>OKXB01003075.1_pt1 | contig 11849 bp, 8 predicted proteins | sample 1601731 | NCBI WGS metagenome assembly OKXB01 (sample SAMN04414077, study PRJEB24778) | human gut metagenome | material: faecal | host: Homo sapiens | reverse complement strand
AAAAAAGAAAAAAAAAGAAAAAAAATTTGATAGAAAAAAAACATTAAATTCAATAATTATTTTCATAAAAAAATATTACTATATATTATTATTAGCCTTACCTTTTATTCTTATAGATTTATTCACAAGATATAAAGTTAAATTTTATGGTTTATTAAAACCAGTTCCAAATCTCTTTACTATTATCTGGATTACACTATTATTAGGTATATCTTTATATCCAAAGAAAAAAATTGGAAAAATAATTTATTCAATAATATTTGTTTTATCATTAGCAATATATTTAGTAAACAATGTTTACTTTTCTATGACTGGTGTATTTTTTGATTTCAGTATGGTTTTACTTGCAGGTGAAGGTTCTGAGTATTTACTCGATTCAATCAAAAATTGTGACGTTTCTGTTTACTTATTTTTAATTCCAATATTTATTACATTCATCCTTGCTTTCAAAGTTTATCCCAATAATGAAAAAAGAAATTACAAGAGATTCTTATATCCATTTATAGTATTCATTGTTTTACATACCATCACTCCATTATTCTTAGGAAAAGCCAACGAAGAATTAACATGGAGTACATGGAGAAATCCTAGAAATATTTATAATAGTTTTAATGATAATAATAAATCAATGACTGTATCAGGTATATATGAATACACAGCAAGAAACTTTTATATAACATTTTTGAAAAATAAAAATACAACAAATGAAGAAGACATTAAATTTTTAAAAGAAGAATATTCTAAAGAAATTGAAGTAAACAAAAATAAATATACAGGGAAATACAAAGATAATAATCTAATAATGATTCAACTTGAAGGTTTAGATTCATGGTTAGTTAATAAAAATGATACTCCAACAATTTATAATCTAATGAAAAACAGTATTAATTTTACTAATCATTATTCATATTATAATGGTGGAGGATCAACATTTAATTCAGAATTTGCAGTAAACACAGGTTTTATTACTCCACTTTCATATACTCAAAATGCTTATACATTTAATAAGAATTCATTTCCCTATAGCTTAGCGCATTTATTTAAAGAACAAGGTTATACAGTAAATGCCTTCCATATGAATACTAAAGAATATTATTCAAGAGGTACAAATTACAAAAACTGGGGTTATGATAACTACTATGGTTTAGTGGACCAAAATACATATAAAGATAATTCATATTATTTAGATAGAGAATTACTATTAAATGAAGAATTTAAAGAAAAAATGTTTAGCAGTGAAAAATTTGTTGATTACATCATTACTTATACAAATCATATGCCTTTTAATCCTGAAAAAGGAAATTGTAAAATGTTACTTGACTTAGATAGTAAAGATGCTGAAAATACAAGTTATGATTTAACCGAAGAAGATTGTGCAAGAAGACAAGCAAAAGAAACTGATTATATGATTGAATTATTACTTAAAGAGTTAAAAGAAAGAGAACTTCTGGATAAAACCACAATTGTAGTTTTCACCGACCATTATCTTTATACTTTATCAGATAAAACAATCCTAGATAAATATAAAAACACAAGTAATAATTTAATAAACCATACACCATTCTTTATTTACACAAACAATAAAGATAAGAAAACAATTAAAACAGTTACATCACAATTAAATATTTTACCAACAGTTCTAAATTTATTTGGAATTGATTATAATCCAAACTATTACATCGGAGAAGATGCTTTAAATAATAATTATCAAAAGTTAGTATTCTTTAGTGATTACTCATGGTATGATGGCAATGTTTATGTTGATGGAGGTTTAGTTACTAACAACAGATACATTAAACCAGACTTACTAGAACAAAAAAATTATTATGTAAATTACCTAGTCAAGAAAAATGATTTAACATTGAAATATAACTATTTTAAAGAAATTGAAAAGAGTTCAAAATAATGAACTCTTTTCAATTTCTTTATTTATCATTTGTATTTAAATCATCAATTGTAACTTTACTTTCGTGTGGTATTGGTTTCCATTCAACATGCATAAATAACGCAGCATAAGTTGCATATCTACCAATAATATCAAATGTTGGCCATGTAAATGTATAAAGCATTTTTTTCCATATAGACATTTTCTTTATATTTTTATGTTCAACGATAAAAAGATAAATTGCAATAATCATGTTTTCAAAATACATACCTATTCTAAATAATATTCTTAACCAAATAGATAAGCCAATACCCGCAAATAAGGCATTAACTCCAGCATTCATACTAACCTTTATAGTAAAGAAGTGTCTAAGCCCTTGCGCTAAATAAGTTCCTCCCCCAAATATATTTACATCTATTACTCCAACATTATAGCAATAACAACCATACATTACTACTATAACGATTAGCCATCTAGCAATATTAAATACTGAAAACGGTGTAAGTTGCATTAAAGTATCGTATGAAGCAAATCTATGTCTAATATTTTCAACAATATTTAATAAAAAGCCTTTAAATGATTTAGTTTTTTCTTTTTTATTAACAGAATTTTCTCCCCATTTAGTTCTAACATACCACTTACCTAAAAATATATTAATAAATAAATATGGTCCACTTTCCACAAATGCTTGTAAATGACCTTTCGCCCATCTTGTTCTTTGTCTTAAAGCAACTTTTAAACTAACTGGTTGTTCATCATAAAACATAGCTTCATTTTGATAACTAATTTGATAACCTTGAGCAACAGCATCTGCAGTTAAAGCTCTATCTTCTGTTAAAGATGTATAATGCCATCCATTTTTAACAATTTCATTTGTAAATAAAAAGCCAGTACCTTGAATATTTGTTGCTAAATGTAAAACGCTCCTTGCTCTATGATTATATCTAATAGATCTAATCCAATGAAGTGCGTAAGTTGATGCAATCCAGTTCTCATCAAAATTCTTTGTATTTCGATATGATGTTATTATTTTTTCACCAGAATCAAATGCATCATTCATTTTGGTTACAAAATCTTTTTTTAGTAAGTTATCTGCATCAAAAACAAAGTAACCTTCAAAACTCATTCTACCATAGTCTTCTTCTATTCTATCAAATAAAAATTCTAATGCATAACCCTTAGTTCTGTGAGCATCATCAAATCTTTCATAACATATTGCTCCATGTTCTCTTGCAACTTTTGCAGTATTATCAGTACAATTATCTGCAACAACAAACACTGTTAGCAAATCCTTGGGATAATCCTGTTTATTAATACTATCTAGTAAATTTCCTATAACCTTTTCTTCATTTCTAGCGGCTATAACAATCCCATATTTATGCTTATTTTTTGCTGGTTTAAATTTTCTCGTAAAGAAAAAACCAATAATCCAATATAATGTTTTATAAGCAAGCATTGCACTTAAAATACTACTTATTGCATAATAAACATTTTTCCAATCAATATAATGGTTTCCTATAGTGCTAATAATATTACATAAACTCATAAATACCTCTTTAATTAATAAATAAATTATATCTTACTAATAATCTTTAGTCAATATATCTTATATCTATATCTACATCTCCACTTATTCCATCAACTCTTCCATTACTACAAAGTTGCCAATAAGAATAATCTCCAGTATAATTTGTATTCTTTGTATAATGCGCAAGCCAAACCGGATAATCAGCACCCATCCAAATATTTTCCAAATATGTTTTACTACTATAAAGCATTGCATCATAACCAGAAGCTTTTACAGTATCCATAAACTTTTTAGCCATATTAGTTAAACCAAAAAAACTAAGTTCATATTTATTAAAGCTTCCCCAATTTTCCCAGTCAAAAGCAATTGGTAAGTCAACCTTATAATCCTTTATTTGTTCTATGATCCACTTAGCATCACTAATAGCTCTATCAACACTATTAGCATAAGAATAGAAATAAACTCCAACAGGAATACCAACACTATTAGCATTTTTTATATTTTGAATAAATTTACTATCCACAAAATTTTCACCATTAATTCCGTTTGATGAACCAACTCTAATAATAACAAATTCAACTCCAGCTTTCTTTAACTTTCTGAAATCTATATCCCCTTGCCACTTAGAAACATCAATTCCAATTTGAGTATTATCAGTTTTATAATCCTTTATTACGTCATTAAATTCAGTTACACTCTTAACTCTATTACTACCCACATTATTACTCGGTTCATTTACATTTAATGTAAATTTTTTTTCTGATACATTTCCACTACTATCTTCTGCTTTAAATACTAATTTATAATTACCTACTTTACCTAAGTCATATTCTCCTTCAATAACGCATTTAGGATTGCTATCATAATTATCCCCACACATTATTTTTTCTAATAAATTATCTTCACTACCCTTTACAACATTATAACTTTTACCTAACCATATTAATGGTGCCTCTTTATCAACAACATTTATTTCATAACTATATTTTATTTTTATTCCATCATCATTTATATATTGAAAATTTATTTTTTTCATTCCTAAGCTATCAGTATCTATTACATAATCATCCACAATTTTACCATTAATTTTTTTTATAAACGAAGAGACTCTCAAAGTATCAGCAAAATCAGCTTCTAAATTATCTTTCAATTCAACTTTAACAATAGCATTTTTTACTTGCATATATTTATATAATAAAATTCCCCCAATACTTAATAAAATAACACCTAAAATTATACTTATTTTTATTATCAACTTTTTATTTTTCATATGTATCACCTAATAAAAGAATAACAACTATTTACTAATAAATCAAGTTATTTAAATATTGTTTACTATTTCATAAGTAAGTGGTATCAATTTTTCACTTCTTACAAAATTTGCTACAAACTTATCTTGTTCTTTAGTTATTATAATTCCTATCGTGGGATTATTACTTGGTTCTTTTACATACTCATCCACAAGTTTCATATAAAACTCTACTTGACCTTTATCTTCTTTCTTTAACTTTCTACATTTTATTTCTATAACTACAAAACAATTATACTTGTAATTATATAACAGCATATCTATAAAATAATTATTATCCATACATAAATTTATATAATAATTTCTTTTATTTACATCCTTAATGGGCAAAATCATTCTAATTATCGTCCAGTTTAATTTGTGACCCAGTGGGCCACAAATTGGAAACTCAAGAAAAAACTGGCGAAATCGCCTTAAATTCGAGTAATAATATTCTTTTCCATATTCTTTGATTAACTTTTCAACCAATTTTTTTAATAATTCATTTCCGTGCTTTGCTTTATCTTTTCCTCCTTCATTTTAATAATTCATAAGTAAGTGGTATCAATTTTTCACTTCTTACAAAATTTGCTACAAACTTATCTTGTTCTTTAGTTATTATTATACCTATCGTGGGATTATTACTTGGTTCTTTTACATACTTATCCACAAGTTTCATATAAAACTCCACTTGACCTTTATCTTCTTTTTTTAGTTTTCTACATTTTATTTCTACAACTACAAAACAATTATACTTGTAATTATATAACAGCATATCTATAAAATAATTATTATTTCCAGCACTTACTTTATATTGATTTGCTATCCATGCAAAACCATTTCATAATTGCAAAAACACATAACTTAATTGTGAATAAATTAGTTTCTCTAAATCCAATTCATTTTTTACTTTCTTATCTTTTAATTTTAATAAAATTGGATTCATAAAATTATCTGTTATACTTTGGACTTTTGATGGAACTATTATATCTATTTTATCTGGTTTATGCTCTAACCTTTCATATAAGTTATTTTTTATTTCTCTTTCTAATTCTCTTTTGGATAAATTATTTGTTATACATAAATTAATATAATAGTTTCTTTTATTTTCATCTTTAATTGGTAAAATGGTTCTAATTATTGTCCAACTCAAATTGTGGCGCAGTGCGCCACAATTTGGGAACTCAAGAAAAAACTGGCGAAATCTCCTTAAATTCGAGTAATCATATCCTTTTCCATATTCTTTGATTAACTTTTCAGCCCATTTTTTTAATAATTCATTTCCGTACTTTGCTTTATCTTTTCCTCCTTGTGCTTCCACGATTAATCTTCCAACATTCCAGTAACACTCTACTAGTTCTCTATTAGCATTTGCTTCTCTTATAGATTTTCCTATTTCTACTCTTTTTATATATTCATTTGCTTCATTTAAATAATTCATCTTTTCCTCCTTCATTTTAATAATTCATAAGTAAGTGGTATCAATTTTTCACTTCTTACAAAATTTGCTACAAACTTATCTTGTTCTTTAGTTATTATTATACCTATCGTGGGATTATTACTTGGTTCTTTTACATACTTATCCACAAGTTTCATATAAAACTCCACTTGACCTTTATCTTCTTTTTTTAGTTTTCTACATTTTATTTCTACAACTACAAAACAATTATACTTGTAATTATATAACAGCATATCTATAAAATAATTATTATTTCCATCACTTACTTTATATTGATTTGCTATCCATGCAAAACCATTTCCTAATTGCAAAAACACATAACTTAATTATGAATAAATTAGTTTCTCTAAATCCAATTCATTTTTTACTTCCTTATCTTTTAATTTTAATAAAATTGGATTCATAAAATTATCTGTTATGCTTTGGACTTTTGATGGAACTATTATATCTGTTTTATCTGGTTTATGCTCTAACCTTTCATATGAGTTATTTTTTATTTCTCTTTCTAATTCTCTTTTGGATAAATTATTTGTTATACATAAATTTATATAATAGTTTCTTTTATTTTCATCTTTAATGGGCAAAATTTTACATATATTTGTCCATGTCAATTGGTGGGCCACTGGCCCACCAATTGGGAATTCAAGAAAGAATTGGCGAAATCTCTTCAAATTTGTATAGTCATATCCTTTGCCATATTCTTTTGTTAACTTTTCAGCCCATTTTTTTAATAATTCATTTCCATACTTTGCTTTATCTTTTCCTCCTTGTGCTTCCACGATTAATCTTCCAACATTCCAATAACATTCTACTAGTTCTCTATTAGCATTTGCTTCCCTTATAGATTTTCCTATTTCAGCTTTTTTTTACATAGTTAGCCGCAACATCAAAATAATTCATTTACTATATTCCTCCTAAAAAAGTATCATCAACATACATTTTTTTAATACATTTCATATAATATATTTCCTTATTTTTTGTTTTTTTGCGCTTTTTGTACCAATTTTTTTAAAAATCAAAAAAAATGTAATAATCAATCGCAGTTTTGCAATTAATTATTACACATTTATTAATCTTTTTTATTTAATACCTAATTTTTTACCTTGAATATGATAACAATAAATAAGTTGAATTCTATAAGGAAGAATGCGCAACAAAAAAATACCTAATTTTATCCTAAATGTTGGAATAATAATCATTTTTTTCTTAAACAATTTATTTATTGCATATTCTGCCACGTATTTAGGACTAGCCTCTTTAATACTAAATTCACCATGCGCTACTTTATTAAAGTTTGTATTAACTGGACCAGGACATAAAGCCGATACTACAACATTGCTTCCACTTTGCCTTAACTCTTCATTAATAGCCATTGTAAGTTTAAGAACATAATTCTTTGTTGCATAATAAGTACTTAGTCTAGGGCATGCCATAAAACCAGCACTTGATGCCACATTTAAAATATAACCATTGTCTTTTTCCACAAAATCTTTCAAAAACAATTTAGTTAAAATATGATATGCTTTAATATTTAAATCAATCATTTCTAATTCTCTAGCCAAATCAGTCTCTGTAAATAATCCGAACAAACCAAATCCAGCATTATTAATCAATATATCTATATTTCTATCTTTACACATTTCATATAACTTAAAAACATTTTTTTCTTTCAGTAAGTCAAGTTCAATAACTTCGACATTTACTTTAACATTTGCTTTTATCTTTAACAATTCATCCTTGTTTCTAGCAACCAAAATTAAATCAATTCCTTTATTTGCTAAAACATATGCCATATTTTTTCCAATTCCACTTGAAGCTCCCGTTATTAGTGCTTTCATATTTCCTCCTTATTTAGAAAAGAGTATTAGCAAACTAACACTCTATTTTTTATCCTCCATAACACTTAAAATATTTGGAAGTATTTGTTTTTTTCTTGAAACCATCTTAGGTAAAAATACTCCTTCATAAACATCTTTAAGCCCAAATGCATCCTCAATTACTTCACTTGCTTCACTATTATAAATTACATATGAACCATTCTTAATAATATCTGTTATGAAAATAACCACTACACTATAATTATTATCAGCCATTTCATTTAAAACATTCACATATTCGTCCATATTTTCTTTTATTTTTTCAAAGTCTAATGTCATTACTTGACCAATACCTAAAGTTTTAGAACCAACTACATAATTTTTAAAATCACTCTTTATTAAATCTCTAACACTCATACCTTCAATAGATGATGCAGCTTTTATCATTTCTAAACCATATTTATCCAAATCAACTTGAGCAATACTAGCGAGTTTTACAGCAGCAAATCTATCATCATCTGTAGTTGTTGGGCTAGTAAGTAACAAAGTATCAGAAAGAATTGCGGATAACATAAGACCACCAATTTCTTTAGGAATATTGATTTTATTCTCAATAAACATATCATAAATCATCGTAGATGTACAACCTACAGGTCTACTCCTAAAATTAATTGGCACATTAGTACCTATCGCCCCCAAATTATGATGATCTATAATTTCCAAAATATTAGCTTCTTCAATACCATCGACAGACTGAGCCAAATTATTGTGATCTACCAAAATAACTTTTTGTTTTTCATATTCATTTGGTCCAGTAAGTCTAATTAATCCTAAGCATTCTTTCTTATTATTAATAACTGGGTAATTAGTGTGATTAACTTTATGAGTCATTGTTTTAAAATCACTAAAATAATCATCATTATAAACTGTAACAGGGTTTTTATTAATATTAATATTTTTAATAAAGTTACTTAACGTAATTCTTGTAGCAATTTGGAAACTATCAAGCTCTGAGGCAATAATATTTACTCCATTTTCTTGAGCTTTTTTTATTATTTTTTTATCCAAGTTTATATTTAATGGCAAAATTACTAACTTAACTTTACTTTTTATTGCATAATCAAGTACTTTATATCTATCTCCAACAATTAATATATCTTCATTACTTAACTCAAAAGATTGTTCTAATGCCTTAAAACTTAAGCCAGCAATTAAAGTAATACCTTTAATTATATCATCACATTTAACAATTACTTTAGCATTTATTGTTTCAATAATATTATCTAATGTAGTATATACTTGTTCTCTATTACCATTAATTAAGTATTTTGCCAACTCTTTTAATGTTACATAACCAGTTAAAACTTTTTTATCATCAACTAAAGGAATTGCTGTTATATTATGTTTTTCCATCAACTTAAAAGCTTCATCAATACTTCGGCTTTCATCAATAAATGCTTTTTTATCATATTTTACATTTTTAATTCTAACTCGCACATCATTTAAATAGCTTGGAACAGGCACATTAAAATAATTTAAAACAAATCTTGTTTCATTATTTATATTTCCTAAAACTTTAGGTACAGTTTTGTCTCCAAGTTCATTTTTTAAATAAGATAATGCTATACTTGAACATACAGTATCAGTATCTGGACTTTTATGTCCAAAAATAAACGTCGTCATTTTATCACCTTCATATTTATAGAAAGATTTTACCATATATTTATATATTTTACAAGAATAATATTGACGAACAATCGTTTAATTAGTATAATATACATGTTGTTGGAAAATATTAAATAATGAATTAAAATATATTATATAAATACATTTAATAAGGAGGAAAAAACATGTTTGAATTAGTTAGTAAATATAAGCCTAGCGGAGATCAACCACAAGCTATAAAAGAATTAGTTACAGGCATTAATGAAGGAAAAAAAGAACAAGTTTTATTAGGGGCAACCGGAACAGGAAAAACTTTTACCATTGCCAATGTTATAAAAGAAACTAATAAACCTACTTTAGTTTTAGCCCATAACAAAACTCTTGCAGGTCAACTTTATGCAGAATTAAAAGAATTTTTCCCAAACAATCATGTTGAATACTTTGTATCCTACTATGATTATTATCAGCCTGAGGCATATGTTCCTAGTAGTGATACCTACATTGAAAAAGATTCTAGCATCAATGATGAAATTGATGAACTTCGGCATGCTGCTACTAGTGCTTTAATTAATTATAAAGATGTCATTGTGGTTGCCTCAGTTTCTTGTATATATGGTATTGGTGAAAAAGAAGAATATGAAAAAAATATGTTGATTTTAACCATCGGAGATAAGATAAGTAGAAATAAAATATTAAATAGATTAATAGATATGACTTATGAAAGAAATGATTTAGATTTTCATCGTGGAACATTTCGAGTTCGCGGAAATAATATTGATATCATACCAGTTAATGAAAAAGTAAGTGGTATAAGAATCGTTTTGGAAGATGATATAGTTTCAGAAATATGTGTATTTGACCCACTAACTGGGGTTGTAACTCAAAACAAAAAATCTGTAACAGTATCACCAGCTTCACACTTTGTAACAAGTAAAGAAAAATTAGAAGAAGCATGTAACAGAATCGAAAAAGAATTAAAAGAAAGATTACAAGAGTTAAAAAATGAAAATAAACTAATTGAAGAACAAAGACTTCGTGAAAGAACTAATTATGACCTTGAAATGCTTCGTGAAACAGGATTTTGTAATGGTGTAGAAAATTATTCAAGACATTTAGCTCTAAGAGATGTTGGAGAAACACCTTCATGTTTAATAGATTTCTTTCCTAAGGACTTTTTATTAGTGGTTGACGAATCTCATGTAACCCTACCACAAGTTCGAGGAATGTATAACGGGGACAGAATGCGTAAACAAACACTCGTCGATTATGGTTTTAGACTTCCAAGTGCCCTAGATAACAGACCACTTAAATTTGAAGAATTTGAAGAAAAAATCAATCAAGCAATTTATGTATCAGCCACTCCTGGAGATTATGAACTTGAAAGAACAAATAATAAATACGTTGAACAAATTATTAGACCGACAGGATTACTTGATCCAATAATTGAAGTTCGTAAAACTGAAGGACAAATTGACGATATAATTAACGAAATTAACGAAAGGATAAAAAGAAATGAAAGAGTTTTAATTACAACTCTTACTATAAGAATGAGCGAGGAGCTAACAAACTATTTAAAAGAAATGAACATTAAAGTAGCTTATTTGCATAGTGAAATTAAAACTTTAGAAAGATTAAAAATAATTCACGACTTACGAAGTGGCATTTATGACTGTATCGTAGGTATCAATCTTCTTCGTGAAGGATTAGACATTCCTGAAGTTAGTTTAATATGTATATTAGATGCAGACAAACAAGGATTCTTAAGAAGTAACAGAAGTCTAATTCAAACTATCGGACGAGCAGCCAGAAATGAATTTGGTAAAGTAATTATGTATGCTGATACATATAGTGATGCAATGAATGAAGCTATTAAAGAAACTAAAAGAAGACGGGAAATACAAGAAGAGTATAATAAAGTTCATGGAATCACGCCGAAAACTATTATTAAAGACATAAAAGAAGTTGTTACAAATGAAGTAACTAATAAAAAGAAGAAAATTAGTAAAAAAGAAAGAATTGAAATGCTCGAAACTCTTGAAAAAGAAATGCGTGAAGCCGCTGCAGCTATGGACTTTGAAAAAGCGATGGAACTTCGAGATATTTATTTTGAATTAAAAGGAATTTAAAAAAGTATTGTACAATTCACAATACTTTTCCTAAATTGAAAATTGAACCGCACCACTTGGGTGCGGCTTTTTGATATAATA
>OKXB01003067.1_pt1 | contig 11865 bp, 6 predicted proteins | sample 1601731 | NCBI WGS metagenome assembly OKXB01 (sample SAMN04414077, study PRJEB24778) | human gut metagenome | material: faecal | host: Homo sapiens | reverse complement strand
ATTAATAAATATGTCAAGTACTTGATTTTTTAAAAATCAGGTCCAGAACTTTATAAATAAATTGTGATTAAAAAGTGAAGAATAAACATTCATTTTAATATCGTTCGTGTCGAAAAAATGTCATTTCATGTAAATGACATTTTTTTTGATGCCTTTTATTGTATAATACCACTAAGATAGAATGTATTTTTGTAATGCTTTATGGTATTGCATAGATACATTGAGTAAAATAAAAGGAGGGAGAGTTTATGAAGTATTTAAACTTAAAAAAGATTACTGCGGTGGTATTGTCAATCGGAATGGTATTTTCAAGCAGTGCCGTTACCGGGTTTGCGGCAGATAACAGTAAAAAGATAGCTACGATTCCTAGCAGCTATATTAATAAAGTGGCAGAAGATATTGATAATGAATATTTTTATGATGGAACATATGTTGATGATTGGGGGAATACACGTAAGGGCAGGCAGCTTGGAGCGACATATACAAAGGAGTCAACTGAATTTTTGTTATGGGCACCTGCGGCAACATATGTAAAAGTTAATATTTATGCAACAGGTGATGATAATGATAGCAATGCACGTGATATAGGAACTTATGCATTAGAGAAAATGCTTGTAAATGGGGAATGGAATGGCCTCTGGATTATAACACTTATTGGTGATTGGGGCGGATTGTATTATGACTATACGATTACCACAACAGATATTACCCATATTGGCAGCGACAGAACAACAAAATATAAAATTCAGGACCCATATTCGGTTGCGGTAAGCAAAGACGGAAAGCGTTCGTATATAACAGATACATCTTCAGTATCTCCTGAGGGTTGGGACAGCGACAGACATGTGTATGTTGATTCGACAAAAGCAAATACTGTTTATAAAATAAGTGTCAAGGATTTCTCATCAGATACCGCATCGGGCATGACTGCAGGCGGAAAGTACAGTGCTTTTACGGAAAAGGGTGCAAAAGTAAACAGTGCGGGAGAGCTTGTATCGGGCATTGATTATCTGAAGGAACTCGGTGTTACGACAGTACAGCTTGCACCGTTTGCGGATTTTGATGGTGACAGTGAGTATGAGATTTTAAATTATAATGTACCTGAGGCAAGCTATGCTTCCAATCCGTCAGACAGCAAGACTGTTATAAAAGAATGTAAAGAGATGATTCAGGCACTTCACAGTGCGGGATTTTCTGTTGTGATGGAGATGCCGTATACGCATGCCTCAGAGGAAAATCCTCTTGAAAAGTCGGTTCCGTGGTTTTATTACAGATTGAATACTGACGGTACAAGGTATACAACAAATACGGGATATGACAATGAGCTTGCCACAGAGCGGAAGATGTATCGTAGTTATATGGTTAATTCCATGAAATATTGGGCAGAGGAATATCATGTTGATGGATTTTCACTGGATTTGATTGACTGTGTCAATGTGAAGTACAAAGGTTCTTCGCATGTATATAAATGGCTGGATGAGATAAAGACATCATTGGCAAAGGAAGATGCCAATCTGGTTATATGGGGAGATAATTATACAAAGGAAGAAAGACAGAATAAAACTTCCGCTTATGATGAAATAATCGGCAGCACAGGTGGCACTTATGGCGAAAGAAACGAAAAAGCCGTAAAAATATACAAGCAGAAAGCAGCAATGAAATATGCTAAGCCGGGAACTTTGTTTATGGATGGCGGAGAAGAAATGTGTAACAGCGTTGAGGGAACAACTCTTGCAGACAGCAGTTACGTTGAATGGAAGGATTCAGCAGAGTACGCAGATGTAGTCTCATATTACAGAGGACTTATGGAGATACGAAAGGCATTTTCACCGCTTGCGAAAAGCCAGACAATAAAAAATTCTGAAGCTTATGTGCTTGCAGGTACAAAAGACGACGAGTGGAATACTATGGCAGTATTAAATAATGAGTCAGATGTGTCAAAAGAAATTACAATTCCTGTTCAAGGAAGAGCTGCTACGGACTGGGTTGTTATTGCAAATGGCGAAAGTGCGGGAGTTGTATCACTTGGTGAAGTCGCAGGCTCCGTTATAACTGTACCTGCGTATACTACAATGATTCTTGTAGATAAGGAAAGCTTTGATGATGTGGCTGTAACATCAGGCAAAGGAAAAGTAATTGTTAATTATGTGATAAAAGACAGTGAGCAGAAGTTACGTGAATCGATTACACTTCAGGGTACATCGGGAACGAATTATGCGGTACCTGAAAATATTAAGATTCCATCAGGATATACTTTTTTAAGCAAGACAGGCGATGAAAAGGGTGTGTATACATCAGAAACACAGACAGTTACATATTATTATAATGCGATTAATCCGGATACAGTGGTAGACGGTATTAAAAATAATGGAGTATACTGCGAGAAGGCACAGTTTAAAGTAACTTCTTCCGATTATACACAGGTAATGGCAGGAAATAAAACGCTTACACCTGATGCGGACGGTATTTATACTGTATCTGCAGCAGATGGCACACAGATAATAACATTGACGGATAATGAAGGATACAGCATTTATCTGTCTGTTACCGTAAATGCGAATCATACAATTGATAACAGCGACTGTACGAAAGAATCAATATGCTCTGTCTGCGGGAAAATATTTCTAGCACAGGCAAATCATAAGTTCAGCGACACATGGACAAAAGACGATACTTATCATTGGAAAGTGTGTGAGAATGACGGCTGTACGGTAACAACAACAAAGACAAAACATAGTGGTACAGATGATGGTGATTGTACAACACCTGTAATTTGTGAATGTGGTGAGATTGTTACAGCAGCAAAGTCAGAACATATATATGGTGAATGGAAGTCAAATGGTAACGGCACACATACCCACAAATGTACAACGGCAGGCTGTACTATAGAAGAAACAGAAAGCTGTGTAGGCGGAGCGGCAACATGTAAAAAGAGAGCCGTCTGCACGGATTGTAATGCTGAATATGGTACTTTAAATCCTGCAAACCACAGTGGAAATCAGGTATGGGTACAGACAGAAAAAATTCATCAGAAAAAATATGACTGTTGTGGTGCAGAGGTAACTAATATAGCAGATCATATCTGGGAGAATGGACACTGCACGGTATGTGGATATGATTGTATTCATAAAGGCGGAAAAGCAACCTGCACGCAGAAAGCGGTTTGTGATACCTGCCATAGTGAATATGGAGAAATAAATGCAGACAATCATACAGGAACAGAAAAGTGGACACAGACAGCAACAACACATGAAAAGAAATATAATTGCTGTGGTAAAGTGACGATAGCACAAGAAAATCATAACTGGAAAGACGGTGCTTGTGAAACATGTGGTTATGTATGCGTACACAGCGGCGGAGAAGCAACATGTACAAAAGGTGCGGTTTGCGAAACATGTGGCAAGGAGTATACAGATAAAGATATGGCAAATCACAGTGGAAAGTTAGTATGGGTACAGACAGAAAAAACTCATAAGCAGGCATATGATTGCTGTGATAAGGAAGTATCGACAAGTGAAGCACATGGTTGGAAAAACGGTGTATGCACGGTTTGTGATTATCAGTGTAAACACGCAGGTGGAAGTGCAACATGTGTGAAGAAAGCGGTGTGTACGATCTGCAGCGAAGAATATGGCACTTACAATATGAGTATGCATGAAGACTTGCAGTCAGTAGCGGCAAAGGCGGCTACCAGGACAGAGGAAGGAAATATTGAATACTGGTATTGTAAAGATTGTGACAGATATTACATCAGGCAGGATGGGCTTGTTGAGATTGAAAAATCACAGACTGTGGTTGCAAAGATTACAGATACAACATCATTGGCCGATACGTGTAAAGACGATAATACAGAGACAGTAAAAGAACAGGCGCCTGACACGGGAGATAATAAACATGTATTTGTATGGCTTCTTATGTTTGTAATAGGAGGAGCGGCAGCAGGATTAACGGTTAAAGGTAAAAAGCCAGAAAATTAATATTTTTTAAGGAGACCGGAATCTCGCTTACTGTGTGGGTGCGAGGTTCCGGTTTTTACATGTTTTGGTTTTATTCATTTCCTTATATTAATAAATATGTCAAGTACTTGATTTTTTAAAAATCGGGTGTATACTATAAACAATTTAATACATATGGAACTTCAGGGCAGGGTGTGATTCCCTACCGGTGGTAAAGCCCACGAGCCGAGGCGTAAGCCAGAGCATGATTCGGTGTAATTCCGAAGCCGACAGTAAAGTCTGGATGGAAGAAGTGATATTAAAGTTAGTTATTCATAATGTAATCATAGTAGAATGAATGGCTGGCTTGAATGTGGATACTGGCTCTGAGATGAATTATTATCTCAGAGCTTTTTGATTGTCAGAGTAAGAATTTGATTATAGAAATTCGATATTTTGGCGTAAGGCTTCTGGAGTGGTGAAATGAAACTGCTTTGGAAGCCTTTTTTATGTCTGGGCTGGATTTTGGTCGTGCTAGGATGTCTGTATTGTTGAGGCGGAGTCTGGTCTGAAATGTTGGAACTGGCAATTGTGGCGACAGCATATTACGGCTATTCAATTCTGAGCAATCTGGCGACATATTATAGCAATTCAGAGCAGCAGGGCAGCAGGTAAATTTGGTAAAAACCTATAAATGTAAGTTTTTTGTGGCTTTAGTAGGTTTATTTTAGCTAAAAACTGAAGAAAACTTAAGCAATTACCTACTAAACATGTCATAAACAATAAATTTATAGGTTTTTGAGGAATGAAAATACGTTTAATATTATAGACAAGATGAAAAAAGACCTACTAAACCATTGAAAATGCGACTACTTATAGGTATCACGACTTTGAGCCGGTAAAATCAGGAAAACAGCAAGCACATTAAGAATGAAATTAAGATACAGCAAACAAGGAAAATCAGAACAGAGAAAAGCTGGATAGAAAAGAACAGAAAGAAGGTGCAGATATGCAGCAGGAAATAAATAACAATTTTTCAAAAGAAGATGAATTCTACATGAAGCGGGCGATTGAACTGGCAAAGAGAGGAACAGGCTGGGTTAATCCTAATCCGCTGGTTGGAGCTGTAATTGTAAAGGATGACAGAATTATAGGTGAAGGCTGGCACAGGAAATATGGTGAGCTTCATGCGGAAAGAGATGCGCTTTCAAGATGTATGGAGGATACCAGTGGAGCAACCATATATGTGACACTTGAGCCGTGCTGCCATCATGGGAAACAGCCGCCTTGCACTGAAGCACTTGTGCAGGCAGGAATAAGCAGGGTTGTGATAGGTTCGATGGATCCAAATCCCCTGGTAAGTGGAAAAGGTGTTAAATATCTGGAAGAACACGGGATTAAAGTTGAAGGTTGTGTATGCAATGAAGAATGTCTGGCAATGAATTATGTATTCTTTCATTACATAAGGAATAAAGAGCCATATGTTGTGATGAAAACAGCACAGACACTTGATGGGAAAATTGCCACATATAAGGGACTTTCCAAGTGGATTACAGGTGAGCAGGCAAGAGAAAATGTGCATGCAGACCGTCACAGATACGCGGCAATTATGGTTGGTGTCGGCACTGTGATTGCTGATAATCCAATGCTTGACTGTAGAAGTACAGCCGTAAGCAATCCACACAATCCTGTGCGAATCATATGCGACAGCAGATTGAGAACTCCGCTGGACAGCAGAATTGTAAAAAGTGCAGGGCAGATACCAACAATAATTGCTACATGTAGTACCGACAGCGACAGGAAATCTTTATATGAAAATGCAGGCTGTGAAGTGATAATTACAAAAGAATCAGAGCAGCACGTTGACCTTAAAGAGCTTATGCACATACTTGGAGAAAAAGGTATCGACAGTATAATTCTTGAGGGAGGCGGAACACTTAACTTCTCGGCATTGCAGGCTGGAATTGTGAACCGGGTTCAGACTTACATTGCACCTAAGATATTTGGCGGGGCAGACAGTAAGACAGCAGTTGAAGGTCAGGGTATTGCAAATGTAGATGAAGCATATCGGTTGAGAAACAAAACCGTTCGTCTTCTTGGTGACGATATTCTGATTGAAGGAGAGTTGTAATGTTTACGGGAATTATTGAAGAAATCGGACATGTAAATAATGTAAAAAAAGGAACGGCGTCAGCAACTCTTACAATACAGGCAGAAAAAGTCCTTGAGGGAACACATATAGGAGACAGCATTGCTGTCAATGGTGTGTGCCTTACAGTGACAGGGATATATGATAATACATTTACTGCGGATGTAATGCATGAGACGCTGAACCGCTCATCACTTGGCAAGCTGGTGAGTGGCAGTGCTGTTAATCTTGAAAGGGCAATGGCAGCAGATGGAAGGTTCGGAGGGCATATAGTTTCAGGACATATTGATGGAACAGGAAAAGTTGCAGCGATAACCAAGGATGATAACGCGATATGGTATCAGATTAAGACAGACAGCGGAATATTAAAATATATTGTTGAAAAAGGTTCAGTTGCCATAGATGGAATAAGTCTTACGGTTGCCAAGACGGACAGCCAGAGCTTTTCAGTATCAATAATACCGCATACGGCAGGTGCGACAACGCTGTCACTTAGGAAAGCTGGTGATGTAGTTAATCTTGAAAATGATATTGTCGGTAAGTACATAGAGAAATTCATCACATTTGAAAAGGAAAAGCCGAAAAGCGGGATAACGAAAGAGTTCCTGCTAAAGAATGGATTTTAAAATATCAAAGGGAAAGGAAGGTAAAAGAAAATGTTTGAGTATAACACAGTAGAAGAGGCAGTTAAGGATTTACAGGATGGAAAGCTGATACTTGTCTCAGATGATGAAAGCAGAGAGAATGAGGGCGACCTTATATGTGCCGCTGAATTTGCAACTACTGAAAATGTGAATTTCATGGCGACATATGGAAAAGGACTTATATGCATGCCTATGAGTGGAGATTTGTGCAGGAAGCTGGGACTTACACAGATGGTTGCTGACAATACTGACAACCATGAAACTGCATTTACAGTGTCAATAGACCATGTTAAGACGACAACAGGAATATCGGCAGAGGAGAGAGGCTTTACTGCAAGAGCATGTGTGTCAGATGAAGCAAAGCCTGAGGATTTCAGAAGACCGGGACATATGTTTCCACTACGTTCAAAACCTAATGGAGTTCTTGAAAGAAACGGACATACAGAGGCAACAGTAGACCTTATGAGAATAGCAGGACTTAAAGAATGTGGTCTGTGCTGTGAAATAATGAAAGCGGACGGAACAATGATGAGAAAAGAAGACCTCATAGAAATGTGCGAAAAATTCAATCTCAAATTCATAACAATTAAAGCAATTCAGGAATACAGAAAGAGACATGACAACTTGGTTGAGTGTGTGGCAGTTACAAGAATGCCGACAAAGTATGGGGAATTCATGGCACACTGTTATGTTAATAAGTTAAATGGCGAGCATCATGTTGCATTGGTAAAGGGCGACATTGGTGATGGCAGCAATCTTTTGTGCAGGGTACATTCAGAGTGCCTGACTGGAGACGCATTTGGCTCAATGAAATGTGACTGCGGTCAGCAGTTAGCGTCAGCGATGACACAGATTAACAATGAAGGCAGGGGTGTGCTTCTTTATATGAGACAGGAGGGCAGAGGAATCGGGCTTGTTAATAAGCTTAAGGCATATGCACTTCAGGATCAGGGAATGGATACACTTGAGGCTAATCTGGCACTTGGTCTGCCGGGAGACGCACGCGAGTACTACATAGGAGCACAGATATTGAAAGACTTAGGCGCTAAGAGCTTAAGGCTTCTTACTAACAATCCTGATAAGGTATACCAGCTTGCAGATTTTGGAATCGAAATCAGTGAGAGAGTGCCTATTGAGATAGATGCGACCAGCTTTGACAGGTTCTATCTTAAAACAAAGCAGACAAAGATGGGACACATTTTAAATGTAGTGTAAAAATATGAATTATTTATAAGGAGAAATTGATGATGAGAGTTTTAGAAGGTAAGTTAGTTGACAGTGGAATTAAGGTAGGTATTGTAGCGGCAAGGTTTAATGAATTTATTGTGTCTAAGCTTGTTGCGGGAGCTAAAGACGGGCTTGTAAGACATGATGTTTCAGAAGAAAATATTGATCTTGCATGGGTGCCGGGCGCATTTGAGATACCATTGATAGCTTCAAAGATGGCAAAAAGCGGCAAGTATGACGCAGTTATATGTCTTGGTGCAGTTATAAGAGGTGCTACAAGCCATTACGATTATGTGTGTAGCGAGGTTTCCAAAGGCATTGCAAATGTTTCTTTAGCAAGTGATATTCCTGTTATGTTTGGAGTGCTTACTACAGATACAATCGAGCAGGCAATTGAGCGTGCCGGAACAAAGGCAGGCAATAAGGGATTTGAGTGCGCTGAAGGTGCTATTGAGATGGTTAATCTTATTAAAGAGATTGAAGGATAATATATAAAATTTTTAGTAATTGTAAAAGGTCAGATTCGTCAGTAACCATTGGGCTTGGCGGGTCTGGCCTTTTGTATTATAAAATATGATATAAAATGGATATGCGAAGATGATGATATAAGGTATAATAGATTTGTGTCCTTTAATAATTGTTAAATGGGTATATATTACATATAAATTTATAGAATCGATGGGAGAGATAAGATGAAGTGGGGAATTTTGGCTACAGGTAATATTGCAAAAAAATTTGCATCAACCATAAATCAGATGAGTAAAGAAAATGAACAGTTAGTAGCAGTTGGTTCACGTAACATTGAAAGTGCAAAAGCCTTTGCTAAGGAGCATGATATCCCAAGATATTATGATTCGTATGAAGCACTGGTTAAAGATCAGGATGTTGAGGCTGTTTATGTAGCAACACCAAATACTTTGCATTATGAGAATTGCAGGTTATGTCTTGAACATGGAAAGCATGTATTGTGCGAAAAGCCGTTTACGATAAATGATAAACAGGCACAGGAACTGTACAGACTGGCAAGGGATAGGCATCTTTTTATCATGGAGGGACTCTGGATATGGTTTCTTCCATTGTATGATCGTTTACGCAGTATCTTACAGCAAGGAGTAATTGGAGAAATAAAACATATTTCATGCCAGTATGGGTTTGTTGCAACAGGTGCCAGAAAAGAGCGTAAATTTAACCCTGCACTTGGTGGAGGTGCTTTGCTGGACATAGGAATTTACAATCTGGGATTTCTGCGTATTGTTACAGGGAATGAGCCGCAGAATGTAGAAACTCAAAAAGTACATATTAATGAGTATGGAACAGATGATTACAGCTGTCTCAAACTGACATATAATGATGGATGTACAGCAGAATCAGTCCAGACAATTGGGCAGGAATTAAAACGTAATGCCAGAATTGAGGGAACAAAGGGAAGTATATTTTTACCGGATTTCCAACACGCCGAGACCATGATACTTGAGGTGGAAGGAAAAGAACCGGAAACAATCGAGTGTCCGGTTGATATAAATGGCTTTGAATATGAAATCAGGGAAGTAAGCAGATGCGTAAAACTTGGATATTGCAGCAGTGATGTATATACAGCTAAAGACAGTATTGCACTTACAAGGCTGATGTATGATATCCGTATGAGCTGGAGTTAAGCAGATATGAAAACAGTTATTATATATGCATCGGTTCATCATAATAATACCAAGAAAATTGTTGATGCCATAGCAGATGAATATGGGGTTGATATTATTGATGCAGCTAAGATTACTGAAAAGGACTTATCAGGGTATGATCTTATTGGATTTGCTTCTGGTATTTATTTTGGTAAAATGCATCAGGCCGTAATCAACTTTGCTGAAGTAAATCTTCCAGAGAATAAGGAAGTTTTTCTTATGTGTACTTATGGTGGAAGACCTGTATTTGATTCAATAAAGGGAATTATAAAAGAAAAGCAGGGAAGAATTGTGGGAGAATTTTCTTGTAAAGGATACGATACATTTGGACCATTCAAGCTTATAGGAGGTATATCAAAAGGACATCCGGATAAGAATGATCTGGATAATGCAAAGGCTTTTTTTAAAGGGGTGTGTAAATAGAAGTTTGTCAGACTGACGATATACAAAAATAATATAATGTTGTTGGCAATCTGACTGTTGTTGAGAAGGGGAAGGATGCAAAACCGATAAAAAACGACTGAAAGTCGCTGTTTGTCGCTTCTGGGTAACAAAAAAGCGCCATATTGCTACGGCGCTTTTGTCTTGCTCGGAATATGGAGCAAGGAAACGTTATTCAATTATCTGTTTAAATTATCTGTTGTACTTTTTCTTTCTGTTGACAACCGTTATAGCAATGGTTGCACCGCAGCTGGCAAACAGCAGGGCAATCCACAGAGCAAGGTTGCCTGTATCGCCGGTCTGTGGACTTTTATCGGATGTTCCCGGTATGATATTGGCAGGCTTTTTCTCAAGAGCAGCAAGGGCATCTTCGATAGCCTTTGCCATCTTGTCTACTTCAGATTGCTCCGTAATATTTTTACCACGGACAACAGCATTGACAGCAGCTTCCACACCGGAGAAATCCTTGTAGTCATTCTTGTTCAGGGCATTTGCTTTGGCAATGGCTGCATCTACCTTAGTATAATCAGCGTCCTTGTATTGCAGGGCAGCAATGGCATCTTCAATAGCCTTCGCCATTGCATCCACTTCGCTCTGTTCAGTGATATTCTTGTCACGGACAACAGCATTGACAGCAGTTTCCACAGCGGAGAAATCCTTGTAGTTGTCCTTGTTCAATGCGTTTGCCTTAGCAATGGCTGCATCTACTTTGCTGTAATCGGCAGCCTTGTATTCGAGAGCCGCAATGGCAGCTTCGATAGCTTGCGCCATAGCATCCACTTTGGACTGTTCAGCTTTGCTTTTATTCCGATCCACAGCCTCAATTGCAGCCGTTACATCCGAATAATTCGAATACAGATCCGCATTCAAGGCTTCTGCCTTTTTGATTGCTTCGTCAACTGTCGAATAGTCAGCGGAAACATTTCTGTCATCCCATCCAAATGTCGGATGTCCAATCCCGGATACCCACTCTACATCGCTTCCTGCATTTGCCTGAAGTCCTACGAGAACATCGTCAGAGTTAAAGTCGTTGGTAGCGGTTCCGGCTGAGTTGCCGCTTTTTTCATTAGAAACATTTGAACCATATCTGTCATCAGCAGGCCAGAAACAATTCTTTGCATCGGTATCTCTGACATACCCCAGCCAGCAAGTGTTTTCTTGGTCGTCGTTGCCGATTCTCTTCGTAGCGACAAGACAGTTGACCATGCTCACACCTTGGCCAAAGCCAATAATACCGCCAACGGGAGCCTGAATGGAGTTTACAACGATTTCTCCACCAAACCAACAGTCGCTTATTGTCACCTGTCCCCTATACGAGGCTCCGACAATGCCACCCAGCGAATCCCAGCAATCCATAGGCTCTAACCCGCCTTCTTGTTCTGCATAGTACTCGCCGTCATAGTTACCCGTAATTGCAGCGGTAGAATAACACTGGCTGATACTGTTGTTCCCATTTAAAAATCCTGCAATACCACCTATGTATTTTTCTACATAAGAGCCTCCAGTAATAGAACCAGTAGTATAACAATTATTTATAGTGGAATGGGTCATCCAGTCCACCAAAATACCTTTTCCGTAGGTGGAGGTATCATTCATCGGTATCACAATATCCGCATTTTCAATACCGAGATTTTTTACAGTCGCATTATATATACTTCCGAACAAACCATTTCTATACAAGTTATTGTTATTGTCTTTGTTTTCAGATTTTAGGCCCTCATGAGAATACAGGTTATAAACTACATGGCTTTGTCCGTCAAAAACACCCTGAAATGATCCCACATCCGTATTTG
>OKXB01003061.1_pt1 | contig 11898 bp, 9 predicted proteins | sample 1601731 | NCBI WGS metagenome assembly OKXB01 (sample SAMN04414077, study PRJEB24778) | human gut metagenome | material: faecal | host: Homo sapiens | reverse complement strand
ACCGAGAACCAGAAAAGCAAGAATGAAGGGCTTATATGATACAGATGTAAACACTCAGATCAAGAAATCAAATGAGAACCCAATGATTCTTTCCTTGTACGATACTTTGTTGAAGGGAAAAGAGCATGAGCTTCTTCATAGAAATTTCTCCGGTAAATAAAGTATCTGGTTGTGGAGAATTACATTTGAAATGAAGATATACATTTTCAACAAAAATAGTAATTGAAAATTGTACAAGGTGCAAAAGAGAACCCTAAAAACAAAATATAATGCAAATAAGGACGCTGTTTTTCGTAAATAGCGTCCTTTTTTTACATAAAAAGCGTGGGTATAATAAAGTCATAAGAAATGAACAGTAATAGAAAAATAACAAGGAGGCACCAATCAATGGGCAATTATTATCTGGCAGTTGATATCGGAGCATCCAGTGGACGTCACATTCTGGGACATATGGAAAACGGAAAAATGATCCTGGAAGAAATCTATCGTTTTGAGAACGGCATGGTTAAGAAGGATGGAGAGCTCTGCTGGGAGTTTGACCGCCTTTTCAACGAGATCGTAAATGGTCTTAAGAAATGTAAAGAGATCGGCAAGATCCCGGTAAGCATGGGTGTTGATACCTGGGGTGTTGACTTCGTGCTTCTAGACAAGGATGACAAGGTTCTTGGCAACACGGTAGGCTACCGTGATCATCGTACAGAGGGAATGGACGAGGAAGTTTATAAGACAATTTCCCTGAAGGATCTGTATGCAAGAACCGGTATCCAGAAAGCAATCTACAATACAGTATATCAGCTGATGGCAGTGAAGAAGAAACATCCTGAGTATCTGGAGCAGGCTGAGACACTTCTTCATGTACCGGACTACTTCCATTTTCTTCTTACAGGCGAAAAAACTTGCGAGTACACAGAGGCAACCACAGGACAGCTTGTATGCCCGACAACCAAGGACTGGGATTATGAGCTGATCGATATGCTGGGATATCCAAGAAAGATATTCCAGAAGCTGATCATGCCTAGCACAAGCATCGGACATTTAACAGACGCAGTGAAGGAAGCAGTTGGCTTTGATCTTGAGGTTGTAGCACCGGCTACCCACGATACAGGATCTGCAGTACTTGCTGTTCCTGCAAATGACGATGATTTCATCTACATCAGCTCCGGAACATGGTCACTGATGGGAATTGAGAGAAAAGAAGCTGACTGCTCTGAGAAGAGCTGTGAGATGAACTTCACAAATGAAGGCGGTTATGCAGGCCGTTTCCGTTACCTGAAGAATATCATGGGACTCTGGATGATCCAGTCTGTGCGTCATGAAGTAAATGATGCATACAGCTTTGCAGAAATCTGCGCAATGGCAGAGGAAGCAAAGGATTTCCCGTCAAGAGTAGACGCAAATGATGAGTGTTTCCTTTCTCCTGACAATATGACAGAGGAAGTTAAGGATTACTGCCGCAGAACAGGACAGAAGGTTCCGGAAACTCTGGGAGAGATTGCAACAGTTATCTACACAAGTCTTGCGGAATGCTATGCAAAGACAGCAAAAGAGCTGGAAGAGATGACAGGCAGGACTTACAGCCGTATTCATATCGTGGGCGGCGGTTCCAACGCAGGATATCTCAATGAGCTGACTGCAAAGGCAACAAAGAAAGAAATCCATGCAGGTCCAGGAGAGGCAACTGCAATCGGAAATATCACAGCACAGATGCTGAAAGCAGAAGAGTTTAAAACCATTGAAGAGGCTCGTACTATCATTCATGAATCCTTTGGTGTAAAAGTTTATAAATAATAAAAGGGGAACAGGGCATTGGCTCTGTTCCTTTTGTGTTACTGTTCACTCCGTTCACACAGTAACGAAACAGGGACTGTTACGAGTCAACGGCAAGGGAATATGTTGACTATTATGGGGTTTCAAAGTATAATGATGGCTGGTGAATTGGGCGGAAATACAGGGTGATTCATCAGAGGTAAGTGATTGATTTTAATAGATAAAGGCAGGTTATATATGAATACAATTAGTGTGGAAGAGCTGGAGAAGATTGATTCTTCTAAGATTACGATCGTGGATGTGCGGCCGGCGGATCAGTACAGCAGGGGATCTTTTCCGGGGGCAGTGAATATTCCGCTGGATGAGTTTGAGGAAAGAATGGAGTCTGTGGACAGGGAGAAGATGGTGTATGTTCTCTGCCATACGGGGGACAGAAGCCGGGACTGTGTGGAGAAGCTGAGTGATGCAGGGTATGAGGCTGTGAATATTGAAGGTGGATATCGTGCCTATCTGAGACTTTCTCTGAGCCGTTTTATGGAGAATGATGCTAAGGAGCAGAAGGAACTGAAGACGAAAGAGATTGAGCACAGTATTATCAAGACGTTCAGAAAGACGGTCTGGAGACCGTTTACCAAGGCTTTGAATGAGTATCAGCTGATTCAGGAGGGAGATAAGATTGCTGTCTGTATTTCAGGTGGTAAGGACTCTATGCTGATGGCGAAGCTGCTTCAGGAGCTGAAGCGCCATGGGAAAATTCATTTTGAACTGGTGTTTTTGGTAATGAATCCGGGCTATAATGCGGATAACTGGAAGATTATTCAGGATAATGCAGAGCTTCTGGGAATTCCTCTTACGGTTTTTGAAAGTGATATTTTTGATACAGTGGCAGAAATTGAGAATAATCCCTGTTATCTTTGTGCGAGAATGAGACGTGGTTATCTGTATTCTCATGCCAAGGAGCTGGGATGTAATAAGATTGCGCTGGGACATCATTTTGATGATGTGATCGAGACAATCCTCATGGGTATGCTGTACAGTGGTAAGGTGGAGACTATGATGCCGAAGCTGCACAGTCAGAACTTTGAGGGGATGGAATTGATCCGCCCTATGTATCTGATCAAGGAATCTGCGATCAAGGCATGGAGAGATACCAATGGGCTGCACTTTATTCAGTGTGCATGCCGTTTCACCGAGAACTGTGTAAGCTGTGGAGGCGGACGTGGTTCCAAGCGTGATGAGATGAAAGAGCTAGTTGCGCAGTTTAGAAATACAAGCAGTGTGATTGAGACGAATATCTTTAACAGTGTGCGGGATATTAATCTTCGTACTGTTATGGGATATCATAAAGATGGAGAATATTATAATTTCCTGGATGATTATGATCAGCGTGGAAATAAGGGCGCTGATAAGGAAAAAGAATGATAACAGCAAAATCTTCATTTGTGGAAGAGAAATACACTGCTCAGTATTATAGTGGGAACGGTTGTCTGTATGCTTCTGGTGCAGGTGGTGTTCTAAAAGGAGGGATTCATGACCTTACAGGAGATTCTTGAAAGTGTAAAAAGTGGTTCTGTATCTGTAGAAGAGGCAGAGAGAATCCTTAAGAAAGAAAGTTATGAAGAAATGGGATATGCGAAGCTGGATACAAGCCGCAAGGCAAGAACCGGTTTCGCAGAAGTAATCTACTGCAGTAATAAGGCAGATGAACATCTTCTGAATATTTTTGAAAGATTATACAGAGAAGACGGTGAGGTATTCGGAACCAGAGCTTCCCAACATCAGTATGAACTGGTGAAGGAGAAGTTTCCGGAAACAGAATATGATCCGATCTCACGCATCTTAAAGGTTGAAAAGAAAGATAAGAAGCGTATTGGTAAGATCGCCGTGTGTTCAGCAGGAACTGCAGATATTCCGGTTGCTGAGGAAGCTGCACAGACAGCGGAATATTTTGGTACAAATGTTGAACGTATTTATGATGTGGGAGTCAGCGGAATGCATCGTTTATTTTCCAGACTGGAGACAATCCAGAGTGCGAACTGTGTAATTGCAGTTGCGGGAATGGAGGGAGCTCTTGCCAGTGTGATGGGCGGTCTGGTGAGCAGACCGGTAATCGCAGTACCGACTTCTGTGGGTTATGGTGCAAGTATGCATGGTCTTTCGGCACTTCTTACCATGATCAATTCCTGTGCGAATGGGATTGCTGTGGTGAATATTGATAACGGCTACGGTGCCGGCTATCTGGCAACACAGATCAACCGTCTGGCAGCAGGTACAGATGAGAAAGGAAATTGATTATGGGAAAAACATTATATCTGGAATGTTATTCAGGGATAAGTGGTGATATGACGGTTGCGGCTCTTCTTGATCTGGGGGCTGACCGCTCAGTGCTGGACAGGGTGCTGAAGAGTCTTAAGGTATCAGGATTTGAGACAAAGATCAGCAGAGTTGTAAAGTCCGGAATAGATGCATGTGATTTTGATGTTGTGCTGGATAAAGAGCATGAAAATCATGACCATGATATGGAATATCTGCATGGACATCATCATAAAGGTCATGAGAATAATCATTTTTACGATCATAATCATGCTCATGAGGATGAAGCGGAACATTTTCATAGTCATGAGCACAATCACGCCCATGGCGCAGGATCAGCGCAAGACCATCACCATCACGAACACCGTGGAATAAAGGAAATTACCTATATTATAGAGCATAGTGCAATGACTGAGAATGCAAAGAAGATTGCATTGCGTATATTTGAAATTCTTGCAGAGGCAGAGAGTAAAGCACACAATGTGCCTGTGGATCAGGTGCATTTTCATGAGGTGGGAGCAGTGGACTCTATTGTGGATATTGTGTCTGTGGCAGTCTGCCTGGATGATCTGGATGTTACAGAGGTGATCGTTCCTGTTCTCTGCGAGGGACGTGGAACTGTCCGTTGTCAGCATGGCATCCTACCAATCCCGGTTCCGGCAGTTGCAAATATAGTAAGTGCCAATCATTTACATCTGAAAATGACAGAGGTAGAAGGTGAACTTGTAACGCCTACAGGTGCGGCGATAGTGGCAGCAGTGAAAACAAAAGATAAACTTCCGGAAACATTTGAAATCCAGAAGATTGGAATCGGTGCAGGTAAACGCCAGTATGAGTGTCCGGGAATCCTAAGGGCAATGATTATCTCACAGAGCGCAGAAATAGATGAAGAAAAGGCTCAGACAGAAGAATTCAAAAACCCGGAAATCGGAAATAATCCGAAAGCTGAAAATCAGGAAACCAAAGATACGATTATCAAGATGGAGACAAACATTGATGACTGCAGTGGAGAAGTTCTGGGATTTGTCATGGAGCGTCTGATGAAAGCCGGTGCCAGAGATGTACATTATGTGCCTGTTTTTATGAAAAAGAACAGACCTGCATGGGTTCTGAATGTGATCTGTAAGGAAGAAGATATGGAAATGCTTCAGAATATTATTTTTGAAGAAACTACTACGATTGGAATTCGTTATAGCAGAATGGAACGTACGATTCTTCCCAGAGAAACGAGAACCCTTCCGACTCCATGGGGAGAAGTTCAGGTAAAGGTATGCACTTTGAATGGAAAAGAGCAGCTTTATCCGGAATATGAGAGCGTTGCACAGTTGAGCAGAGAAAAAGAGATCCCGTTTACAGAAATTTACCGTTATATTGTTTTGGCAAATAAAGACAAAGAATAACTTTCATATATGAACCCTTTGGTTTCCCTGAGAGTACTCCACGCGAAATCAAAGGGTACTTTTGTCTTGAAGTAGAGTTGTAAGAGCTGTATACTGCATGTAGTATGAGAGGAGAAAAGAAATGTTTTGTATTGGCATTTGCGATGATGATGAAGGACTCTGCGGGGAACTGGAAAAAATGCTTTATGATTATGGAAAAGAGAATAAACTTCAGATGAATATTGATATCTGGTATCAGGGAGAAAGCCTGTGCCGGTTCCTGAGAGAAAACAAGAAGATTCTTGATGTGTTATTTCTGGATATAGAATTACTGACAACAAATGGAATTGAAGTGGGACGTTTTATAAGAGAAGAACAGGAAAACATGGAAACTGCAATTGTTTACATTTCAGCGAACAGCAGTTATGCGATGGATTTATTTCGTGTACAGCCTACAGATTTTCTGATCAAACCTTTAGACAAAATAAAGGTTGGGAATGTCATGGACAGGATTCAGAAAATTTCAGAAGTCAGAAAAGGTATTTTCGAGTACTTTGGTAGTGGATATTATTTCAAGGTGCTGTATAAAGATATTCTGTATTTCAGCAGTCAGAATAAAAAAGTGCATCTGGTTTTAAAAGACGGACAGAAAGAATTTAATGGCAAACTGAAAGAAATAGCAAAGAAAATTCCGGGAAATTTCATTCAGATTCATCAGTCGTATCTGATCAATTTTGATTATATCGAAGAATGTTCTTATGAATCTGTGAAAATGAAAAACGGAGATACAATTCCAATCAGTCAGCCATATCGGAAATCAGTGAGAAAGCAACTGGCGGAACGTGTGTGGAGGGACAGAGAGTAAATGTTTGCGTTGATAACTACATTAAGCACGAATCTTTTGCGTACATATATAATCTATCGCTTTATGAGGTTGTTCTTTTGGACAGATATTGAGGAAAAGAAAAAAGAAAGAGCCTGTTATGTATTGTTTTTTATTTTGACAGCAGGAGTGCATCTGATATTTTGTTCGCCAGGTATGAGTGTGATAACAAATATAGTGCTGATTTTTTTGATTACAGTGTGTTATGAAGGAGCATTGAAAAAGAAAATATTTGTGACACTACTTGTATATGGAACTAATATGGGATGTGATTTAGTAGCTGTTCATTTACTGACAGATTATTCAATAACAGGGAAAGTCGGTGAATGTGCTGCATATATAACTGTACTATTATTGCTGATTTGCGATGTTATTTCAGAAAAAATCTTGATTAAGAATAAAGGAGAAGATAAAACTCCGCATGGGATGATACTGGCGGTTATTTCAGCACTTTGTCTGGCAGAATTGCTTATTGTTGAACAGGAACTAAAAAATCGTATCCTGCTGGTGTTATTTGGATGTTGTGTTTTGGCAGTTGTATTATTGATTTTCTATTTATATGATGTTCTGATAAGTGCGTATAAGAAACTGGAAGAACAATCTCTTATGGAAAAACAAATGCTCATTTATTCTCACCAGTTGGATGTGTTGATGCAATCGGAAGAGAAAGTAAAAGCTCTACGCCATGATATGAAAAATCATCTGGGAGAACTTGCACTTATGGCTGGAAATCAGAATAATGAAGAAATTCGGAAATATATACAGGACATGGGGGAGTATATGCAGAACCAGTCTGAACTGGTCAGCTGTGGGAATAAGAATCTTGACAGTCTGCTGAATTATCTTCTGGGACAGGCAAAAAAGAAACTGAATCATGTAGAGTATGAGGTACGGGTACCATCTGATTTGTGTATATCAGCATTTGATCTGAATGTGATTTTGGGAAACCTGACAGAGAACGCAATAGAAGCAGCAGAACAGACGAAAGATAAATGGATGTCAGTGGATATATACTATGAAAAGGGCATGCTTTCCATGGAAATAAAAAACAGCTTTCAACATGAATTGGCTGTAGAGAAAAATAAATTATTGTCAACGAAGGAAGAAAAAGGACATGGCATTGGTCTTGCAAATGTCAGGAAGATGGTAGAGAAATATCAGGGATTTATGGATGTTTCGAATACAAATCAGATTTTTATTGTAAAGGTAATGCTGTACTTATAAATTATGTAGAATCTATAAAAGATAGTGTAGTGGAGGACTGCGCTGTCTTTTATTTTGCAGAAAATTAGTCAAGAGGGAAAATATTGTGACAGAAAACCTTATAAAAAACCACAATATGTTCTGAAAAAACGAATTTCGCCAATTTATATATGAATTTCGTCATTTTAGAAAATTTTGCAATAAATATGATATTATTCAAATACAAATGATGAAAAAAAAGATATAGAGCTATTGTAGCTTATATGATGAAGTGACTGGTATATTTTTTGCTTAATTATATAAAAAATATTGATAAATATATTATTATGAAAAAAGTAAATAAATTTAAATTACTGGCAGCAGGGCTATTGATAGGAGTTGCTTTTTGGCTGTTAGGATCCGATTTCTTTACATTCATGATATGGTGGGAAATTTTATGGATTCTTGGATTGGTATTTATGCCGATAACGGCTCAGATATTCAAAGGTTTTGATGATAATGGATGGATGTATTCAAAGGTTATAGCAATAGTGATATGCGGATATGGAGTATGGATTTTGACTTCTATAAAAGTGGTTCACTTTACCACATTGAGTTCTGTCGTAATTACTACCTTATGTGGGGGGAGCAGTATTGCTTATGGAATATATGGAAAACAAAGAAAGATTTTTCCGTGGAAACATAAGGAACTTGTTTATTGGGAAGAAGTGATTTTCTTTGTTGTATTTCTTTTATGGACATATATGGCAGGATTTCATCCGGCAGCTCATGGAACTGAAAAATATATGGATTTTGGTTTTATGAAGTCTATGATGCATAGCACAACACTTCCGTCAGAAGATATGTGGTATGCTGGCAAAGCTTTTAACTACTATTGTGGTCAATATTTTGCGGTGTTTCTTACGAAACTTACAGGAACAAAGGTAGAGATTACATACAATCTTATGCGTACCATGATAGCTGCATTTGCGTTTGTATTGCCATTTAGTCTTGTGCGCCAGATGCTTAAGGATAAATTAGGTAAAAGGGGAAGAGCATGGATAACAGATTTTGGAGGTATTTTAGCAGGTTTATCTGTATCCATGAGTGGAAACCTTCATTATATTATATATGGAAAAATTTTTACATTACTGGGGATAAGAGAAGATTACTGGTTTCCAAGCACAACACGATTTATAGGATTTGATCCACCTGTGACAGGGGACGAGACAATTCATGAATTTCCTTCATATTCTTTTGTTCTTGGGGATTTACATGCGCATGTGATTAATGTGTTTTTTGTTTTGGCAGTATTGGGGATTTTATATGCATGGATAAAAAGAAATTCCGGAAAGAGCTGGCGGCAGAAAGAAGAGTTCCTGCTTGGTCTCTTTCTTGGAATTTTTATGTTCTCAAATACATGGGATTTTATGATTTATTATGTTGTAATATGTGGAACACTGTTTTTTGGAAATTTGAAGAGATATCTTAATTCTACAGATATGAAACCTTCAGATATGAGAACCGGTATAAAATGGAGCGTTGTGCAATGGATAGAACTTCTGCTGACTGCTGTGTTGATTTCGTTACCATTCCATTTACAGTTTAAAAGTGTTATGGTACAGGGAATCGGAATAGTGAAAATTCATACGGCGTTTTATCAGTTTTGTGTATTATGGGCTTTTCCATTGCTTATATGTGGATTATTTGTCGTATCTACGCTGATAAAAAATAGAAATTTTACAAATAAAAAAACCAGGAATTTATTTTACAAAATTAATGTTTCTGATTTATACGGAGTTGTACTTTCTCTTTGTGCAATGGGACTAATATTGATTCCGGAAATCGTTTATGTAAGAGATATCTATGAAAAAACAGCACCAAGAGCAAATACTATGTTTAAGCTGACTTATCAGGCATATATACTTTTTGCACTTATGATGTCGTATATTTTGGTATTTTTTGTGGCAGACAGAATAAAAATTTTGCAAGAAACTAAATTGGATAATAGATATGAGAAAAAGGTAAGATTATCAAAAGTGCAGATAACCGTTGGGGGAATGGCAATAATACTTCTTATATCTACCTGTGGATATTTCATAAATGCTACAACAAATTGGTTTACAGGTTTTCCTCTGAAAAATAAATACCAAACTCTCAATGCAACTGCTTATCTAGAAAATGCCATTCCTGAAGATGCGGCAGCAATACGATGGCTGAATAAAAATATAACAGGTCAGCCAACTGTTCTTGAAGCTTGCGGCGACAGTTATAAAGACTATGACAACCGGGTTTCTGCTATGACAGGATTGCCGACGGTATTAGGATGGTATGTTCATGAATGGTTATGGCGAAATAATCTTGATGAAGAAAACAAAAGAAGAACAGACGTGGAAACTATTTATACTTCAACAGATAAAAAAGAAGTACAGGAACTGCTTGATAAATATGAGGTGAATTATATTTTTATTGGAAGCTGTGAATATCAAAAATATGAAGGGGTTAATGTAGCACTTTTAAGTTCATTGGGAGAAATAGTTTTTAAAGAGGAAAATACAATGATTGTGAAGCTGTAATAAAACAGATTTCAAAAAGAAAACAGTCACATATTTGAGTGAATATCTTAATTCATCAGATGTAAGTGACTGTTTCTTTTTATTGCTATTTTTGAGGTAACTGTTTTGGGCAGATGATTACAGCATACTTATACTGTCGCTATTATAACGGCTATATTTAGCTTCCTCATATCTGATCATGCAGATAAAAGCGGGTTCAATATCTTTTACTGTTTGTGCAACATTACAGAAATATTGGAGAGGAATTGTGGCAAAAAACCTTATAAAAAACACACTATGTTTTGAAAAAACGAATTTCGCCAATTTATATATGAATTTCGCTGTTTCATAAAATTTTGCGACGAATGTGTTATCATTTAAATATAAGTAAGAAGAACTGAAATGTATCTGAAGAAAGGAGAAGTATCAAATGAAACATAGCAGAAGCAAAAACGCAGTGTTATTGATGATTATCTTTATTTGTAGTATTTGTTTGAATAATGTGTGGGCTCGTGAAACAGGGACGATGGATCAACTGGAAAAAGAGAATCCGGATGATGTAGATAAAATGAATAAAGTATTATATTATTATAATACTTTATTTTTTGAAAACTATACGGAAGAAGAATTGAAACAGCAGGAGAAATTTCAGAAAAGTATTCATTTATTGAATGAATTATATTTTGAATATGGATCTTTAGAAAATATTCCGATTTTGCCTTTTGACCCGGAAAATATCAGGGAGGGTGATTCATTATTTACGGAAGTTGTTGCTGTGATAAATACAGAAAATAATGAGACATATTTTGTAACAGAAAATGATGATATGAAGTTGTTAAAAAAATGTTTGGAAAAATTACAATATTACAATGGAAACTCTGTTACAAAATCAAATGAAGAACTAACGGAAGCAATAAAGAACTTTCAGAAAGAAGAAGGGTTAACAATTGATGGAATAGCTGGAAACGAGGTATGGAGGAAAATAGATATTTTGATGCTGAACAAAGTGATTGAAGATGATTGAAAAAGATAATCATATTATGTTGGAGGTGATTCCGATGTTCCTGCATGGAATACGTATTAATTTTTAACGGAATTAAGTAAGTATGTTAGCCCACTTCTTCGGAGAAGCGTTTCTATGGGGAGGATAGAAAGCCCTACAGCGTAAGTATGGCTTCCATGGATACAATGGGTATGAGTATGTTCTCCCCATGAGTAGAATCTGCTAAAGAGAATAAAAACCTAAAATTTCGCGTACTGAAGGAGAATATCAAGAAAAATTTGGAACAACTGATGAAAGTGGAAATTTTGTTCCGGCAAAACCAGGTTCTTTTGGAGAATTGATAAGTTAAAAGAAAACAGTCACATAACTGAAAGAATATATTGATATTCATTGGATACATGTGACTGTTTCTTTTTATTTTTTATGAGGTGACATCTCGTTCAATGCTAACTGCTGTCTGGTAATTCCTGCAATTGAGGCAGGTAAATCTGATTGATTTGGTTAAATTACAGAGCACTTACTCCGTCATCATCATAACGGTCATATTCAGCTCCCTCATATCCGATCATGCGGATCGTAGCCGGATTGATATCCTTTACTGTCTGCGCAACATCAGCAACCGGGATTGCTTTTCCCTTGCGGATGAACAGCGGAACCTCATTCAGGGCAACTTCTACATAGTGGTGGCCTTTTTCAAGGATTTCCTGAGAGATGGTTCCATCCGGCAGGAATTTGACGAACATCATTTCCTCTGGCAGATATACATAGCGGCCTTTTGCGTTCTGGGTATAAACAGGTGCGATCATAATTTCGTTT
>OKXB01003051.1_pt1 | contig 11928 bp, 10 predicted proteins | sample 1601731 | NCBI WGS metagenome assembly OKXB01 (sample SAMN04414077, study PRJEB24778) | human gut metagenome | material: faecal | host: Homo sapiens | reverse complement strand
CCTGTTCCCCTGGCGGGGAAGTGTCTGGGGGTCTTAAGTCTGTAAAGCGGCTTTCGCGGCATATCCTCACCGCAAGTGCAGCGGCTCCGGTATTCCACGATCCACTTGACAGACAACCGCCGGGGTTACGTGAAAGGCAGGTTGTTAAGGTCGTCCATGGCGCGGTGCAGGTGATCCAGCGCCCGGGCAACGGTGTAGATCTGCCGGTTCTGTTCGTCAATTTTCTTCTGGCTGGCCTTGATCCAGTTTTCGTAATATGCCATGCGTTCCGCCCGGGTTTCTTCCCCGGAGCGATAGTCCTCCAGGATCCGGCAGAGCTTATCCGTCCAGGTCGTGCCCTTCTGCTGATCAACGTAAGCATCCAGATCAGCCGGAAGCCGGATCGACTTCTTGATCAGATCATCCGGCACTGCTGTCACCTCCCGGTTCCTGCTGGACAGATGCATTACTAAGCAGAACATCAATATAATCGAGAGCCTCTTCTGCACTATGCAACAGCGGAGTTTTTAAAGTAACATCATCGCTATAAACATTATCCTTACTAGCATGAATATCATAGCCAATGCAAACTTCACCACAGCAGGTGTATCTGGAGCATCTGACATGCAATGACCATGGAAAAACAGACACACGATTATCAGAAATATCAGTTAGTACAACAGAATGCGACATCAAACTTCCTCACTTTCTCCGGATCGGCTCCTCACTGGGTCTACCATCACCGGTCTTTTCTTCTCAACGCGTTTGTGCTACAATTTAGAGTATATATACTTTAGTAGGCTAAAATCTGTCCTACAAACTTAGTATAGTAGAACTTATTCTACTTGTCAACAGAAAAGTAGAATATATTTTACTGCATTTAGGAGAAAAAATGGAGATTGTAGAAAGAATAAAAAACCTCTGTAATACTGAAAATATCACGATAAAGGAACTTGAAAGAATAATACAGATATCAAACGGAAGCATACGGCACTGGAATGAAAAAACACCATCAGTAGAACGTGTCCTACTTGTAGCGGATCACTTTAATGTAAGCCTTGACTGGCTGGTAACCGGAAAAGAGTCCGGAAACCTAACATCGGAAGAGCAGCTTCTGGTTGATCACTATCGCCGGGCAGATGACCGAGGAAGGCGCAACATTATGAAAATAGCGGAGAACGAAAGCGCGGAGCTAGAGTCATCAGCTTCGAAGCTTGGGTAAAACACCATAGATAAAAGGGGGATCACTATGAATGATGCAATAGCAATGATGTTTTCAATTTTAATTGTCATGTTTGGGTACCTAGTATTTAAAATCTTGACGGATCAATCCCAACCAACGACCACCAACACTAGGAAACGGAGAAAAAAGAGAGGGACAGGAAAGCCGGTTATCAAGAACAACTGGAATATGGAACCGCTACATACAAAGGATCCAGCAGACAAGGATCTGCGTTATGAGGACTTTGTAGAATCATCCTGGAAAGAAATAGAAAAGTAGTTTGTCCTACAATTTTACCTGCAGGTTGATGCAGCAGCATGATTTTGTCCGACAAATTTCTCTTTACAATTCCGGGAACCCGTGTTATATTGACCTTAGGCAAAATTGAGGAATTCGACATGCATGTCGAACGACAAAAACCCCGGGGTGCATCCCGGGGTCTTTTGTTACTTGGCTGATCGTGCTATTCGTCCTCTCCATCCAGCCATTTGCTTATGTAGTTGGCGGCTACACTTGCCATGACGGAGATAATAAAATTGAGAAATTCATGCATGTCGAACACCCCCTTCCTGCCGGGGTAACACGACAGAGCTATTATATCACACGGTTCTAATTGCGTAAACCGCCAAAAAGGAGCAAAAAACGCAATAAAAAAAGGCTCTGGAAGCCTTTTCTCTTAATCAGGGTGTCCAGGGTTCGAGCCCCTGGCGGTGCACTCGAGAGAATCGTTTTTGGAGACATAGGAGCTCCGGGGACGGTTCTTTTTTTGCATAGATACCCTGATTAAGGAGATTTCACATGACTGCGATATTTGATACCCATGCGCATTATGACGATGACGCATTTAATGAAGACAGAGAACAGCTTCTGGCGGCGCTGCCGAGGCAGGGCATTGCCCGGGTGGTGGATGTGGGTGCGAGCCTGGCATCCTGCCGGAAGGTGTTAGAACTGATGGAGCAGTACGATTACATCTACGGAGCCATCGGCGTACATCCCAGCGAGACCGCGGAACTGACGGAGGAATCTTATTCTTGGCTGAAGGAACAGTGCCAGAAAGAGAAATGCCTGGCGGTGGGAGAGATCGGACTGGATTATTACTGGCCGGAGCCGGACCATGAGACACAGAAGAAGTGGTTCCTGCGGCAGCTGGATCTGGCGCGAGAGATCAAAAAGCCTGTTATCATTCACTCCCGGGATGCGGCGAAGGATACCGTCGACCTCATGACGGAGGCGCACGCAGAGGAGATCGGCGGTGTAATTCATTGCTATTCCTATACGAAGGAGACGGCGAAGATATTCCTGGATATGGGATTCTACTTCGGAATCGGCGGCGTGCTGACTTTTAAAAATGCAAAGAAGCTGAAGGAAGCGGTAGAATATATCCCTATGGACCGCATCGTGCTGGAGACAGACTGCCCATATCTGGCGCCGGAACCGAACCGCGGCAAACGCAACAGCTCTCTGAACATTCCCTATGTGATCGCTGCCATGGCGCAGATCAAGGGGATCACAGAGGAAGAAGTGCGCAAGGCAGCATGGGACAATTCACTTAGGCTGTATCATATAGAAAAATAAATGGTCAGCTGATAAAGAGATATGATTGGTGGGGGAATCTATAGTAGTAAAAGGTAAACGTTATGGAAACAAGTACAACAAATCAACTATTTTCAAAAGATGATCTGAAAAAACTGATCATTCCTTTATTATTTGAACAGGCACTGGCAATCACTGTGGGCATGGCAGATACTGTCATGATATCCTCTGCGGGAGAGGCGGCGGTCTCCGGCGTATCCCTGATCGACATGTTTAATAATCTGATCATCAGTGTGCTGGCGGCACTGGCTACCGGTGGCGCGGTGGTGACTTCCCAGTTCCTCGGAGCAGGGAAAAAAGAGGACGCCTGCAAATCCGCAAAACAGCTGATCGTGTCCTCCGTATGCATTACCATCGGTATTTCGATTCTGGTCATGGTGTTCTGTAACGGCATCATTTCCCTGTTTTTCGGTAAGATTGAAGCGGATGTATTCCACAATGCTGTAATTTACATGATGATCTCCGCATTGTCCTTCCCGTTTTTGGCTTTGTACAATTCCTGTGCGGCGCTGTTCCGCTCCATGGGAAATTCCAAGATCACATTGAAGGTCTCCGTGGTGGAAAATATCATTAACATCGGCGGTAATGCTTTGGGCGTCTATGTACTGGGACTGGGCGTGGCAGGTGTGGCGATTCCTTCCCTGATCTCCCGTGCAGTGGCAGGATTCATCCTATATCATTTGCTGAAAAACCCGTCCAACGAAGTGCATTTATTAAAAGAAAGATTCCACATCGACTGGCCGGTGATCCATAAGATTTTTTACATAGGTATCCCCAGCGGGATTGAAAATGGTATTTTCCAGCTGGGACGTGTCATTGTGGTAAGCATTATCGCGGGTTTCGGAACTGTGCAGATCGCTGCCAACGGCGTGGCGAACAGCTTAGACAGCATGGGCTGTATCGTGGGACAGGCTATGAATCTGGCAATGATCACGGTAATTGGCCGTTGTGTCGGCGCCGGAGATTCCGGTCAGGTGCGGTACTATACGAAAAAATTATTGAAGATTACCTACTTGTGTACCTTTATGGTAAACAGCGTCATCCTGCTGTGTCTGCCCTGGATCCTGAAATGCTACGGATTAAGCACGGAGACCACGCAGTTGTCCTACATTCTGGTCATGATCCACAATGGCATGGCAATGTTTTTGTGGCCAGCATCTTTTGTACTGCCGAACATGCTTCGTGCCTGCAATGACGTGCGCTTTACCATGGTGCTGTCCATATTCTCTATGTTCATGTTCCGCATCGGTTTCAGTTATATCATCGGTGTGAACATGGGCTACGGAGCCATTGGTGTCTGGATCGCCATGGTACTGGACTGGATCTTCCGCGTGATCTGCTTCGTGAGCAGATATTTGTCCGGCCACTGGCTGAAAACGGCCGAGTTAAAGGATAACAGATAGTATAGAGCATGATTTTTGCACCCGAATAGGTTCACGGATGAACTGTTATGAGGTATAATGTGGGAAAAAGAGAGGGAGGTATGTAATATGCAGGTAGTATTGGAAAATGAAGCTTTAAAGGTAACGATCAACAGCTTTGGCGCAGAACTTGCAAGTATTCGGGGGAAAGAGACAGATACTGAGTATCTGTGGAATGCGGATGCGAAATTCTGGAAGAGAAGTGCACCGGTACTGTTCCCCTTTGTGGGCAGTCTGAAAAATAAGGAATATCACTACGAAGGAAAAGCCTATCCCATGGGGCAGCATGGTTTTGCCAGAGACATGGAATTTGCCGTGGACGTACAGACGGCTACGGAAGCATGGTTTTCCCTGAGATCTAATGAAGAAACCAAAGAGAAGTACCCGTTCGAGTTTATTTTAAAAGTAGGTTATGAATTAGAAGGAAGAAATCTGAAGGTCATCTGGCAGGTGGAAAATCCGGATACAAAAACACTGTACTTTTCCATCGGCGGACATCCCGCATTCATGTGTCCTGTGAATGGAAAAGGAAAGCAGTCGGAATATTATTTTAAGTTTGATGCCGACAAAGATCTGACTTACGGACTGGTGGCGGATGACGGACGAGGACTCATGGGACAGCAAAAGGATGTACTGCCGGTGAGAAACGGCTATGCGCAGATCACAGAGCATCTGTTTGACAGGGATGCTCTGATCGTAGAGAATCGTCAGGCTTCTGTAGTGAGCCTGTGTACCTCGGATAAAAAGCCGTATCTTACCGTAAGCTTCGATGCACCGTTATTTGGTCTGTGGTCTCCCGCAGGCAAGGGAGCGCCGTTTATCTGTATCGAGCCCTGGTACGGTAGATGCGACCGGACGACCTTTGACGGCAGTCTGGAGCAGCGGGAGTATGGCAATATCTTGCAGACAGGCGGGGTGTTCCACAAGGAGTACATTATTACCGTAGAATGATGGCAGGAAGACGATTCCATACATACTTTTCTTGCGAATAGAAAAATAGCCGAAATTAATGATACGGTATCTGAGGGAATAAGAATATTATAAGAACAGCAGTGATATGTCAGGTATCGCTGCTGTTTTATCGTGATATATCTTATAAATTATTGCTGTCCTTGTAATGGAAATTCGGAATATGCTCCCATCTGTCCCGGAAATAATGGGCGATCAGTTTCGGACGACGGTCTCGGGTAAAGATGCCTTTCCGGTTGCCGTCTGCGCGCATACAGCCCTGCAGGGTGGCATAATCGGCGAAGTTCCATGCCTGTTCCCCGATAAAAAAGTCTCTTCCGTCGAAGGCCTTGCTGTACATTTTATAAAGTTCTACCTGAAATTCTTCACTCCACATTTCCGGCGCACAGTTATGGAGCCCGGCGAGAGTATCGGCGCCGTATTCGGTCATCATCACGGGTTTTCCGATCTTTTCCCAGAAATCCAGTTCCAGATTCCAGGCGTAGGAAGCAGCCTCCAGATCACCGGAGAGATTGTACCATCCGTAATAGCGGTTGAGACAGACTACATCCATGGTTCTGGTCACAATGTCCTTCTCGTAATTATTCTGGCAGCAGACAAAGGTCACGGGGCGGTTCTGAGGATCCAGCCGGTGGGTAAATTCATAGAGAGAATGCCAGTAATCGTAGGCGGATTCCGGGAAATGCTCGGTATCCGGTTCGTTTCCCATGGACCACATGACGATGCAGGGATGATTTTTGTCTCGCGCGATCAGATCCCGCAGGACCTGCTCGTGATGCTCTCTTATGGGAAATGTCTTATAAGGATCACAGCTCTCTCCGGCACCGATGCCCACGGCGGGCGTCTCGTCAATAATAACGATACCTTCCCTGTCACAGAGCCGGTAGATCTCCTCCGCGTAAGGGTAATGGCTGGTGCGGAAGGAGTTGGCATGGATCCAGTGTAGAAGATTAATATCCTTTACATCGAGGCAGAGATCCAGTCCTCTTCCGCGGAAAAAGGAATCCTCATGCTTGCTGAAGCCCTTGAAATAAAAAGGCTCCCCGTTGATCAGAAACTGCGTTCCCTTCACCTCTACGGTGCGGAAACCGAATTCTTCCGTATAGCAGTCCTCTCCGTAATGAACTTCCGCCTTGTACAGGTAAGGAGTGCCGGGATAAGGCTGCCAGAGATGGACCTGCGGGATCCGAAGCTCTCCCTTTCGGCCGGTGGCTTCTGCTTTGCAGTTGCTTTCCGCGTCTATGATTTTTAAAGTGACAGGAGCGTCACTATCCATCCCATCCGTGAGAATTTCGTAATTTAAGACGCCGGTGTCACCTTCGATAGACGGGACCAGAGTAATGTCTCTGATGTAGGAGGCCGGAGTGCTGTAGATGCGTACCGGACGGTTGATACCTGCAAAATTAAAGAAATCAAAATTCGGAAGATTTTGCTTTTTTCTCCATAGCTTTGCGGCTTCTACACTGGGAATGCCTGGATTGTCCGAGCCGAAGAAGGCGATATTGCCCTCATTGCCGATGGGCAGAGTGCTGTGGCTGATCCGGTTGTCCACAGCGACACCGATGGTAAGGTGGCCATCCTCCGGAACCAGATCCGTGATCTCAACTTCAAAGGGGAGAAAACCACCCTTATGTGTCATAATCAGTTTCCCATTGATATAAACTTTTGCAACATGAGTTACAGCATCAAAACGCAGTACCTGACGCTGTCCGTTGCTTCCGCACAAAAGTGCCGGAAGTTCCATGGTTCGTTCGTAATAAGCCCAACCGTAATGATTCCGATAAGACGGATCATCCTTCTGGTCATTATAAGAAGCCGGCACAGCGATCAATTCCATCTCCTGTGGAGCTGACCAGGTATCTTCCGGTTCCGTCTCATCTCCTAATTGGAAGTGCCATATCCCTCCCAGATCGATCAAGCTGCGGGAACGGTTCATAATTGGATATAACATGGTAGTCCTCCTTTTGCCTTGTGGACTGTAATTGCGCTTATTATAGGGCAGGACAAAAGGAAAATCCATGTGATTATTTTTAGGAAGTATGTAAATTTTTATGAATCTGGCAAGTCAGTAATTAATGGTGGGTATTCCTGTTTTTTGCAAGGGCGCAAATAGCGCCCCAGCGCCTGGATTTAAAGTAGAAGAGCATGGCAATCATGCCGGTAATAAAGCTGGCGGAAACACTGACCATGGCATATTCGCCATAGCCGGCATACATGATGAGATAAGCGGCAGGGATTCGGACAACCCATAATAGCAGAATATTTACGATAGTGGGATAGCGAATCTCTCCGATACCATTGATAAAGCACATAATGCCATTGAACACGGCGTAGGCCCAGGTGAATGGCAGAACAAGATAAGTATATCGCTGTGCAAAAGCCAACACGGCCGGATCACGGCTGAACAACATCAGCAGAGGATGGCAAAAAGCAGTCACAAGTAATCCCCCTGCAAGGGTGACGATGCCGGAACAGAGCGGTATCTGCCATGCACCGCAGCATAAACGACGGTAGTTCCGGGCACCAAGGTTCTGCCCGGCAAACACAGTAGCCGCAGAAGAATATGAAGTAATGGCAATATTGGCAATGCCGCTGACTTTACCGGCAACGGAGCATCCGGCTACGAAGGTGGATCCCAGTGTGTTATAAAGAGCCTGAAGCAGCACATGACCGACAGAATAAAGTGCGGTATTCAGTCCGAGCGGCAAGCCGATCTTTAACATTTCATGAAGAATAGGAAGGTCAAAACCATGCGCAAAAACCGGAAAATTCATGGCAGGATAAGTATGACGGATGTAGAAGATGCTGAACATCCAGGACAGAAACAGTGAGGCAGCAGTTGCGATGGCAACACCGGTGACGCCCATTCCCAAACCGGCAGTCAGTACAAGGTCCAGAACAATATTGGTAACGCAGGAAATGCCAAGAAATAACAGCGAGGAAGTACTGTTTCCCAGACCTCGTAAAATACCTGCGTTAAAGTTATATCCCATATTGCCGAGAATGCCTAACGTTGTGATACGCAAATACACAATGGCGTAGGGCATGGCATCGGCAGGCACCTGCATCAGCCTGAGAAGGAACGGTCCGGCAGCTACGCCTAACAACGTAAGCGGCAGACTGGCAGCGTACAGAAAAAACACTGCGGTTTGTGCAAGCTTACGCAGTTGATCGGCATCGGAGGCACCTGCCGCTTGTGAAATCAGGATGGATATTCCGGAACCAATGCCAAGAAAGATACACAAAAGAATCTCCAGTGGCTGGGAACTTGTGGCCACAGCGGCCAAAGCGGATGCATCACAGAAATTACCGATAACCAAAGTATCAACGGTTCCGTATAACTGTTGTAAGATATTTCCGATGCAGATCGGCAATGCAAACTGTGCTGCGCGGCCTAAAATAGAACCTTGTGTCATATCGATTTTACTCATATTCATTGACAATTACCCGCTTTGTAAAAATGGTAAATATTTAAATTGTAGAATGTAAAAATTCATCAGCTTATACTGGCTTGGTTCAGAGTCTATGCCAAAACTGTGTCCAGGGTTTTATGTTGAGAAAGCTTTCGATGCTGCCGGTTATATTCTCTATTGTAATATAATCATGATGCCAGGGTCAAAAGGTCTAAGCCCACATGAGCTTGCTCATAGGTGGGTGAAAGACCTTAGGACCCGCCCCGATATGAGCATAAAAGTGGGATGATAATCCCACGATATGCGAATATTGGGTAGGGTGCTATGTGCCAGTGGCACATGTCTAGCACGGACCGAAGCGGAGCGGAGACGTGGGAGTGCGTAGCACGGAACAATCCGTAGGCATCAAAGTCGGGGGCTTTTGACCCCGACATCATAATCATAATGTTGCGGAGTATCGGGATGTAGCTTGATCCTCTTCCGTGTGCAAATTGGAAATTGTCAGTGCATCATATCTCGAAAGCAGAAGCTTCGCATTCGGCGGCAGTACACAGTCTGACAAAAGTACATTTTTGATTTTATGCCCAGGTGCAGTAAAACCATCAATTTCAATGGGGGCAACGGATTCCACTGTGCCGTGCTCCTGTTTTTGTCCGGTCAGATGTAGCCGTTCAAAGCGAAAATCTTCAAAATAAGGCTGCTCTGAAGCAGGAATGCCGTCATCATTGTATGGAACAGAATGAATGAGCAGGCGGGGGAAGGTGCAGTCGCGTACAGTGACATTGCGCACATATCCGCCACGCTTAGGGGTTCCTTTGATTTCAATGCCATTGGAAGAGGCAGCTATATCGCAATCCCAAATTTGCACATCTGTAACACCGCCGGACATTTCACTGCCAATACAGATACCATGACCGCCGTTGCTGTGGCAGTCAAATACGCAGATATGCTTTGTAGGACGATTAATGGCATTACCTTCGGGATTCTTACCGGATTTGATGGCAACGGAGTCATCTTCGGTTTCAAATTCCGTTGCAAATAACGTGCAGTTTGTGGAAGAATCCGGGTCCCAGCCATCGCCGTTCCAAATACCGCCAGAGCGTAGCGTGCAGTGGTCAGTCACAATGTCATCACAGTAGATCATATGGACATTCCATGCTGCGCCGTTTTGTAAAGTCAGCCCTGTAATACGAATACGGGAGCAGTTGCTTAAATTAATAAGTCGTCCGCGGACACGTCCCGGAATGGTACGGTCATTCTCACAGGTGGCAACCAGTGCAGCATTTTGGGCAAGATATTCCCTGAGATTCTCCCGTTCGATATCAATCATGCGCTCAGCCAGAACATGCCCACCGCCACTAATGGTTCCTTTCCCATAAAGCAGGATGTTTTCGCAATTTGCACCTGCGGTATGATCAAGCTGTCCGGCGTTTAAAAGACTGCGGTAACATTCCTGCTCCGTGCCTTCAAAGCGGCTCCAGATACGAGGCAGATAATCTGTTGGGTCAGAACTTCCCTGTAAAACAGCATCTTTCTCCAGATACACGGCCATACAACTATGTAGATCAAGAGCTCCGGTCAGATAGATTCCGGCGGGAAAGTATACTTCGTCATTTGGCCCACAGTCTGTAAAAGCCTGTTGGAGCGCAGCAGTATTCAGCGTTTTTCCATCACCCACGGCATTGTAGGGTTCTTCCGTTACATAGATTCGGCGCCGTGCAGGTAGAGTACAGATGTGGATACTGCCGATACTGTAGACAGTAACACAATATTCAGTATTGGGTATCAATTCTGTGAATGTATAATGTGTCCGATTTGTGTGAACAGAATGTCCACCATCGAGAGAAACTTCATACACTGTGTCGGCAGTGGCATTTTCCGGCTTATTCCAGAACACAGTTGCGGTGTTTGCAGTACAGCGTGCGGATAGTAAAACGGATTCCATAAAAATCCTCCTTTTCGTTTTTTACTATTTTCATTGTAAAAAAAAGCACTGAGAATGTCTATATCAATTATTTTCATTCATGTTAATAATTCCAGCATTATTTTGATGTGCAATGAAAAAACAGGTATTTTCTTCTGGTATAAGTTACAATGGTGAATTGGAAAATTAAATTCCAGTCCATTCACCCAAAAACTGGAACTTAGTATTGCAAAATATATCCTAGAAGTTAGTGTTGCAAACCTCTTGATATCTAGTTATAGTTGTGGCTCAGCAATAGAGTCTGGATGGCGTTATCCAAGGAGAATACCATGGCTAAGAATGCACATCTGGTTCTTGATGAAAGAGCCACAATAGAAGTTCGCATAAGAGAACGAGCTTCATTTACTGAGATAGGTAGGGAACTTGGCAAGGACCCTTCTACTATCTCAAAAGAAGTCAGACTCCATAGTCAGACTGTACGTAAAGATTCCTTCAATCCCTGCAGCAAGCGAAGTACCTGTGATGAATACGGAACAGCATGTTCAAAGTGCAAACTACAGTATTCAAAAAGCTGCAAGAGATGTCCTCGTGTAAAGTGCTACGAGCATTGCAAGCAGTTTGAGGTATTGGTTTGTAACAAACTGAAGAAACCACCATACGTTTGCAACGGCTGTATCCAACGGCAATCCTGTAAGCTGGAGAAGCATATTTATTCTGCCAAATCAGCTCAGAAGAATTATGAGACTACTCGCTCAGAAAGTCGTCAAGGAATAGCAATTACACCGGAAGAATTAAAGCGTGTAGATGCTATTGTTTCACCGCTTGTTAAGTTAGGCCAGTCTATTCACATGATATGTGTCAATAATGCAGATGATATCATGCTTGATGAAAAGACTATTTATAACTACATTGATGCAGGGCTTTTATCTGTAGATAACGTTGATCTTCCGAGAAAGGTCCGTTATCGTACCCGCTCACATAAGAAGCCTGTAAGAGTAGACAAGCAGTGTCATGTAGGACGCACTTACGAGGATTTTGAAGCTTATCTTGCTGCGAATCCTGATATTCCGGTAGTGGAAATGGATTCAGTAGAAGGTCGCAAAGGCGGTAAAGTCTTGTTGACCATATACTTTAGAAATAGTAGTTTAATGCTTGCTTTTATCCGTGATAACAATACCGCCAAGTCAGTTACAGAAATATTTGACTGGTTGTATGAACAGTTAGGACATGAAGTATTCACTAGCCTCTTCCAGGTGATTTTGACCGACAGAGGAAGTGAATTTACTAACCCGCTGGCAATCGAATTTAATAAGGGCAATGGTCGCAGAACACATATCTTTTATTGTGATCCACAGCGTTCTGATCAAAAAGGTGGTTGTGAAGTTACACATGAGATGATTCGTCGTG
>OKXB01003014.1_pt1 | contig 12067 bp, 10 predicted proteins | sample 1601731 | NCBI WGS metagenome assembly OKXB01 (sample SAMN04414077, study PRJEB24778) | human gut metagenome | material: faecal | host: Homo sapiens | reverse complement strand
CCTCGCCCTCATCGGCGCCGAAGCGGAGCTGTGGGGAATAAGCGTGGGAAGCATCTACCGCTCCCCCGTCTGCGCATTTATCCTTGTGGGAGCGATTCCCTTGGCGCTTATATTCATACCAGAAAAAAGGAGGAAAGCAAGGTGAAAAAGCTATTTTGCGCAGCCGCAGCACTGTTCATGGCGCTGACCATGACCTCATGCAGCGCAGTTCAGGTAAACGAAAGAATGTTCGTTCAGCTCATGGGCATATCGGAAACGGACGGACTGTATGAACTGACCGTTCAGGTATATAACAGCACCGACAGCGAGGATTCAGACCCACAATACAAAGCGCTGAGCGGCAGCGGCAGGAGCATAAGCGAGGCAGCGGACATGATAATGCGAAGCAGCGGCAGGCAACTTTTTTTCGGTCACTGCACCGCCATATACGCAAATGAAAGCATAATTCGTGACAGCGGCAAACTGAAAGCACTGGCAGGCGCATATCCGCAGGCTGCCCCGTTTTCTTCACTCATACCCCAAAGGAAGCCGTTTCAGCCGTAAGCGCCGACGAACTGTCAGGCATCGTCAGCCATTACCAAAGCGAGGGTCTGGCGGAAAGAGCTGACCTTAAAACCGTCACCGCCGCCGCCAAAAACAATACCATCGCCATAATACCCATGTGGGACGATAAAATATGCGGCTCGGCAATAATCATGCCAAACGGCACATCGGAGCTGAATATATCCGAGACCGCCGCCCTTGACCTTATGCGCAGCGCAAAGGGCATACGCCTGAGCGTGCTGGGTGGCAGCATGACCCTCGGAGAAGCCGAAGGCTCCGTCTATTATCAAAGCAAGGAAAACGGCGGTGAATACGTCATAGATATGTCCCTCAAATGCCGTATAGACGAAACTGGCAGCTCTGCCAATGCCGAAGAATACGCCCATGAAGCGGAGCGGATTATCTCCCTTTCCTCGGAAGAAATATGCAGGCGTGGGTTAAGCGAGGGCTTTCTTTCCGTTATCCTCCCCCAAAGCCACACCTCCGAGGGAAACATCACCTTTGCGGTAAATGTAACGGCAGAGGTGTCATAGCATTCCGCATGAGCTTTCATAAGCAAAGCACACCTCTGCAAATTTTTTCAAAAAAGGCTTTACAAACCCTGCCCGATATGATATAATATTTATATTGTCGAGGTGTGGCTCAGTTTGGTAGAGCGCTTCGTTCGGGACGAAGAGGCCGTGGGTTCGAGTCCCGTCACCTCGACCAATAAAAGCAGCCCCTCAAACCGCTATAATACGTGGTTTGAGGGGATTTTTGTTTTTGATTTTCACTTATATATTTTGCTCAAAACAGGGCTTTTTTGCTCACTTTTTTGCATACATGGGTGTCAAGATGGGTGTCAAAATGGATTGACCATCATGTTTATTTATTTCTTTTATACCTATTAAGTATCCTCTGAGCTTTAAAAAACGTCTTGTCATCAATTATAGGCTCAAAATTTCCCTTGTAAATATTTCCGCAATAGCTGTAATATCCACGGTATATATGACGTGTCAATATCTGATGTATGCTTTCAGCTTTAAATTTACTGCCTCTTTTGCCTCGATACCCTCGTATGTTGCACAGCTCGGCTACGGCCGACAAGCTGCCGTGTTCGATATATTTCGCAAATATGTACCGTACAATTTCGGCCTCTTCTCTATTTATTTTCACACTGTCATGACCGTCATTGTCATATCCCAGTGTGTGGTTTGCAGTCCGCTTGCCTTGCTGTGCACGTTCCAGCATCGCAACCTTTACTCGCTCGGCGGTGATCTCTCGCTCCATTTGTGCAAAAATCCCAATCATGCCCATCATTGCACGTCCCATCGGCGTCGATGTGTCAAATGTCTCTGTTACGCTAACTATCCCGACGTTATAATTCTGACATAGTGCATTTATGCTGAATAGATCTGCAACGGAACGTGTCAGTCGTGACAATGCCCAAATGATTATCAGATCAAACTTGTTATGCGGGACATCACGAAGCATTTTAGTTGCATCAGGTCGGTGGTCAATGTCTTTTCCACTGATACCACCGTCAATATACACGGCGGTAATGTCATAATCATGAGCGGCACAGTAAGCCTCCAGCGTGTGGCGCTGGGCGTCGAGGGAATAGCCCTCGACAGCCTGTGCGACAGTGCTCACTCTGATGTACAGTGCAGCTCTCATCTGTTTTCACCGTACTTTCTGCATTCTTCTGCCTGTTCATCAGTAATGAATGTTTCTTTGCCGTCAATGTATATACGGTATTTTCCCGCCTTGCCGTATATGCGGCCGTTCCAGCTGCCTGTTATAACGTCAGGCTTGCAGGGGACGCTGGGAATGATTCCGTTGTTGGCTTTCAGTTCTTTGTTGAGCACTTTAAAAATCCCGGCTACATACTGATTATCAATCCAAAAATCAGCTTTTGTTTTTGTTGTAGCCAATGCTTTGACTGCAAAACCGTGGTCGATGTCCTTCTGCGCTCTTTCAGCTTCTTCGGGGTGCTCTGATGCAAATTCCTTGGTTTCCTTAACTGCTCTATCAAACTCTGTGAAGAAATTAGCGGCAATCTTATATGCTTCACGCACCTGAGCACTTGACCCAATCGTAATGACCAGCCCCTGGTCGTTGCAGAAATCTGCATTGTGCTTTGCCACATCTTCGAGGTGCTTCCTGTAGCACTCAGAGCACACACCGTACTCCTCATAATATGCAATCTTTCTTTCTCTCTCTTTGCCATTGCCAAACAGTTCGATGGTTTCTTCATGTCCGCAGCTAAACTTAATATCATATTTCATAATCTTATCCTCCAAATAAACTTGACATCTCTCACAGTTTTGTTTATAATGGAAGAGATGGGGCAGCTGTGAGAGCGGCGTGCCTTGTCTCTTTGTGCGGTGCAGTCGTAACTTTTCCAGGGTAGCGGCTGCACTTTTTATACTGTTACCAGTTCACTATTTCGATGACCGTTGCTATAATATAAATTATTCCGATCGCAACAAGAACAGCAGTAAGCACTTTTTTCTTTTTCATATTGACACCTTCCTATCTGTATGTTATAATCAGAAAAGAGGGGGGCGGGGTGTTCCCACCCCCTTTCTCTAAGAGCCTTGGCTCTTATTCTTTAAGCTCCTTGACGATTTTTATTATGAAGTAAATCGCCTGAGCTATACTTGCGAAAACAGCGGCTTTACTTACCGTTTTCGCTTCCGCTCTTGAGGATTGGCCTCCTCTTGAGCGGTTTTTCTTTTTCTTCTTGCTCGTTGTTTTTCCCTCCCTTCATCTTTACTGTGATTATATTATATCATATTACGTAATACATTTCAATAGACAAAATCCACAAAGTATTACGTAATATTTTATACGTATTGCATATTGCGTAATATAAGTCAAAAATGATATAATACCTTTGAGGTGATAATATGGGCACAAGAAAATATCCCAAAGGTACTGAAAAGGAAAATCAATTAAAAAGGCAAAATGAATTTATAGCAGAAAAATACGATAGATTTACGTTAACATTTCCTAAAGGGAAAAAAGAAGTGTACAAAAGTTATGCAGAAGCTAACGGGGAAAGCCTTAATGGATACATTAACAGACTAATATCCGAAGATATAGGCAAAAATCAATAATACAAATAATACAAAAATCTCCCGCCCTCAACCGAGAGCGGGAGAAATTTTTTACATCACCTTAATAAACGCACTTGGATAATCTTTCTTGACCTTTGCCAAATATGCTTCGGCGTTCTTACGAGACTTAAAAGCCCCGACCTGCACATAAAACATCTGATTGCTTTCGACAGCAGGCATAAACATCTGCTGAAACTTCTTCCAGCCCTCAAGCTCTGCCTCCGAATGCGTCCACATCGCAGGACAAAGCTTGCCTGTTACCTGGTGGTGCATTATAACATGGTCAGCTGAAATACCGTATGTTTTCATCAGATGCTTGACCAGCTCAGCAGCCAATGCCAGCTCTGCATCGGTGAAATACCAGTCCGTGTCATCTGCGCTCAGAGACTTCCTGTTTTTCTTGTTGCTGCAAATCTCAATGTTGATGCAGTTGCTGTTCCTGCACTTGCCGTAATACCTACCACCCTCAGATGTGGACATCTTGGTGTATTTTACCCCGCCTGCGCCCCATGAATAACGGTTTGCAATGTCAGGATTATAGCAGACAACATTTTCATCGTCCACAATAAAATCAGCGCTGGCAGGATTGGCGGGATTTGCTCCCGCCCTGAACCATGCCGCAAGATTGTGTGCACTGCCCGCAGCCGATGAGGTGCCTGCCGTGTAGTGGATCACTATCCATTCGATGGATCGCCCTTTGGCAACAGTGGTGTTGGCAGTGCCTGTATCCATTTTGATGTTAATGCTCATCATTTTTGCCCTCCCCCGAATTATCGTCTCTTATCTGCTCCAGTATATCAAGCAGCTTCTTGGGCAGCTTAACACCCAGATTGCCGATATTCTCTAACAGCGATATGCCCTCGTTGCCTATGTAGTACAGCGCAATAGCCGTGCGGAAGCTATCACCTGTGTGCATGACATAAACATCTACAAAATGAGACACGCCTACCAGCGCCACGATGCAGACCTTGCGCACCAGACCCCAGAATCCCACCTCCGAGGACAACTTTTTCTGTTTCACGGCAACCGCCACACCTGTTACGTAGTCGATGGATATAAACGCTATCAGCGCAAACATGATGCCGTCCATGCCGCCGAAAAATCCCGACACCGCCGTGACAATGCCGCCCAGTATGATCTTGATGAATTCTGTGAACTTATCCATTTTCATTCCTCCTCAGATTTCCTAACCACAGGAATATCAAATTTTTTCAATTTCTCTTCCAGATCGTTAATTTCATCTCTTACCGCCTGCCGCTTGGCGTTTAATTCGGTAATGTCATACGGTGCAGGCAGCCCCATCAACGCATATTCATAGCACTTGGCTATTTTCCAGTCGCCTATGGGGCTGGCGCTATCCGACAGCTTCCAGCGGCAGTCAGCAATTTTTTGCTGGATTTCATTGTACGTGTTCATTCGTTGTACCTCCTCAGCCTATGCAGAAACAGGGGCGGACGGCAAGTGCAACCCCGGCACCATTGCGGGTTGCATTACCATTGCTAGTCATAGCCACAAATTCGTTTCCCCCAGCGACTGCTTTTAGCCAGCACCAGTTGCGGTCACAAATATATTTTGATGCAATTCTAAACAACGGAAATTGCCTATAATTTACACCTGCATCATATTTGTTTCCCCACAGATTACTGCCATACACCTCTGGTTCAGACATCAGATTGATTTTTACATCAGCCCACGCCCAGCCACTTGACTGGTTTCCAGTTACACTATTGCTCAGAATTTCACGATGTGACAATAGGTGATTGTTTAGTTTCGCTGAAAAATGCGTATTATACACAGGTAATACCGATGCAAACATAAAACTGCCAACATATCCCCCAGTAGTTGTATTTGTGCCGTTCATTCGATTGTTACCGATAACCCCATCAGGCACAATAACAGCATGATGCTGTGTAAATGCCGTATCGCCTGTATTCAGGTATGTATCCAGTCCCGCAATACGGAACTTGGTGTCATAATTCACTGTTTGGGTACTTTCCACTAACGTCTTATTACCACTGGCATCGGTCTGTTCCACAAAACAGGGAACATTTTCAATACTTCCTGACAACGTGAAATAGTCACCGATATAGATATCAGAAAAACTTCCGTCACTAATCATAGCGCAGATATCGTCAATAGTATATCCTTTGGCGAATAAATCATCGCCACGGAATATGTTATTATGGTTTTCTGCAATGCTGGTAATCCATTCGGTCTCGTCCTCAGCAGGAAAATCAGGCTCGCCGTCAACATAGCGTTTAACGTCCTTTTCGTAGTTTTGAGCGATTTCAGCCGCAGTCAACGCTCTGCTGTACGCCGCCAAACGATAGAAATTATATGCGCCTACCGCATAATTGACATCACCTGCGCCCAAACAGCCCAGATACGTATTTTTAGTTGATTTCTTGTAGTCGGATAACGTTTTTGTTCCAACCAGTGCGCCGTTCACATAGAAATTAAACGCCTGTCCGTCATAGGTTATAGCCAAACCATACGGCGTGTTCTGGGTAAACGCTGTAGCGATATTCAGGTAACTTGTCGATGATTCAGACCGTATAGATGCGTTTAACTCCCCATTCTCAGTGTAAATGCCAAAACCAGCCTTGTCAAAATTGCTGATAATATCATTTTCACCTGTGGTTCCGCCCGTTATTTCAACGAACAGTTCTACAGTAAAACGATCATAGTCAATCAGGTCGGGTATCTTCATCGCCGTTGCGATACCAGCCTGTTTGATGTAGTGGTTAGATGCTATCAGCCCGGAACCGCCGTCTGTGTATCGGCTCATAGTCTGACTGTTCACCATATCGACCCATGTGTTGCCGTTTGTGGCATGTTTAGGCGGGAAGTTATAGATGCCATCATAGAACATCTTTGCGCCTGCTGCATATCCCAGCGATGTGGGGGTTATATCAACAGTTTCACCACCCCCTTTCTGTGCCACCTTAAAACGGTTGCCACCGTCATACTGCCCCATAATAGTAACAGTCCCGCTGCCGTTGAGGTACAGTGTGCCATCACCTAAAATATCACCGCAATTTGCAATGACTACGCTGCCGTCTTTTGGCACCGCAACAACGCCGTCAGCACCTGCTGTGCAATCCGCATTTACTGTAGAAATGTACACAGGTGCGCTGCTATCGTTTCTTACCGCAAAATATGGATATCTGCGGTCAAATGTTACGGTTGTCACGCCGTTAAGCGTAACGGTTGCTTCTCTTGTACTGATAGACATATAAATCAAATCCTCCTTTAGGTCGCTTGCGTACGCAGGTATTCCGCATAAATATCGTTGATAATTAGATCCATTTGATTAGTCAGATCATTGCCCTTAAATCGTGTGTAATAGCAATCAGACGCTGTCAAATTACAGCCGATATATGTTGTCCCCGTGCCAGTATAATCACCCGTAATTTCGCCGTTCACGTTATATGTTATTTGGCGATAATTATATGGATATTGCAGTGTGCAATTATATCCCATTGGCTGTAGGTTTTTATTTGCTACAATCTTACTTGCGTCTTCCCATTCATACGTATAAATACCAGATGTATATACTTTGTTCTCACTACTGTCCCACGATTTATAGATTACTTTAGACTGCGCCGTATTTATATAATTTAAATACAGTAATGTAGTTCCACGATAAATACCGCAACAAAAATCTTTCTGTTGAACATCTTGACTAACAAATGGCGGTGAGTCTTCACCTGGTGAATAACCTGCGCCCTGATAATATCGATATCTATTGTAATATGTGCCATCCGGCATAATACACAGTTTTGCGGAATAGTCTCCGAAAAACGATATTGTAGTAATTGGTGTCTGCTGCTCAAACAAATCACACATATCCAGCTTGTTGACCTTGCCACCTCCTCCATTCATCAGCCCCAGCAGGAACCACATCATATCATCCATCGTCATTCACCTCGTCTCTCATGAGATTGATGTTTCCATCTGCATCTTCACTGTAGGAATATTTAAGCTTTTTACCGCCATAATCGGCAATAAGAGCTATTCCGTTGGTTGTGGCAGTGCGCTTGCAGGTAGGAAGGATAGTGTCAATGATAGCACCCTCAAATGTGGCAACGCCGCTTTCGTCCATCTCAAAGCCGTAATTTACGGTCTTGTTGTTTACCTCATCTTTGACAACCAGTGCAGCGCCTTTTTCGGTGATAACGGTGTTGCCCATCAGCGCACCGATGCGCACACGCATTGCGATCTCACGCTCTGTGCGGTTATGATATGCCAGCTCGTCCTCATCTGCGTCATTGCGACCAACGGAAGCATATATGCCTGTTGATGTGAGCGATACCGTGCAGTTGTTTACATACAGATTTTGTTTTGTGCCAAAGGTTATAAGCGATGAGGGTGACGGTATTATCGCAAGCTGACCAATGGACGCAAGCATCTTATTGCAGCTCCACGATTTATAGGTATAGTCCTTGAGCCTGTTATACAGCGCACCCGCAAGAGCTGCGGAAGCAAATGGCGTTTCGATCTCAACAGTACCGTAAGCAGTTTCGGAAGCTCCAGCTGTGTAGCGTTCGCTGCCGCTTGTAAGTATAAACTTGCGGAATGTTTTTGTGCCGCCGATATAAACATCGGAATACTTTTCCGCCGTAAATACCGCTCCCATACCGCTGTCAACGGGAATAAGAGTAAGAGTGCCACGCACATCGGCAGTGCCTGTGTCATTTTGCAGAAGCCATACACCGCAGCAGGCACGGGACAGGTCATCAAGTATATTGCGGCAGGTCTTACCGCTGATATTGTCCTTTTTAGCCTTGGTGATAACTGTTCCGATAATGCCAGTGCTGTCGGAGTAGCCGTTGTATCCGCATATCGCCATGATCTTGTCCATAACATCAGATATGGAAGCATATCCGCTGATGTCGTACAGATCATCGGGCATAGCAATGTCACGATCTGTGGCATATGACCTGTCATAGCAGGTGAAATTGAGCTTTGCGTTGCTGTATGAGCGGGAAGATACGTAAAACCGTGGTATATCCATACCATTTGAGCAGGTAAGTATGACCTGCGCACCTGTGGGGAAAAGTTCGGACGTATCATCATAATCGCAGGCAGGTACAGAAAAGGACAGCTGCGGAGTGATAACGCCCGAAATCCCGTAGCCGTCCACATCGTATTTTATCTGTACGTCAGCAAAGTGAGGCACATCTATACCTCCGATAGTCAGGGTATAGCTAAAGACTGTCGCCCGAGTTTATTACCCCGAGCGACTGCACAGTTACATCAAAATGCCATTTCTGCCCCTTATCATACGGCTCTGCACGGTATGATGTTTTTGAAAATGATGTTGTTATATCGGTGGGAGCGGATACCGTACAGGACACGGAGCTGCCGCCCAGAGCAGCAGATATAAGCGCAGCCGTATCGGACGGCACACGCCGCAGGGAGAAGCTTACCGACACTTTATCGCCCTTGTAGTCATTTACACTGTCACCGTTTATGCAGGTAAAAGCGTCATTGCCGTACTGCGGTTCGAGCTGTATATTGTAGGTTTCCAGCCACGGCAGTACATTTATATTTCCAATCCTGAAAATCATCAGCCTGTTCTCCTTTCCTTAGTTTTGCGGCTGTGTTCTGTTGACCGTGATACCGTTTCGCTGTCGATCTGCACGGTAATATTGTTTGTGGTGTCAATGGTGATATTGTCATTTTTACTGCTGCCGGAGGTCTTTGTTCCGGCATTTTTTGCAGACGTATCGGACGCAAGGTTTTCTGCCGATGAAGTCTGTGAAACGGATATTTCGCTTCGGTGCTTTTTCAGCTCCTCGTCAAATCCGTTCATGAGCTGCCTGCCAAGCTCCTGACCTTCGGCGTGTGCATCTATGCCGCCAAGGGCAATGGAAAAGCTCTTATTAAGGTCCATATCATCAACAGCGGACTCAAACACCTCTGCAAAGCTGTCGGTAAATGTGGTCATTCTTTCGGTCAGGTCATCTGAATTGCCTATGCCTTCCATAATACCGCTGAGCATTGCGCTTCCTGCGGTCTGAGCCGCAGCAGGCAGGCTGTTAAGGGCAGTGTTAACACATTCCATAAGCACGGAATTGAGCTTTTCGGCTTCCCCTTTATACATATCCTTGGAAAGCTCATCGGCAAGATCGTCACGCTTTTTATAGTAGTTGTTTATCTTGGCAAATTCCTTGTCGGAAAGCCCTGAAAGATACTTGCCGAACTGTGCGCCGTCCTCGAAATCAAGGCTTGTAAGCTCCTCGATAAGTCCCTGAGATGCACCATTGGCTTTAAGCTTCATCACATAGCTGTGATATTTTTCCATCTCTTTCATTTGCTTGTCGATGTTTGCGATAGTATAGGTCTTGACCTTTTGACCGTTCTTTTCGGTTTCGTCAACAGAGAAGATATCACCCACGGACAGCAGCTTGTTTTTATAACCCGAAATGTTGGATTTAAGGTCACTCATTGCCTTGCTGTATTCGGAGATAATGCTTGACAAGCTGCTTTTGGTAGCCGAAAGCTGCTTTTTCAGACCGTCCTTGGTATCCTTCAGGTTTTTCTCCATGCCCTCCCGGATCTTTTTATTTATCTCGGACGTGGTTTTGGCTGTCTCTTTCAGCTTTTCTTCCTCAAGCTTCTTGCTCGCTTCCGCAAAGTCCTTTTCGCAGCCGTATATCTCTTCATAAAATTTCCAGTGATCCTTGTAGGTCTCGGAACCGTATTTGTCAAGCAGTGCCTTTTTCTTTTCGTACAGCTCTTGTTCGGTAGCTATGCTTCCCGTATTATACTGGTGGTCAAGCTTTTCAAAACCGCTTTCCAGCTTTTGGGTATTTGCGTCGAGCTGTTTAAGCATTTCCTCATTGGACGATTTAATGGTATCTGCATATTGCTGACCTGCAAGACGATGATTATCAACATAGCTATTGGTCGATTCTTCTTCAACAGAATTAAGCTCACTATATGTATCTGAATAAAGCTGATGGTATTCATCAATAATTGCCTGATTAGTATTACGCTGCTGAACAAGAGCATCGTAGGAAATCCCATACAAACGCTGTGCGATTCTATCCAATGATGATACATCATCTACATTTAAACGGTCTGCCGCATACAGATCTGCATCACGCTGTGCTGTTTCATATTGATCCTGTATTTCATCAAGCTGCTTTTTAATATCATCATTTTGGGCGACAGCTTCCTCATACTGTTTGTATTTCGCATTGAGGACAGCCTGTGCATCCATATTTTGACAAACACGTTCAATGCTGTCGGCAAGGCTATTGTATGCACCTGTCTGTTCATTGATGATCTCGGTGCCGTCAGGCAGAATTTCCTGCAGTTCTTCCGCAAGTGACTTAAATTCAGCCATTTCACCTTTGGTGAGATTACTGTAGCGCTGTCGAAGCTCTTCGTAGCGGCTGGCTTTTTCCTTTATTACCGCTATTTCCGCATTGGACTTGTCTATATTTTCCTGTCCGTCCTGAACCACCTTATCCATGGATTCGGCATACTGATTTGTCTCATCGGCAAGATCAGCTGTTGCGGCTTTTGCCTTGTTGACATGGCTGATGTAAAGTCCTATACCTGTAACGACAGCAGCAAGTGCAGCTGCAACAAGATATATAGGGTTAATAGAGCATATAGCATTAAATGCAGCTGTTGATGCAGTAGCAACGGTTATTTGCTTATTGTAAAGAGCAACTGCAATTTCCGTGATGCTCAGACCACCACCTAAAGCAGTTGCAGATACGGCTGCAGCACCAAATTGTCCAGTTAAAAGAGCAAGCTGCAAATTTGCTGTTTGAACTGATGCGATAAAGCTAACAATAAACGGACCGACTTTAATTGCTGCGACAGCAGTTCCTATACCTGCAATAATCGAAAGTATGGAACCACCATGTTCAATGATAGCCGCCATGCTGTTTATGATCGCAGGCAGAATATCATTTGCTGCAAGCTCGCCAACAGCTGTAACAAGCCGTCCTGCGCTGTTGGATATTTTGTCAAACTGTTCCGAAAGACCTCCGTCCTTCACCTCAACGGTAAGAGCCGATATATCCTCCGTAACGGTCTGCACCGCACTGCGCATAGGCTTCTCGAATTTGTCAAAAGCGGCAATGCCCAGACCTTCAAGGGCAGACGACATAATGGTCAGATCACCTGTAAGGTTATCGTCCATAGTCTTTGCCATCTGCTCTGCGGCTCCGCTGCAATTTTCTATGTAACCTCTTAATTCCTCAAAACGTTCTGCCGATGTACCCAGCAGAGCATTGACCGCTTTAAGGTCAACCTTGTTGAATATCTCACTCAGAGCCTGAGTTTTTTCCTGATCGGTAAGCGGTGCCAGAGCTGCGTTAAAGTCCGAGAAAACAGCGGACAGATCACGCATTTTGCCCTGACTGTCAAATGCCGAAACATTAAGGCGCTCCATAGCA
>OKXB01003013.1_pt1 | contig 12070 bp, 9 predicted proteins | sample 1601731 | NCBI WGS metagenome assembly OKXB01 (sample SAMN04414077, study PRJEB24778) | human gut metagenome | material: faecal | host: Homo sapiens | reverse complement strand
ATTACCGGACAGGACGGCTCTTATCTGGCAGAGTTCCTGCTGGAAAAAGGATATGAAGTGCATGGACTGATCCGCAGATCTTCCATCAGCAATACCGGCCGTATCGACCATCTGATCCGGGAGGACAAGATCGTTCTCCATGGCGGAGACATGACGGATTCCACCAGCCTGGTGCGCATCATCGGAGAAGTCAGACCGGATGAAATCTACAATCTGGGCGCCCAGAGCCATGTACAGGTAAGCTTTGAGGCACCGGAATATGCCGGAGATGTAGATGCACTGGGCGTGCTGCGGATTCTGGAGGCTGTGCGTATGGTGGGACTGGCCGAGACCTGCCGTATTTATCAGGCATCCACATCCGAACTCTATGGCCGAGTGGAAGAAGTGCCTCAGAATGAGAACACCCCGTTCCATCCCTACAGCCCCTATGCGGTGGCAAAACAGTACGGCTTCTGGATCGTGAAGGAATACAGAGAAGCGTATAATATGTTCGCAGTCAACGGCATTCTGTTCAACCATGAATCCGAGCGCCGGGGAGAGACTTTCGTTACCCGTAAGATCACACTGGCAGCCGGCAGAATCGCCTGCGGTATCCAGGATAAACTCTATCTGGGCAATCTGGATTCCAAGAGAGACTGGGGCTATGCGAAGGACTATGTGGAATGCATGTGGCTGATGCTGCAGCATGACAAGCCGGAGGACTTCGTTATTGCCACCGGTGTACAGCATACCGTAAGAGAATTTACCACACTGGCATTCCATTATGTGGGAATCGAACTGGAATGGCAGGGCAGCGGTATCCATGAAAAAGGAATCAACAAGGCCAACGGCAAGGTGGTGGTGGAGGTCAGCGAGGCCTTTTACCGTCCCACGGATGTGGTCAATCTGTGGGGAGATCCGACGAAGGCCCGCACGGTGCTGGGATGGAATCCCCAGAGAACCAGCTACGAGGAACTGTGCCGTCTGATGGCAGAGCACGATCTGAAGCTGGCAAAGGCTGAAGCGGTAGTGTTGAAGGAAACCGCGGAATAACAGGAGAAATAAAGAGAGGAAGTACTGTAATATCATGGAAAAAGACGCAAAAATATATGTAGCCGGCCACAAGGGTATGGTAGGAAGTGCTATTTGTAGAGCACTCCAGAGAAACGGATATACCAATATCATCACCCGCAGCCATAAGGAACTGGATCTGTGCAGACAGGATGCCGTGGAGGAGTTCTTTTCCAGGGAGAAGCCGGACTATGTGTTCCTGGCCGCAGCCAAGGTGGGCGGCATCATGGCCAACAGTGAGGCACTGGCGGATTTCATGTATGAAAATATGATCCTGGAGATGAATGTGATCCATGCGGCATGGCAGAACAACTGCAAGAAGCTGATGTTTTTGGGCAGCAGCTGTATCTATCCCCGTATGGCACCGCAGCCTATGAAGGAGAGCTGCCTGTTGACTTCTGAGCTGGAGAAAACCAATGAGGCGTATGCACTGGCGAAGATCTCCGGACTGAAATACTGCGAGTTCCTGAACAGACAGTACGGAACCGACTATATCAGTGTCATGCCCACGAATCTGTACGGGCCCAACGACAATTATCATCCCACCCACAGCCATGTGCTTCCGGCGCTGATCCGCCGCTTCCATGAGGCAAAAGTATCCGGCGCGAAGGAAGTAGTCTGCTGGGGAACAGGAACCCCACTGCGGGAATTTCTCTATGTGGATGATCTGGCAGATGCCTGCGTGTATCTGATGAATACCTACAGCGGCGATGAGACAGTGAATCTGGGAACCGGCAAGGAACTGACCATCCGGGAATTGACGGAACTGGTAGCGAAGGTAGTAGGTTATACTGGGGAGATCAAATGGGATCCCAGCAAGCCGGATGGAACTCCCAGAAAGCTTCTGGATGTCAGCAAACTGGAAAGCCTGGGCTACCATTATACGACGGAGCTGGAAGAAGGTATCCGTCTGACTTATGAGGATTTCCTCAATAATCCCATGCGTGCGGAACGCTAATGGTTCCGGGCACGAACAGCGCAGGCAGACAGACGGCCCGGGAAAGGATGAAGTGAACAGAATGAATGATTTTCGGAAGACAGCACAGGAGATGCTGGAATTTATAAGAATAAGTCCTACCTGTTTTCATGTAGTGGCCAATATCGGAAGGATGCTGGAGGCAGCAGGCTTTCAGCAGTTACAGGAAAAGGAAGAATGGAAACTGGAAAAGGGCGGACGGTATTATACGGAGCGCAATGATTCTTCCGTTATTGCGTTTGTGATTCCGGAAAAGGAGGTCGGCATCAGGGGCTTTCATATGGCAGCAGCCCACAGTGATTCCCCCTGCTTTAAGATCAAAGAGAAGCCGGAATTGACCGTGGAGGAGCATTATCTGCGTCTGAACACCGAAAAATATGGCGGCATGATCCTGTCCACCTGGTTGGACAGACCACTCTCCGTCGCTGGCAGACTGGCTGTGAAGAACGGGAACGGTATAGAGGGCAGACTGGTGAATATCGACAGAGATCTCTGCGTGATCCCCAATGTGGCCATCCATATGAACCGGGAAATGAACAAGGGTGTGGAGTACAATCCCCAGGTGGATCTGCTGCCTTTGCTTGCGGACGTATCATTTGACGAATATGATGCACATACTACATACGATGCACAGACCGCATCGGAGAATGCGGAGGAACAGCCGGAAGCAGTAGAGAAGCCCACACTGGTAGCGCTGGCAGCAGAAACGGCAGGCGTGGACGCTGAGACGATTCTCGGAGAAGACCTGTTCCTGTACACCAGACAGGAAGGAAAAATGATAGGAGCAAAGGGAGAATTCGTGTTGTCTCCCAGACTGGATGATCTGCAGAGCGCTTTTGCCCTGACAAAAGCTTTTACGGAGAGTACTCCGGCAGAGTATATCAATGTCTGTGCGGTGTTCGATAATGAAGAGGTGGGAAGCGGTACCAGACAGGGTGCAGATTCCACTTTTCTGGAAGATATTTTACAGCGGATCGCGGAAGGATTGCAGGCGGATCACAGCAGCTATCTGCGCTGGGTGGCGGACAGCTTCCTGATCTCTGCGGATAATGCCCATGCGGTACATCCCAACCATCCCGAAAAAGCAGATCCTACCAACCGTCCGTACTTAAACGGCGGAATCGTCATCAAATATCATGGCAGCCAGAAATACACCACCGATGGTATTTCCGCGGCAAGGATGAAGGATTACTGCGAACGGGCGAAGGTACCTTACCAGACCTATGCCAACCGTTCCGACATTGCGGGAGGTTCCACTCTCGGCAATATTTCCACCGCACATGTATCAGTGTCCAGCGTGGATATCGGACTGCCTCAGCTGGCCATGCATTCCGCTGTGGAGACAGCAGGCATGAAGGATACGGAATATGCGGTCCGGGCGCTGAAGGAATTCTGGGGCGAATGATTTTGGCAGCGGGAATTCTTAAAAAAGTATAAAAAGCGTGGAAGCACTTGAAAGTTCTGCACGAAAAGTGCATATTTAGGATACAGGAAAAGATACAAAAAAGATACGAAAGAAGGCTGAAGTTATGTTTGAAATGAAACCGGAATACTATATTGGAATTGACATGATCGATCAGGAGCATAAACAGTTGTTTGACTATGCCAGTGAAGCATACGAACTGCTGCAGGAAGAGTTTACACCGGACAAGTATGACAAGATTGATGCAATTCTGGAAAAACTGCGTGATTATACCGTAAAACATTTTTCAGATGAAGAAGCGTATATGGAATCCATCCAGTACAAAAAGATTTTTACCCAGAAGATTCAGCATCAGGAATTTATCAACAAACTGGATGAATTTATTGATCAGCATGAGAAAGATGAAGAAAATCAGGATGAGCAGATCATGGATATTCTGAATTACCTGACAGACTGGCTGATCAACCATATCCTTCATGTGGATGGACAGATTCCGAAGGAGGCGTAAGACCTGACTTTTCCGGAATGATTTCCCACATGGGACATAAGATGTAAGAAGCGGAAGTAATGGGGAGTGCCCATGGACCAGAAACTGGAAAACATCCTGAATCTTGCATTGGAGACCCCGGAGGAAGAACGGGAACAGGCGGAAAGTCTGAATGTCGGTTACAGTGCGGAGAGCCGCAGCTGGGAGCTGATCGTAAAATATCATGGCAGTCTGGACGGACTGCGGGAACAGAATATTGTGGTGGAAGAGCTGATTGCCGGATATGCGATCCTTACGGTACCGGAGACACTGGTAGATACCGTATCGGAGACTCCGGAGATCGAGTATGTGGAGAAGCCTAAGCGGTTTTACTATCAGCAGACAGATCCGGACGGCGCATCCTGCTTTCCACCGGTGACAAGAAGAACGCCTTTTCTGAATGGAAGGGGCGTTCTTTTGGCTGTATTGGATTCCGGAATCACCTGGGATCTGGAGGTGTTCCGCAAGGCAGATGGCAGTACGAGGATACGGTATCTATGGGATCAGACGATACCATGGGATCAGACGATTCCGGGAAAGCAGGCCGCATCACGGGAGCAGGAGACGCTGCGGAATCCGACATTGCCACAGAATCAGATAATGCCGGAGGAAACGGGCGATACGGGATATGGGAGGACACCGGATGGATTTCCCATCGGGACTGAATATACGGAGGAGGAAATCAACCGGGCACTGAACAGCAGTGTACTGGAACGGTACGGCCTGATCCCCAGCAGGGATCTGACCGGCCACGGAACGGCAGTGGCAGGGATTGCCGCCGGGAGAAGTGCGGACGGTCTCTATACCGGGGCAGCCCCGGAGGCGGAACTGATCATCGTGAAACTGGGACTTCCCAGGGAGGAAGGTTTTCCCCGGACCACGGAGATTATGAGAGGCGTTACTTATGCGCTGCGGAAAGCCAGACAGTTAAATATGCCTCTTGTCATCAATTTGAGCTTCGGTAACAGCTACGGTTCCCACGATGGAAGTTCTCTGCTGGAGAGGTTCCTGGACAATGCTTCGGAGATCGGCAGGACGGTGATATGCGTGGGCAGCGGCAACGAAGGAGCCGCCAGAGGACATTTTGCCGGCAATATAACAAGGGACGGCCGCGTGGAACTGGCTGTGGGCAATTATGAGAGAAACCTGAACATACAGCTATGGAAAAATTACAGCGATGTGTTCCGGATAAGACTGCAGGCCCCGGGAGGTGAGGAAGCAGAATTGTCCACAAATATCCAGGGAGGAAAATACACGCTGGAATTGGAACAGACTAGAATACTGGTTTATCTGGGAGAGCCTCTGCCCTATGCGGTGGCACAGGAAATCTATCTGGACATGATCCCGGCAGAGGGAGGCTACATCAATGCAGGGATCTGGACAATCCGGCTGGAACCGGTAGTGACCGTGACAGGACAATATTATCTGTATCTCCCAGCGGGAAGCGGAATCGGGGAGAGTACCGGATTCTACCGTGCCACACCCCAGGTGACACTGACCATTCCGTCTACCGCAGCCAAGGTGATCACCGTGGGAGCCTATGACCAGGTCTATGATACCTATGCAGATTTTTCCGGCAGAGGCTATGCAGACAGTACCCGTACCATCGGCGTGGCAGCTGCGGGACTGACCAAGCCGGATCTTGTGGCCCCGGGTGTGAATATCCAGGCTCCGGATGCGTACGGAAGCTTTACTCCCGTGACCGGGACCTCTTTTGCGACACCCATTGTCAGCGGGGCAGCAGCCCTTTTGATGGAATGGGGCATTGTACGGGGGAATGATCCCTTCCTCTACGGCGAAAAAGTAAAAGCATATTTCAGGAAAGGAGCCAGACCACTGAGGGGGGAGACTGAATATCCCAATGACCGGGTGGGGTATGGGAAACTGTGCGTGGCGGAGAGTCTCCTGGAAAATTAGTATCATAAAGAATGAGATTGGAAACAGTTCCGGAACAAAATGCGGCAAAACAGGTTAAATAACTTCAAGAAACTTGATTGTTTTGTAACTATTGTATAGAAATGAGGAGGCAATTTGTGTAAAAAGATGCATTGAAAGCTACATCACAAGATGATACTATAAACAAGAACAATCGTTTGCGCATATTGTGACAATAAAGAGGTATGAAAATAACGGATTGCGCAAGGATGGGGAGGAAAGTGTGCCTGCAATCTGTAGGTTGCAGGTCACGGAAAGGCGTGATGAAGGTATGAACAATAATTCTGGGAATGATAAGACAATGACGATCCATGATGTGGCGAGGGAACTGGGGGTGTCTGCCAGCACAGTTTCCAGGGCGATCTCCGGAAAAGGCCGTATTGGAGCCGCTACCAGAGACCGGATTCTCGACTACATAGAAGAACATGGCTTTTATCCCAATGCGGCAGCACAGAGCCTGGCACAATCCAAGACCAATAATATCGCCATTATCCTGCCGGAGGTCAATACCCTTGTGGATATGCCTTTTTTCCATACCTGTATGTATGGCGTGGAAGAAGTGGCACAGGCCAATGATTATGATATTATCGTGGTCACGACGAACGGAAACGATACCAAACCATTGGAGCGGCTGATCCAGAACCGGAAAGTGGACGGAATGATTCTTACCAGAACTTATGAGAACGACAAATACGTTAAATTCCTGAAACAGAAGCAGATTCCCTTTGTGGCTGTGGGGAAATTCCCGGATGATGATGTGGTACAGGTAGACCATGATAATGTGGGAGCCTGTAAGGAACTGGTGACGGTTCTGTTCGCCAAAGGGATCCAGAATATTGCCTACCTGGGAAGCAATATGGATCAGATGGTAAACCGCTGCAGGTATCAGGGATATGAGGAAGCCTACCGCAAGGGAAAGCGCAAGCTGAACCAGGATCTGGTGTACACGGATTTAAGCAATAAAGCCATGGTGGAAAAGGCAGTGGAAGAGCTGAAAAAGAGCGGTGTGGAGTGCATTCTGTGTCAGGATGACTACATCTGCGATGAGGTAGTCAGAAAGCTTGCCCGCATGGGTGTACGCATCCCGGACCAGATGAAGGTGGCATCCTGTCATTACAGCCGCATTCTGGAAAATTATCCGGTTACCATAACCTCGCTGAAGTTCAATATCACAGAGCTAGGACGGAGATCCTGTCAGGTGCTGTTGGATATGATCCATGGCAAAACAGTACCTGACAAAACACTTTTGGACTATGAGATCATCCTGAAGGAGTCTACAAAAGGCTGACAAGAGTGTGAAAATCATGATCAGGAAAAACGTTTTCCTTAATTTTGCTCAAAAAAATTATAAAAAAAGCATTTTTTTTCAAAAAAAGGATGTGCTGAAAACCAAGTAAAATCAATGGTTTCAAAACGGACTTGTACAAAGTGCACAATTTTAGATCTCAATATCAGTCATTATTATAAATTGACAACATAAGGAAATGTTGCTAAACTATTATCGTAGACAAGCGGTTGCGCAATACGCACAAACTTGCAAAACAAAACAGGAGGATAACAAAATGAAAAAGTTAGTCGCTTTAGCAATGTCACTGACTATGGCATTCTCTCTGGTAGCTTGTGGAAACTCTGATGCTTCTGCAAATGCCGGAACAGATACCACAGCAACTTCTGCAGCAGCAACCACCACCGAGGCTGCACAGCAGACCGCTCCCGCTGAGAAGCAGGACGTTACCTTGAGAATGTGGGGTGCTGAGGAAGATCAGCCCATGTTACAGGGCATGATCGATTCCTTCAAGGAGCATTACGCAGATTATGCAAACTTCGATATCCAGCTTGGTACCGAATCCGAGTCCACAGCTAAGGATACTGTTTTAACCGATATTGAGGCTGCTGCTGATGTGTATTCTTTCGCATCTGATCAGCTGATCGATCTGGTAAATGCAGGTGCTCTGCAGTCTGTTGATGATATGGACGCAGCTCTGGAAGCTTACGCTGGCAAGAGCGTAGCTGATGTCAAGAGTGCAAACGCTCCCGGTTCTGTAGACGCAGCAACCAAGGACGGCACACTGTATGCATTCCCTATGAGTGCTGATAACGGTTACTTCTTATATTACAATTCCGAGTTAGTAACTCCCGAAGATGCACAGAGCTGGGATACCTTACTTGCAGCAGCTGAGAAGGCTGGCAAGAAGGTTGGTATGACTTTTGCTTCCGGTTGGTACAATGCTTCCTTCTTCTATGGCGCAGGATTTACTACTGCACTGAACGATGACGGCAGTACTGCTATGGATTGGAACGGCACCAGCGCTGATGGTGTTACCGGTGTACAGGTTGTACAGGCTATGCTGGGTATCGCCGGCAACAGCGCATTCCTTCCGATCGCTGATGGTGATGTTTCTAACCAGATCGCTTCCGGCGAACTGTGTGCAGTAGTTTCCGGTACCTGGGATGCAGCTGCAGCTCAGACCGCTTTCGGTGAAGGCTACGCAGCTACCAAGCTTCCTACCTATACCTGTGGTGACAAGCAGATCCAGCAGGGTTCCGTAGCAGGCTTCAAGTTGGTAGGTGTTAACAAGTATTCTGCAAATGCAGGCTGGGCAACTCTGCTGGCTGACTGGATTACCAACGAAGACAACCAGGCAATCCGTTTCGCAGAGAGAGAGATCGGACCTTCCAATATCAATGTAGCTGGTTCCGAGGAGGTTTCTTCCAATACCGCTATTGCAGCTCTGTCTGAGCAGTCCGCTTATGGTGTAGTTCAGATCGTTGGCGGCAAGTACTGGGATCCTTCCAAGACTTTTGGTGAGAAGGTAGCTCAGGGTCAGCTGAAGGCTGATGATGAAGCAGGTATCCAGGCAGCCCTGGATGAGCTGGTAGAAGGTGTTTCCGTACCCGCTGAATAAGTTTGGGAAGATGATCTGTTCCGGTTCTGTGACAAATGAATGATGAAAACGTTCTGGTGCAGAACGAATACAGAGAATAGAAAGGCGTCCTGAAGCTATGAACAATAATACGTAGTGGAGGGATGCCTTTTTTACAGGAAACGTTTCCGGTAAGCGGGTTCGACTCCTGCCTGCCGGGTTATGTAACTGGTCAGATGAACGTGGGAAGATGTTCGGAACAGTTACTAAAAATTTATATTAATATGAAGAAAGGAGAGGGCAGAGAATGAAGAAGAAAAAGAGCGGAATCGGCGGATTCTTCAAGGAGTTCGGTGAAGCAGTCGTAAAAGGAGATCTGTTCGTAAAATTATCCCTGGTCTGGATGGGAGCAGGATATATCCGCAGAAAACAAATTATCAAAGGTATTTTAATGACTCTGCTCGAAGTGGCAGTCATTGTATTCACCTTTGGCTTTGCCACAGAGTATGTACGTGATTTTGGAACTTTGGGAACGGTTCAGCAGGAGACGGTTTTCAATATTGTAACCATGCAGAATGAGTTCAATGATTATGACAACTCATTTATGATCCTATTGTTCTCCGTAATCTCATTTGTGGTCTGGTTCACATTCCTGGTGATTTGGCTTAAGAATGAAGTGACCGTTTACCGGCTTCAGAAAAAAGCACAGGCAGGAGAACATATCAATACGTTTGTAGAAGACTTGCAGCAGTTCAAGAATGACAAATTCTATATCACACTGCTGGCACTTCCTGTCATGGGTGTTGTTATTTTCACGATCGTTCCTCTGCTGATCCTGATCGCTGTTGCGTTTACGAACTATGATCAGGGACATATGCCTCCCTCCGCATTGTTTACATGGGTGGGATTTACCAACTTCAAGAATCTGTTCTCCAGCGGTGGAATGACCATTACCTTCGGTTATGCCTTCCGTAGGATCTTGATCTGGACGCTGGTATGGGCATTGTTTGCAACCGCTACCACTTACATCGGCGGTATTCTGTTGTCCCTGCTGATCAATAATAAGAGAACCAAATTGCCCAAGCTGTGGAGAACGCTGTTCATTGTAACGATCGCAGTTCCCCAGTTCGTCTCCTTACTTCTGGTACGTAACTTTTTCGCGAACAACGGCATCATGAACACAATCTGTGCCAATGCGGGAATTACCCAGTGGCTGAGAGATATCGGCGCGATCAGTACCAGTTATATTCCGTTTTTGTCCGCTCCCGGATGGGCACATGTCATGATCATCCTGATCAATATCTGGATCGGTGTTCCTTACCAGATGCTGATCGCTACCGGTGTGCTGATGAATATTCCTTCTGACCAGCTGGAGAGTGCGAAGATCGACGGCGCTACTCCGATGCAGAGCTTTATTCATATCACTATGCCGTATATGCTGTTCGTCACGGGTCCTTCTCTGGTAACGGATTTTGTCAAGAATATTAATAACTTCAACGTAATCTATCTGTTGACCCAGGGTGTATATACCACCACAAATCAGGCAATGGCGAACTCCCAGGCGAAGGAAGTGGATCTGCTGATCACCTGGCTGTTCAATCTGACACAGAGCTATTACAACTACAAGATGGCATCCACCATCGGTATTATTGTGTTTATCCTATGTGCGGTATTTACCCTCATTGCCTTCAGCAGATTCCTGAAGGGTGACAGAGAGGAGGCGTTCCGTTAATGAAGAGATTTATTAAGACTTTATTACATAACCTGTTACTGGCGTTTTTGGCATTTGTCTGGCTGGTGCCTATCGTATGGCTGGTGGTCACCTCCTTCAGCGCATACACCGGCATGAATACCAGCACCTTTTTCCCGAAGGAATGGAGTCTGGCGCAGTATAAGAATCTGCTTTTCTCTGCGGACAGTGTGGCACAGTTCCCGAACTGGTTCAAGAACACCTTCATCATTGCATGTGTGGTATGTGTGATCTCCACCGCTTTTGTACTGATGGTGGCCTATGCGACCTCCTGCATGCGTTTCCCGGCACGTAAGCCGCTGATGAACGCCGCAGTTATCGTGAATCTGTTTCCCGGTGTATTGTCCATGATCGCAGTATATTTTATCCTGAAGACATTGAACCTGACCAACACTCACCTCGGACTGATCCTGGTATATTCTGCCGGCGCCGGACTGGGTTACCTGATCGCAAAGGGCTTCTTCGATACGATTCCGAATTCCCTGCGCGAGGCTGCTTATCTGGATGGAGCCAGTGAGGCTACGATTTTCTGGAAGGTTGTTATCCCCATGAGCCGTCCCATCATTGTATATACCGTTATCAGCTCCTTCCTGTCCCCCTGGATGGATTTCGTATATGCAAAGCTGATGTTAAATGCCGGCATATCTTCCCAGTGGACTGTTGCTATCGGTCTGTACAATATGCTGGATAAGAGCCTGATCAACACTTACTTTGGTCAGTTCTGTGCAGGCGGTGTACTGGTATCTATTCCTATCTCTGTATTATTTGTGATCATGCAGAAGTTCTATGTGGAAGGTATCACCGGTGGCGCAGTGAAAGGTTAAACTGCTTAGGCAGTTTAACCTGGGAGAATCCATGGAATGGATTCTCCGGATAAATGTATGACATGGAGATAAAGAGTTAATTTATGGATAAATTTATCAAAGGTATGGATGTATCGACTTTGCCGGAAGAGACAGCTCTCGGTGCAAAGTATTATGACGAAGGCAAAGAGGGGGACGCACTGGAGATCTTGAAAAAATACGGTGCCAACTCTCTGCGCATCCGTCTCTGGAACGATCCTTACAGTGAGGACGGCAAGCCTTACGGAGCCGGTACCAGTGACTTTACAAAACTGGTGGCACTGGCTTCCGCAGGCAAAAAGCTGGGTTACAGCTATCTGCTGGATCTGCATTACAGTGATTTCTGGGCAGATCCCGGCAAACAGTTCCCTCCCAAGGAGTGGGCATATGCAGATGCCAATGCACTGGAGAAGTATGTGTATGATTACACGAAGGATGTGCTGCTGAAATTAAAGCGTCTGGATCTGCTTCCGGAGATGGTACAGGTAGGTAATGAGATCACCAATGGCCTGATGTGGCCTCATGGAAAATGGGACAATGTTGACAATATCGCCCGGTTTATCAGTGCGGGCATCCGTGCGGTGAGAGAAGTATCCCCGGATAGCCGCGTGATGCTTCATCTGGACTGTGGCGGCAACAATGCCCGCTGCAGAGAATGGTTTGATGCCTATGTACAGAGAGGAGAGGACTTCGATGTCATCGGA
>OKXB01003012.1_pt1 | contig 12080 bp, 10 predicted proteins | sample 1601731 | NCBI WGS metagenome assembly OKXB01 (sample SAMN04414077, study PRJEB24778) | human gut metagenome | material: faecal | host: Homo sapiens | reverse complement strand
AAAAGCGCGAAAATAGCGGCGTTTTGGCAAGGTTCGTTTTATTCTTGTCTGGCATGCAGGACAAGAATAAAGTCAATACCGAACGGCTTATCTGCGTAAAAACGATTGAAAAAATCAACGTTTACCCGTGACGATTACTGATAAACATTATAAACTCTTCTCAAATATCACTTTTTTGTCCGCGAATTTAATTCTCGCCCTGTAACCCACTTTCATCCACGCCGACGAATAAGAATGCGTCTCCGTATTCGCCCAGAAAGACTGTGGATATTTATAAGCCGTCTTTGGCAACGTAAGCCCGAGGATTTCTTCGATTTCTTTATACGTCATAATAATCTTTTTTTCGTTTTTATCGAACAGATACTCCGCCAGCGGTCTGTATTTGTTGCTTATATCGTCCGCGGGAAAACTTCTTTTCTCTTCGCTCACGGCGCGATCGGTGCGTTCGAGGCGATCGACTCTTTCTTCGAGATTCTGAATTCTGCCGAGTAATTCCAACACTATTTTTTCTAAGTTCATAACATACTCCTTTTGTTTTTGTGGCTATATATTACCACGGCTGAATTTTATTGTCAAGTATTTTTTACAACTTTTTACATTTTATTTTATTTTTTTACAATGTAATATAACAATATAAAATAATGATAAATCATAAACAATGGCAGACACAGTAAATATCCACCCGCATCGCGGGTGGATATTTACTTATTTTTTATGCATGCTTGTTTTTCTTTTAAAAATATACAATCATCCGACAAACGGCTCTGTAAAGTTTTGAAAAAGTGTTGACAAAATATAATTTGGTATTTGTTTACACCGTGTAAAAAATAATAGACTATTTATTTCTTAATTTATATTTTCAACCCCGATTAGTTAAATATTCGTGGGGAATTTAGAAAAAGTATTAAATTCAATATGTGCAAATAGCGAGTTCGTAAAAGAGTCCGAAATTATCATCGGACTCTTCTCTTTTATTAGCCGAAAATATATTTCAGATCACCTGTTTTCCTCTTGATTATACTGTCAAAATGTGTTATAATATAATAAAATTTATGAGAAGGTCGCAAAGATAATGAAGAACAAAGAAATTACCGTATTAGATCAGGAAATCCATATCAACAAAGACGATTATTTCTCTCTTACGGATATTGCAAAATATAAAAATCCTGAAGATCCGCGATTTGTCATACAGAATTGGATGCGCAGGATCGATACAATTCAATATATAGGGTTGTGGGAGCAATTGAATAATCCAAATTTTAACCGTGTCGAATTCGATACGTTTAGAAGCGAAGCCGGACATAATTATTTTACAATGACGCCGAAAAAATGGATCGACGGCGTAAACGCCATCGGTATTATTTCCAAAGCCGGGAAATATAACGGCGGCACATACGCACACAAGGATATTGCTCTTCAATTCGCGTCCTGGATTTCGCCTGAAATCAATTTATATATAATAAAAGAATTTCAGCGCTTAAAAGCCGACGAACAAAAGCAAATCGGGTGGACGGTTAAGCGAGAACTTGCAAAAATAAATTACCGCATACATACCGACGCAATTAAGGACAATATTATCATCCCGCTTGAAATTACAAAAGAGCAAGCGTCGTTCGTTTACGCAAGCGAAGCCGACGTTTTGAACGTTGCGCTTTTCGGTATGACCGCAAAGCAGTGGCGTGAGGAAAATCCCGATAAAAAAGGTAATATGCGTGATTATGCGGAAGTTTCGCAACTCGTATGCCTTTCCAACCTTGAAAACCTGAACGCTTATCTGATAGATAGTGGCGTAAGCCAGCAAGAGAGGCTTATCGAACTGAATAAAGCGGCAATCCGTCAAATGAAAGTTTTGGTAGAAGAAACGCTTAAATTACCCGCCAACTCGGACGAACAATGAGGTGCAAAATGAAATTTTCCGAAAAAGTAAAATATGCAAGAATGAAATTACTTTTAACGCAAGAGGCGTTGGCAAAAGAACTCGGCGTTTCTTATGCGACAATTTGCCGTTGGGAAAAAGACAACCGCGAACCACAAATCGTATCGCAAGGCAAGTTTTACGCATTCTGCGAAAGCAAAGGCATTAAGTTTGAGAATTAAGGGAGGAACTATATGGCTACAAGCAAAAAACTTGAAACGATTTATTATAACGGACAACCTGACGGTATCCGTTCTATCCGCCGCCATTTATCTACGATAACCACATACGTTATTCCGCGCCCGTTGCTTTCGGAAGCAAAGAAAATTTCCGGAATTACAAGACCGGGAATATACTATTTAATTAACGAAAACGACGAAAATAAGATTGCTCAAATTTATATCGGACAAACACGTAACGGCGTTACTCGGCTCGACGATCACAATCGTTCAAAAGATTTTTGGAATAAGGCTATTATGTTTCTTGCCGATAACAAAACGTTTTCTCTCGATATGATAAGCGGGCTTGAAGAATACGCTATCATTAAAGCGCACGAATCTAAGCGATATAAAGTAGAAAATTCCGTTAGTCCCAAGTATGAAATAGACGAATATGATCTTCCATCTATTGAAGAAGTTTACGATGAAATTCAATTCGTAATGGCTACGCTCGGATATAAAATGGACGATGCAAAACGGAATAACGATAACCGTGAGGTGTTCCATACGACGAGAAACGGCATTCTTGCTTACGGCGTTTATGACGGGGACAAGTTTCAGGTTCTGCAAGGTTCTCAAATCAATATGAGTAAGCTTACAAATCTCGAAAAATATAATAAGCAAAGAACGGAATTGCAATCTAACGGCGATATTAAATCGGAGAACGGCACTTATATTCTGAAAACGACATTGGAATTTAACACGCCGAGCGGTGCAAGCGATTTTATTCTCGGCGGATCAACAAACGGTTGGGTTGAATGGAAAAACAAGGACGGAAAAACATTGGACGAGATTTTTAGAAAATAATTTTTTTACTCGTCAACTTCCGATAATACAAAATTGTCGGAACATAAATTAAAGATTTTGGGAGGGATTCAGATGTTACCTGAAGAATTAGCCCGTATAAAAATTGATAAACAATTAAGCGACGCTGGCTGGGATATAGTTTCTCGTATGGAATATATCCCTAATACTACGTCAGCCGTAAAAGAAGCCTTGATGAAAGGCAGTAAAGAAAGCGATTACCTGCTATTTGTCGAAGATAAAGCGATTGCTGTTGTCGAAGCCAAAAAAGAAGAAAATACGCTTGGCGAAGAAGTTGCCTTGCAAGCAGAAAATTACGCCGTAACACCGCAAAATTGGTATGGATTGTGGTTTCCGAAACAAATCCCGTTGGTTTATTTGGCTAACGGGAAAAAGTTGTATTTCAAAAACATGCTTGAACCCGACAGCGATTATATAGAAATCCCTGCTATGCACACGCCTAAGCAAATGCTCAAACTCATCGGAAAAACTTCCGAATTCGGTGCTTTGCCTCATTTGAATCCTGTTGGCTTAAGAGATTGTCAATACGACGCAGAAATAGCACTTGAAAACAGTTTCAAAGAAGGCAAGAAAAAAGCCCTTGCTGTATTAGCAACGGGTTCGGGTAAAACTTATTTGGCTTGCTTGGCGTCTTATCGGCTTTTGAATTATGCTCCCAATATAAAACGTATTTTGTTTTTGGTTGATAGAAACAATCTCGCAAAGCAAACAAAAAGCGAATTCAGCCAGTTTGACAGAACGGAAAACGGCAAAGAAATGAGTTCGCTGTATGAAATCAGTCGGCTTAAAAAAGCGGATGATATCAGCGGTGATGTAGTTATTTCTACTATTCAAAAATTGTTTGCGGTTCTTACCGGTCAGACAATAGCCGACGATGAGGACGAAGATAAAGAGGACGAACTTAATTTCAATCGTGATAACGATAAAAATGCTCCTGCGGTTGAACTCGGCAATGATTTGAAGTTACCGCCTGACTATTTTCAGTTTATTATCGTTGACGAATGTCACAGATCGATTTACGGCAAGTGGAAAGCAGTTCTTGAATATTTTAGCGGTGCTAAAATACTCGGTCTTACTGCAACTCCTACTCCCGAAGCGTATGCCTTTTTCGACAATAATATAATTGAAAAATACACTTACGACGATTCGGTTGTCGATGGTGTCAACGTTCCTTCTCGTATATTCAAAATCTCAACGGAAATTTCTGTTCACGGCGGAACAATCGAAGAAGGTTCTTCCATTACGGAAAAAACTCGCATAAACAATCAGTCTAACGTTATTACCGCATCGGAACGTGTTGATTATACTGCAAAGCATTTGAATCGTTCTATAGTGAATAAAAACCAAATAGATACGGTTATTGCGGCATACCGTGATTCTATATATTCCAAACTGTATCCCGATCGCGAAGAAAATTGGTATTCTATCCCCAAAACATTGATTTTTGCCGTAGATGACAAGCACGCTACTGAAATCGTTGAATCGGTCAAAAAAGTTTTTGCAGAAAAATTTACTAATAACGAAGTGCCGGAAAGATTTGTACAGAAAATCACTTATTCTGCCGGAGATTCCGACGCCCTTATTAGAGATTTTCGTGTTGAAAAGGACTTTCGTATTGCCGTAACGGTTACGCTTGTTGCAACGGGAACAGACGTTAAGCCTTTGGAAGTCGTATTTTTCATGAGTGACGTTAGGTCCGATGTCCTGTATACGCAAATGAAAGGTCGCGGCTGTCGAGTAATAACCGACGACAAATTGAAAGAAGTTACGCCTAACGCAACAACGAAAGAATGCTTTTATATTGTCGATGCCGTTGGCGTTACCGAAGGCGATAAAACCATCCCTAAACCGGCAGATCCGTCGCAAAAACGTCCTACATTGGCACAAGTTCTTGAACACTTGGCGCATAACGAGGTCAGTGACGATAATCTTAAATTATTGCGAGATTTCTGTTCGACAATTCAAAAACGTTATGAAAACAACGCCCTTTTCGGCAGGCATTTAGATTCGTTTGTTTCCGATTTCGGTTTTGCACCGCGTTCGTTGGCAAACACAATCAATGAATCACTGTCAAAGGGTTCGTTACCGCCGTTTGTAAGTTCGTCCGAGTACAATACCGAACGTAAAGCCTTGATTGCCGTTCTTATGAACAATATCAATGCAAGAAATAAGTTGCTCGAATTGCAAAAAGGCTACTTGGCATATACACACGATCAAAACGACAAGTTGATTTCTGCCGAATTTTCGAAAGAAACGGCTCGTAGTTTTATCGACTCGTTTGAAAAGTATATCAACGACAATAAAGATAGCGTAGAAGCGTTGCGTATAATCTATAATTCAGAAAATACTGCAATTACATATTCGATGCTTTGCGATTTAAGAGATAAGTTGCTTTCCGAAAACAGGCTTTTCACTCCGTCGCAAATTTGGAACAGTTATAAACTTCTCGACTCTCAAGGTGCCGTTTCTCCTCTCGACACAAAGAAAAACGTTAATGCGCTGACGAATTTGATACAAATCGTAAGATACGCATATAAGAAAAATTCAACACTGATTAGCCTCTTTGTCGGATACACACAAAGATTTAACTTGTATTGCGGTCAAAGACAACGTGAATTAACGCAGGAACAGCAAGACGTTATGCGTCAGATTGCCGAATATATAGTAACCGAAGGTGCGTTTACGTCGATGGAACTCAATCAGTTTGAACCGGACCTTTGGAAAAAGGCTATGGTTTCGTTCAAGTCGCAAGGAAAAACGTTTGCATCGGAACTGCAACAATTATCGAATTTTATATTAAAGGTGGCATAAAATGGCGGATTTACAGGTAAAAAGCGAAGCAACTCTCGTAAAAAAAGTTTGGGATATAGCAAATGTGCTTGCTGCGGCAGGCGTCGGATTTACCGACTACATCACCCAACTTACATATATCCTTTTCTTGAAAATGGACAACGAAAAGGAAGAATTGGGCTTAGGCAGTTCTATTCCGGAAGGCTATAAATGGGAAGATCTCGTAGGCTTGAACGGACAAGATCTTGTTGATAAATACGAAGAAATCTTGAAGGAATTGGCAAAAGACACAGGTCTTATCGGCACTATTTTTACCAAAGCGTCAAATAAAATCGACAGCCCCGTACACCTTGCAAAAGTTATCAAAATGATTGGTGACGAAAATTGGTATATGATGGAGGGCGATTTCAAAGGCGCAATTTACGAGTCCATTCTCGAAAAGAACGGACAAGATAAGAAAAGCGGCGCAGGTCAATACTTTACGCCTCGTTCTCTTATCAAGGCTATGGTTGACGTTACCGATCCGAAGATTACCGAAACGGTAGCAGATCCCGCTTGCGGAACGGGTGGATTCCTTCTTGCGGCGTTTGACCATATGAAAACGCAAAGCAAAGAGATTTCAAAGCAAAATTTCCTTAGAAACAATGCTTTCTTCGGAGCGGACAATACACCTCTTGTCGTAACGCTTGCATCGATGAATTTGTATCTTCACGATATAGGAACGGCAAAAAGTCCTATTGTTTGTCAGGACTCCCTTCTCGATACGTCCGACAGAATGTACGACGTTATACTTGCAAATCCGCCGTTCGGAACAAGACCGCAAGGCAGCGTAGACGTATCTGCCAGCCGCCCGGAATTTGTAAAGACATCGGATAATCAGGTAAATTTCTTGCAACATATTATGTCGATTGTCAAAACCGGCGGTCGTGTTGCCATAGTTTTGCCCGATAACGTTTTGACCGACGGTGGGGCTACGGCAAAGGTGCGTGAAAAACTCTTGAAAGAGTTTAATTTGCATACAATTTTGAGATTGCCTACCGGTATTTTCTATGCAGGTGGAGTAAAAACCAACGTGCTGTTCTTCAAAAAGGGTGAACCTACGGAAGATATTTGGGTTTATGATTACAGAACAGGCGTAAAGCACACCATGGCAACAAAGCCGATGACAAGAGAAAATCTCGACGATTTTGTCAATTGCTATTGTTCAGGACATCAAGAAGATCGCAAAGAAACCTACTCTGCCGAAAATCCCAACGGTCGCTGGAGAAAGTTCTCCAAAGCAGAAGTTTATGCACGCGATTTGTTGAAACTCGATTTCAAGTGGATGGATTTAGGCGAAAAGGACGAACGTACCGTAACGGAATTGCTTGCGGATATGCAAAGCAAAACCGAAGCCATTGCCGATGCAGTTGCAAAACTTCAAAGCATTCTTGGAGGAATTGACCTGTGATTGACACTGCCGCACTTAGAGAAAAAGTTCTCGACCTCGCAATAAGGGGCAAACTTGTTCCGCAAGATCCGACCGATGAACCTGCATCGGTTTTGTTGGAGCGCATTCACGAGCAAAAGTTGCAAATGGTGCGTGAAGGAAAACTCAAAGCAAAAGACGTTAAAGACGATACAATCATATTTAAGGGTGATGATAATTGCTATTATGAGAAGTTTTCCGACGAAACGATAAAAAACATACAAGATGAAATTCCGTTTGACCTACCCGACGGTTGGAGTTGGAGCAGAATTTCTTCATGTGCTATTATTAACCCACGAAACAATTTGTGCGATGATTTGGACGTGTCGTTTATACCAATGCCCCTGATTGATGAGGGATACACTAATTCCCATTCTTTTGAAATAAGGAAATGGAAGGATGTTAAAACGGGCTTTACGCATTTCGCCGAAGGCGATCTCGCAGTTGCCAAAATTACACCATGCTTTGAAAATAAAAAATCCGTTATCTTTCACGATCTAAAAAACGGTTTTGGCGCAGGAACAACTGAACTGCATATTGTTAGAGTTTTACAGAACTCACTTAACGCACATTATATTTTATGGAATTTAAAAACCAACAACTTTATTGCCGATGGCGTCAATGCCTTTTCAGGCGCAGTTGGACAAAAAAGAATTGGTCGTGAATTTATAGCAAATTATTTATTAGCAATTCCTCCACGTGTACAACAAGATATGATTGTAAAAACAATAGATGATGCTTTCGCAGCCATTACTGAAATTGAAAAATCCTCAGCGACAATAGATAGCGTGAAAGCACTCTTGAAATCAAAGATTCTTGAACTCGCAATTCAAGGCAAACTTGTTCCACAAGATGAAAACGATGAACCTGCAAGCGTTTTATTGGAACGTATCAGAGCCGAAAGAAAAGCAAAATTAGGCAAGAAATACGTTGAAAGTTATATCTTCAAGAGAGATGATAACTGTTATTATGAGAACAATGTAAATAATCCCGTTGAAATCCCGTTTATTTTGCCTAAAAATTGGGCGTTTTCTCGTCTTGCCGATATTGCTTGGTTGGAAGATGGCATAAAAATCGACGGCGAGCAATTGCCTTATTTGGATGCTAAAACCATACGCGGAAAGCAAACGGCATCTATGTTATCTTGCGGGAAAGCAATTGAAAAAGGAATGCAAGTCATATTGGTGGACGGCGAAAACTCCGGAGAGGTATTCGAAGTTCCTTACCGCGGATATATTGGCAGCACCTTTAAGGTTTTACAAGTTTCATACGGAATTGAAAAATCGTATGTAAAACTAATACTTGATTTCTATAAAAACCTATTCAAAGACAATAAAACAGGTTCGGCTATTCCGCATTTGAATAAGAAAATTTTCAAATCTTTAATTGTTGCCATTCCACCAGTTAGCGAACAAAAGTCAATTGTCGAGAAGGTAAATTTAATAACAACCATACTAAAAGACGGAGTTTAATCTCCGCCTTTTAGTATCTCAAATAATTGATTGATTTTTTTCGTAATGTTATATTGCTCTTGAAAGGGTGGCAATGGGATGACACAATCTGAAATGTTCTCTAATGATAAATTAGGTATTGCCATTTCTACTGATTTTGATAAAAGACATTTTTTAATTATGGGGGCATTAAGCACAAAAATCAAGTATAATAAGTCGATTTTATAGCCATTAACCACCCTTACTATTGATACCGCTTGATTTGCGTTAAGAGGTAAGTCTTCTTTAATGACCATCCCCGTACGCCCTAATGTGCCTGCAATGGTAATAAGAATATCATTTTCTTCGAGAATTGACCTTTTTAGGAAATTATAGTGCGTTGTTTCATTGACATACTTCAAATCCTTTTTTGATATTTTATCAAATCCAACTATATTTTCAGCGCGCAAAAAGCCAATCCCTGAGTTTGTGTACGCATAGGCATCTCCTCGTGGCGTTGTACCTTTTGTAATAAGAGTAGTAATATTTGACAACCTTATCCAACTCCATGAATTTGGAATATCAAATGGTATTTCGGCTGTAATATTTTTAGTCGTTGAGCCTACCTTCTCATAATAACAGTAAAGAACACATTAAACCCCTTGAAACCGAGGGGGTTTTAGTTACCAAGTCACGATTTTATCGACAATTTCTTGCTGTTCGCTTGCTGTTTTCCGTAAATAAATTCTTGTGGTTTCAATGCTTTCGTGCCCCATAAGGTCGGCAAGTAAAGATATGTCGTTATACTTGTCAAGAAAATTCTTTGCAAAACGGTGTCTAAACGAGTGCGGATACACAACTTTCGGATTCAAACCGTATTTGTTGGCGTAATTTTTAAGTTGTTGCGAAATCCCGCGCACGGTGATTCGCTCCCCGAAACGGTTCAAAAAAAGGTATCCGCTTGTAATACCTTTATCTTTGAGCCACGCTTCCGTTTCCGTTTTTAATGTCTTGGGTATGTAAAGCCGCCGAAGTTTTCCCCCTTTGGAATACAAATCAAAATAACCCTTGAAAACGTGTTCCACCTTGATTTGTATCAATTCGCTTACACGCGCACCCGTTGCCGCAAGATAACGAACAACGAAATACCATTCCATATTGCCGTCTTTTTTCAGGCTGTTTTTCAAAAACTTATAATCGGCGTCGCTGATAACATTCTCTAAAAAGTTCTTTTGTTGGATCTTCACCGCAGATAAACGTAACTTATCTTTTTTGAGGAATTCAAGATACTTGTTTATCGCTTGAATACGCAGGTTGACCGTTTTCGGTTTGTAGGTTTCCATAAGGTAGCCCTTGAACGCCAAAAGGTTTTGCTTGGTAATTTCGCCCGACAGTTGATTGTACATACGCACAGTCAATAAGTAGGCTGAAATTGTGTTTTCGGACAGGTTTTCCCGTCGCAAATGCTTCTCGAAATCGTTTAACATTTTCGTTAAACCTCCTTAAAAATAGTGTACTTCTATTTTACTATTTAAGGAGATACACTCTAAATTAAACGATGTCGGTTAAGTGTATTTCTGTTATTATGAGAAGATCGGGAAAAATAGCGTAGACATTACGGAAAGTTTCGCTTTTGAAGTGCCGCCCAAATGGGAAATTTGTCGTTTAGAATCTATTGTTGAAATGTATACCGGGAATAGCATCAATGAGAGCGACAAAGCAAAAAAATATATTGGGTTATCCGATGGCTATAATTATATCGCGACAAAAGATATATCGTTTAACCATACCGTAAACTATGATAACGGAGTAAAAATTCCATATGGCGAGCCAAAATTCAAAATAGCATATAAGGGAGATCCTTTACTCTGCATTGAAGGCGGAAGTGCGGGCAGAAAAATCGCAATTTTAAGCGAAGATGTTTGCTTTGTCAATAAATTATGCGTTTTTCACTCGTTGGGAGTCAATAAAAAGTATTTATACTATTATTTACAAAGTCCGCAATTTTGTGAATTGTTCAAGAAAAACACTTCCGGGCTTATTGGTGGCGTAAGTATAAACACGCTAAAATCTTTGTATTTTATGCTGCCGCCATTGTCCGAACAACTTAGAATTGTTTGCGCTGTTGAAAAAGTTTTTTCTTATATAGATGAAATAGAAAAGGGCCTTAATTAAGGCTCTTTTCCATTATCCAAAAGTGAAAATAAATACTCGATTTGATTTACAATTTTTAGTTGTTCGTTTAGAGGCGGAAGCCCTATTATTGTTCGACCGTATTCGGAAATCCAATAACGTTTATGGGTTTCGTGATCGCACTCCACCGTTTGCATGACATAATAAGCGTATTTCGTATCAATCGACAACTTATCGGCGGTAAGTATTTTCATTGCAGATGATTTTACTTTGAACGGAAAATTAACAAATTTGCTATCAGTGGTAAAATCATCGAAAATAATAACCGGCAATTCGGATTTTATTCCAACGGTTTCATTCGTATAACCGATAATAAATGACTTTCCAGCCGTTAAAACGGGCGTTTTATATTCGCTTCTATAATCGGTTGATTCTACAATATATTCTGTCGGCTGTTCGTAGTTAAGCACATTTTCAAGCCTTACATATGCCCATCCGTCGGGTAAATCAAACGGCAAAAATTCATTGACTATTGCAACTTTTCCGTCATTGTTCTCATAATAACAGTTATCATCTCTCTTGAAGATATAACTTTCAACGTATTTCTTGCCTAATTTTGCTTTTCTTTCGGCTCTGATACGTTCCAATAAAACGCTTGCAGGTTCATCGTTTTCATCTTGTGGAACAAGTTTGCCTTGAATTGCGAGTTCAAGAATTTTGGATTTTAAGAGTGTTTTACTCTCGTTAATAGTCTTTTCGCTTTTTTCAATACTTCTAACGAGTGTCAATGATTCTTTTGCTTTATCAAGCACTCTTAGTTGCTCCGCAATGGGGGGAATAGGGATAAACAATTGGCTTAATGAAGTCCCATTACAATTCGGTTGACCTACGCCAATAGATTTATCGGTTATTTGTCCCCAATAGCAACCACTATTAAAAAAAGCATAAATATAATCAGCGCAAACACTATCAAACACTCGTATTCTTATTAGGTAAGAGGCATATACAGTTGGAAAAGGAACTTCTTTAATAATGTAAGATTTTCCAACGGTTGCACCCGTACGAGCGAAAACAATATCGTTTACCCTTAATTGATACTTATCGTATTCATCAATGGTTGTATACGGTACATTGTTCCAATCTACAAATCCATCTTGGATATCTGTAATTCGTAACAATTTGTGAGTGCCAATTTGTTCCGCAGACTTGTTTAATCCATATTGAATTGACGAACTTATTGAATTCAGCCTGCTCCAACTCCAACCGTCGGGTAGGTCAAACGGAATTTCATCTTGTATGTT
>OKXB01003009.1_pt1 | contig 12087 bp, 10 predicted proteins | sample 1601731 | NCBI WGS metagenome assembly OKXB01 (sample SAMN04414077, study PRJEB24778) | human gut metagenome | material: faecal | host: Homo sapiens | reverse complement strand
ATTCCGTTTTTGAATGCTCTGTCTCGCCTGCTCAATTTACCGAGTTAAGATTAAAACTATCGGATATCATCGATCATAAAAAAGATAGTATTCGTTTCTATTTCTTGGGAAATAATTATTCTAAAAGAGTTGAATACATAGGTGTCGTCACATCCTATAATGTAGAAGATGAACTTATAATATAACTGTTTGCGAACATTAAGCATTAACAAAAAGCTGGAGTTTTCGCAATCATTGATTATTAGCCTATTAAACACTCCTATTAGTTTTATTTCATCAATAAAAAATCCAAAAAGTTTATTATCGCATAAATGCATTGATAACAGACTGTAAATGTTTGCATTATTTGTAATGCAGTCGTACCTTATATAGGTACGTGGATTGAAACAATATGAATTAGATCGTACCCTGTTTGACAATAAGTCGTACCTTATATAGGTACGTGGATTGAAACATCAATAGTCAATGCCAGTCCCATCTTGTCACGGGTCGTACCTTATATAGGTACGTGGATTGAAACGTGCGTGAGATCGCCCAAAAGGTCGGGATCAAGACGTCGTACCTTATATAGGTACGTGGATTGAAACAAGAATTTCGCTTGGGGTGGGATGAGTGGAGTAGTCGTACCTTATATAGGTACGTGGGTTGAAACTCACGCTGAAGGCTACGGTCCGCAAGGCGAATGCGTCGTACCTTATATAGGTACGTGGATTGAAACCTTTGAAGGGTTGGAAGATAGCAGTAAGCCGTCCGTTATACCTTATATAGGTACGTGGATTAAAACGAGTAAAACATACCTGCAGTCGACACAATTTATTAAATTATCAATTTCATTATTTTACCATGCAAGACTGAACTGCTCCACCCTTCTTCTTTACACGCTTTTGCATAATCGTCACGATGTAACTTATTATCTATCAGAAACAATTTCAAAAAATGAGTCCAAGTAAGCTTTTTCGATAAATCAGACACTATTTCAAGTTCTGGAAAATATACGCAGAACAACTCCATTTGAAGCAAGTGTCTAACTTCAAATTCTTTACCATAACGTTCCACTAATTCACGAGAAAGATATTTAAATGTATCTATCCGATGAAGTGTTGTCTCTTTACTGTAAAGATCTTGTTTAATTAGTCTACCGATTTCCCAATACAATATGTTTTTGTCTGCATTCAATCTTCGGCTACCTTTTCTCTGTGATTTTTCAATTAAGAAAAGAATATCACGAAGTAAATCTTCCCTTCTTTTCATATTCATTTTATTTTTATGTACAAAAATAAACTTCAGAAATTAAAGCTACAACATTTTAACACATATTTTCATATTAACACAAATCACATAAATTAGCTGAAAAATTACATATAATAAAGGGACTACCTCACATCTGAAGACAGTCCCTTTCAATTGACTTACACTAATAAAATAAATTAGCTGTTTCAACCCACACACCCCGCAAGGTATGACAAAATACCTTGCAAAGGTAACAATCCAATCCTATTTACACAATCACCATCTTTTATTCTATCAGCAACAGTTCTTCCACCCAAGCCCCATCCAATACCAATCCAGCTTGCAGATCATAGCAATTCGGATCCTCCAAAATGAATACACCTGAATATTCGATGACTTTACCACACCGCACCAGTTCTTCGAAATCCCATTTTCTAATGGATACGCTATATTGCTGTAGCTTACGTAACAACCAAAATTCCGGGCCAATCCGCTTCAATTCCTCCAGTAAGGTTGCACCATCACCATAGCCGACCAAGATGGATACCGAGTCTTTATCGTCTATCAACCGGAACTTCTCTGCAGCAGTTGCAAACATAAAGTGCATTTCTGCAAAACCTTTATATAACAGACCTTTTATATTAGCCTTATCAAAGGTGTTACAATTGCTATAGAATAAGCTGAAATATTGAGCCATACACTCCGGAGAAAACAAGTCGCTCCCATCGGAAACAGACAGTATCTCCCGCAAAGCAGCCGCTCCCTTTCCCATCAAACCACGCAAAAGAGTATTCTCCAAATTAAAGACAAAAACCTGACCTAATTTACCCACATGATTCAATTTGCCTTCCCGGTTACATCTTCCTGCCGCCTGTATGATTGAATCCAGACCGGCAAAAGCACGGTATACTACAGGGAAATCAATATCTACCCCGGCTTCAACCAACTGCGTGCTTATCACACGAACCGGTTCATTGTCCTTCAATTTCTGCTTGATCAATTTTATCACTTCCATGATATGTACGGAACACATCATACGCGATAGATGCAAAGTTCCTTCAGGCATCCGCTGATAAAGCTCCCGCGCCTCTTTTCGGGTATTTACAATACATAATACACAATCATATCCGGACAGTTCGTCGGCAAGGTCATCGAAAGTCGTGGTCGATTCCAGCCAATGCAATTCTACCCGTTTAAAAGCCTCAAACAAATGATCATGCATGGAAGTAATTTCTGTGACGGGACTCTTCAGCCCACTAAAAGCCTTCTGCCCCGTTCCGATACGACCGGCAAAAACAGGCAATGTAGCTGTGGTAAACAAAATACTGGTTTTAAAAGACGATTGCAGGCTCTGCAAGATATCCAATATCGGCTGCAAAAATTCAACCGGCAACATTTGCGCCTCATCCAGAATAACAACCGAATTACAGATATTATGTAACTTCCGGCACCGTGAAGTCCGGCAAGCATACAGCGACTCGAAGAACTGTACATTCGTAGTCACAATAATCGGAGCATCCCAGTTTTCCGTTGCCAACTGGGAAGGAGACCGTTCGTCATTACTATCCGGCTGCAAATTACTATGATGCTCCACCACATTCTCCGCACCGAAAATATCCCGGAGCACGGCAGCCGTCTGTACAATAATACTCGTATAAGGAATCACAATGATAATCCGATCTTTTTTATAACGAACAGCATGGAGGAGCGCCCAGGCCATCGAAGCCAATGTCTTTCCCCCGCCCGTCGGCACTGTCAGGCTGAAAAAGCCGGGAAGCTTTTCCGCCATCTCACGGCAACGGGATAAGATAGCAGCGCGCTTCTCATTGATGAAAGAGGCAGGAGCACCGGCCGTGAGCGATTCCATATATGTATCAAACCGATCTTTCAATAGTTCCATAGAATCATATTGCCCGCGACGAACAGCCTGCTCCGGCTGCATAAACCGCTCCGTATCCAGATAGTCGGCATCTACCAGACATGAAAACAACATGCGAATCCACTGGTGTATTTCTTTCTGAAAATCATCAATCATAGGCGCATTCAGCGAAACGACCGCTTCCTGCATCTCTTCCGGCGCATCTTTCAACATCTCCTGGTAACAGTCTGTTTTAGACAGACGTTTACTCAAATTAGCCTCCCCGGAAGAAGTCCAGTCCAGCAATCCCGAATGATGTCCGGCTATACAATAGGCCAACGGCTGATAATAACCCGGCAATTTCTCTTTTGCCAGCATAGCTCCGGCTGAGGAATGATCGGGTTTATTCACCGCTTTTTGTTCCACTGTCATACCAGATGCACTACGGATATAAGGTTGAAAACTGTCCTTCGTATATTTCCCCATATCATGCCACCAACCATTCTGCTTTCCCCAGGCCGCAGCACCGAAAACAGATGCGAACGATTCGCTTAAACCAGCTGTACCGACAGCATGTTCCTTAACTGTTTGTATCTGAAAAGCGTCATCCTCCACCTTGACATGCGCTATAAAATCCTGCTCATTTTTCATCTTACATAAAAGTTTTCACTAATTTATTTGCCATTTGCAATATTTCCACACAGCACATTGTATAACAACCAATTAAACTATTGCAAATACCGATTTCATTTGCAATACCGTTTGCCATTTGCCATACATCATTTATTCCTAACAACCAAATAACACGTACCTCTCATCGTACGGCGCGACGGGATCTTATTCTTTTGAAGCAAGCGCCCGAAGTATGTCAACCGTTTAGTACCCAACCTTATGCCACTTTCATCTTGCAGATATTGAAGTATTTCAAGAGCAAAAAGTTCCTCATATTCCTCTCCCGGCAATGGTGCACGGAAGTTTTGCAGGAACAATTGTTCCTCTATCGGTATCTGCTGGAACACATCATTGTTGCGGGTGGTAGAAGATTCTTCTTCGGACGTAAACCAATAGCGTTCGCCAGCCTTTAAAGCCGAGACTGCCTGCGCATAAAGCTGTTCATAATTAACCGATACGGAATTATCTGCCACTCCGGTTATCCCGATACAAATGAAACGGCGGCTACCGGTCGGGTCGGTCAGCAAGTCATAATTATTACAAGTGGCAATGAAAGAAGCATATCGGTGCAACGCCTGAATGCTCCGTTTATAAGGTTGGCGGGCATTGACCACCGGCTTTTGAAGAACATTCTTCAAAAAACTCTGATACGCAGCACTTACCGAATCGAACTCATCGATATTGATCAATGCAAAACGGGTAAGCAACAACTCTGCATCCCGCTTATTGCTGAAATCGATGCTATCCGTATAATACATGCGAAGCGAAGGGGGGAGCAAGTTTCGGCACCAGGTCGATTTGCCGCATCCCTGAGGGCCGACCAGCAAAGGCAACGAACTATTGGCATGCAAATGATCCCGCCGGTACCAATGAGCGACCATGCTCAGGAACCAGATATAAAACAAGTCGCGCCAGGCAGTATTATCTGTCGGCAACGTATCGGCCAACGTACGGATATGGTCTCTCCCATCCCATGCCGGCAAATGTTCCAGATAATCTTCCAACGGATAGAAAACCGGTACCCTGTCGGAATACACATACCGCTTCACATCACGATCCCAAAGTGCCAATCCTTCAGCCTGTGCATTCAGTCCGATACTGTTCAGAACCGTCTCCGTCACAGGAGCAAAACGGATATAATATGAACCTCTTGCCCGAAACTCCACTTCGCCGGCCAGCATATTCCGCCTGAACTCATAACGCCGTTTCATAAACTCATCCGTCTTTACAGACAATAATTGCTCGGGAGGCATCACCGGTTTCTTTCCAAAATTCTTCGAAAGCTGGTACACCGTATGAATGGTCTCCCGGATCTCCTCTTCAAACAGTTCCAGATGCTGGTATATCCTTGTCCAGCGAACCACATCCTCCTCCGGTATCCCGGACTGGAAACAATTTTCGGCCAGCTTTGTCAGGAAAGGCCTGACCTCTTTTCCGTCATCCAAACCTCCCGTTTTCTCCAATGCATCCAGCACACAAGCATTATAAAAACGGGAAATAATACGGCTACGGTCGAACCCGGGCATCATACGTAAAAGCGGGTCTTCTTCTTTCGATATGATTTCCCGGTATGTCGGTTCGTCCGGCATCTGTGTCGGTTGCTCCTGAACCAACGCAACAGCCGAAAAATTATAGTATAAATCAGGATCGAAGGAATGGCGGCATCCCCGCTCCAAAGAGGGAGTCTTTATCTCTATATTGCATTGCAGCTGAGCCTGATAATAAGCAACAGCGCGCCGGTAGGCTACCGCATGAAACAATTCCGCCTGCTCCCTGTCCCGTGGCAATGTTCTGTCAGGCAAAACAAACGGTACCAATATTTTTACACTTTTTCCGCTGGAACCGGTAAAAGCAGCCAGTGTTTGAGGGGCTTGCGATGCCAATTCTCTTATTCTCGCCACCTCTTCCTTATTCGCCAGATTTCCGACCTCCACCAGAACCAGTCCGTTATACGACCGGAACTCGACCTTTTTATCTCTTTTTCCGAATAATGCGGAAAAACACAACGCCGGAAGATCTGTTGCATGTATACTTTTATCACCAGGCATCGAACAAGCCAGGAGCTCCCTGTATTCATTCACCACCTTCCGGTACTCGCCGCTACGCATACCGCATAAAACAACGTGCAACGCCATATTTTTAAAGGTTTTACCCCCATTCTTTGTTTGTGTAATGTACATAGTATATTTTATTTTCACCCCTCTTATGATATGACAAATGGCAAACGCCATTGCAAATAAAAAAGGTATTTGCAATGGTTTAAATTTCTATTATACAATATATTGCAGGACAATATTGCAAATGGCAAATACTTTCCTGAAACTTTATGTACAACCTTATTTCAGCCTCGTAAACTCAATATTGCTCAGCCGGTCTTTCAGCTTCGGACTAGGTTTGAAGCCTATCCCCTTCAGTTTAATGGATTCAGCGCGAATTTTAGACGGTTCTTCCACATCGCGATTCGGCTGGGCGGTCACCGAGAAGGTGCCCAGACCGTCGATCGTCACCGTATTGCCTTCTTTCAAGGCTTCCGATATCAAAAGAGTCAGATTTTCGATCATCCCTTTAACATCCCCATATGTGAAGGTGCTGGCATCGGCCATTTGTTCTGCCAGCGTATCGAGGTTGACATTACCATAACTTACGGTGGTAACCGAATACTTTACCTGCTCTTTGCCGGTAATATTATCATTGATTTTTGTGAGTTTGTACCTTACTGCCATGCGGTTCCCTTTCTTTTAGATTTAATATTACTACTAGTTACTTCAAAGGTTACTACCTTTTATATAACTGATTACTAGTTAGTAAAACCAGGCTGTACAGGATAATCGAATAAGGTGTACAGGCTGGCCGACCAGGGTGTACAGGATAATCAGCCAGGGTGTACAGGATGATATTACTAAGTCAGGACTAAAGGTATAAAATATAAGGAGACATACAATAGTTTATCCTATATTTTTATCTTCTATTGCCGTTTATGTTAATAACAACACTTCGATTTTTCAAACTAAGACACAATAAACGTCACCTGGAAACCGGGCACAGGCCGTTCAGCCAAACAAAGGTCCCGGCCTTGCCGAACCATCATCTGCCGGGAAAGTGACAAGCCGATACCCGAACCATTCTTTTTGGTTGTAAAGAACGGAACAAAAATCTCCCGTTCGACATCTGCCGGAATAGGCGCACCGTTATTGCTGATCCACAACTCCTTATTCCAACGTACATCCATAGCCGTCGCCCCGGCTTCGCTGGCATTCTTGACCAGATTGATCAACACCTGACGCAACATATTCTCATCCGTAAACATCGTGGCAGACAAAGGGATGGAAATATGCCACTCCAAATCCGGATAAAGCGTCCGAATTCTTTCCACGAAAGCGGCCAATGGAATCTCCATAAGAACCGGCTCCTGCAACTCTGCCAGTTTCCGGTAACTGTCCACAAACAAGGCAAGTCCCCGGCTGGTCTCATGAATGGCACGGACTCCCTCCTCGTAAACCGTCCCCGCAATCGCTGGGTTATCCAAATAGGCCTGGCTGATGCTGGCAATCGGTGTCGTGGCATTCATGATTTCATGGGTGAGCACACGAGTCAGCCGCTGCCACGATTCCACTTCGTTGCGGGCAAGCAGCACGCCTATATCCTTACCTGTTTCGTTAAGTGCTTCCTGCAACGCCCGTTCTCCGAAGAACAGACCTTTTACAGGAAGACGGAACGTGAACTCTTCGTTGCGAATCGCCTCACGCATCAGATGTGCCCGGTCTCTCAGCAACACCTGATGACGATAGAACCATCCGAAGAAGACAACAACGACCACCAAAAAAGAGACTATCAGAATCATAGTTTTTTCATTTTAGCATACAACGTCTGCCGGGTAATCCCCAACAGTTCGGCAGCCCGGCTGATGTTGCCGTGGCAACGCTCCACGACCTTATGCACATGTTCCGCCTCGACTTGTTCCAACGAAACCACTTTCCGGTCGGCATCAATCGCATCTTTCAAGACACGGATCAACTCCTGGTTGTCCCAAGGCTTGGTAACAAAGTCTGCCGCTCCCATCTTCAACCCGCGCACCGCCAATTTGATATCAGCGTATGCCGTCACCAGCACCACCGGAATGGCCGGATGCTTCTTATGGATTGCCCGAAGCCAAAGCAAGCCGTCTTGTCCGGAGTTTCCCCCTTGCGTGAAGTTCATGTCGAGTAAGATCACATCCACCTCCTCTTGTGCCAATACCGTAAGAAGCGTGTCGGGAGAAACAAGCGTCAATACTTTGTCAAACTCACCGGCCAAACAGATCCTGACTGCCGTAAGAATCGCCGGATTATCATCCACCACCAATATCGTCCTGTAATTCGCCATATCCGATTCGTTTAGATTACCTTCATTTATCGGGGATAAAGGTACGGAAAAAGGCTGTATGAATATCATACAAACAGGTGTATGATTTTCATACAAACTGCTCTAACCGCACTCTCCATCCATTGCCGAATGCCGGCAACCTTATACATTTGCAACAAACAAAACAATGAACAAAGATGAAATCGTACTTCACTTTTCTCAGCCGCAACAAGCTCTACACGGCTATCCAGTTCTTCGGACTGGCCATCGCATTGGGAGTCGTCCTCCTTTTAACACTATATGCTAAAACCGAATTCAATATCGGTAACAAACAGCCATACTCCCAGCAATTGTATGCCATCGGCTACGGCAATGACATCGGTATGACAGTCGGTACCGCCCCGGAATTTTTCCCTTCCATTCCGGAAATAAAAGAATGGACACGCTTCATCAACAACGAGTTGACGGACTTGACCATAGACAACAACTACTACCAAGCAAACAGCCTTGCCGTCGATTCCAACTTCTTCCGGCTACTAGGTTATCCGCTCATCGGATGCAACCACGACAAGGCGCTAAGCGGAACAAACGAGGCCGTCATCTCCGAACCGTTCGCTCGTAAAGTATTCGGCAATGAAGATCCTATCGGACGCACAATCATGTACCTGAACCAAACACCGCTACGGATTATCGGGATTCTCCCGGCCTTCGATCCGACAGAACTGTTGAAACCGGTCGACCTCCTGGTCTCTATCAAATTGGAGGAAAAGACTTATGCCTGGATGGATAACTTCGGTCAGACCCAAACGTTCGTCACGTTAGCGGAAGGGGCAACCCCCGCCAACGTCACCCGAAAACTGCTCGACAGTTATAAAAGTTATTGGGATTATTGGGAAGAAGACAACAGCACGAACTCCTTTGCGTGGGGTTCATCACTCACACGCATGGACGAAATATACTTTTCACCCATGAACCATAACACTCCTTTCCGCAACGGGACACGGAAACAGGTTCAAATCTTATTGGCCATCGCGATAATCTTGCTCCTTTCGGCCGTCTTCAACTACATCAACCTGACCGTGTCGCAAACCGGCAAGCGGGCACATGAGATGGCGACTCGACGATTGATGGGCGATTCTGCCGGGCAAATCGTGTTGCGCTATCTCGCCGAGTCGGCAATCTTCACAACCGGGTGCTTCATCGGCGGATGCCTCATTGCCGTCATTGCCAAACCCTATTTCGAATACTTGCTCTCTACCCAAATCGCCATATCGCTTTCTCCCGCAACGGTCGCCTACGCCCTGTTGTTGTTGGCCGGAATCACCGGCATATCAGGATTACTACCGGCTCTCATCATCCGTAAATACAGCCCGATAGATATTGTAAAGGGGAACTTCCGCTTGCAGAACAAGCAACTATTCAGCCGCCTGTTCATCATCGTGCAGAACGTGATCAGCACGTTCCTCATTGCGTTGGGGCTGACAATGACCGTCCAAATACACTACCTTGCTACCCTGCCGACCGGCTATAATACCGATCTGGTCTTTGTACGGGCCTGGGATTTAGGACCGACCTATGACAAACAAGCCATCCTCCAGAAACGTTTGCAGGCATTGCCCCAGGTGGCAGAAGTGGCGTTGGCACGGAAACTGCCTTTCGTCAGCGGCCACGATGGCGTACGCCAGCCGGACGAAGAGGGAATGTCATGGCTCCACCTCTCGGATGTGGACAGCACAGCATTCCGGTTGTTGGGCTTCGAAGTAGCAGAACGCTGGTCAGACCCGCTACCCGGCATGGTTTGGGTAACGGAAGAGACCTGCCGCCGTTACAACCTTTCGGCCGACAACCCCCATTTCGGGAAGAGCGGCAACGAGAGCGGCTACCGGTATAACGTCTGTGGAATTATCCGTGATTACCGTTCACTCATGGCGTTAAGCACTCCGACACCCGATTCGCACGGAGCGGTCAGGGTGATGGATCCGCAAGGCTATGTGATCAACCAGGTAATCCGGACCCGAGGTGACCGGTCGGAAGCCCTGGCAGCCATCCGCCATACCTGCCGGGAAGTGTCCAAAGAGGTGATCGGGATACCGAAAGACCTGGAAGCCGATTATATAGATGATTATCTGGACAAAGATTTGACACACGAAAAGAACATCGTGATGCTCGTCCTATGCTTCATGGCCATCTCCATCCTCATCTCTGCCATGGGACTGTTTGCCATGTCGATAAGCTACACCGAACAGCAAAGCAAGCGGATTGCCTTGTGCAAAGTGATGGGAGCCGAAACAAGCAGTGCGGTATGGGAACTTTCCAAACGGTTCATGACGCTCTCGTTGCTTGCCGCCTGCTTCGCCCTGCCCATCAGTTTGAAAGCGGTTCAAATCAGTTTGGAGTCATTCTATAACCGCATCGCCTTCCCGTGGCACCTCATAGCCGCGGCTGTTTTGGCAACCATAATTATCGCTTTCGTGTCAATCATCAGCCAAACTTTGAAAGTCGCCCGCCGTAACCCTATAAAAAGCATCCGGACGGAATAAATACAACAGTATATAACAGGTAACATCATTACAAAAAAACGAAATAAGTCATGATTAAAATAAAGAATCTCAGCAAAAGCTTCCGAACGGAAGAAATAGAAACCATCGCACTCAACGGCGTAAGCATGGAAGTGAAAAAGGGCGAGTTCGTCGCCATCATGGGTCCCAGCGGATGCGGCAAATCGACCTTGCTGCATATTCTCGGCCTGCTGGACAACCCGGACGAAGGCAGCTACCTGTTGGATGGGGAAGAAATGGGACACTTGAAAGAGAAAGACCGAACCCGTTACCGCAAAGGACGTATCGGGTTCGTATTCCAAAGTTTTAACCTCATCGACGAGCTGACAGTGGAAGAAAACATAGACCTCCAACTGAAATACCTTGGCGTACCCAAAGCCGAACGCAAGCAGCAGGTACTTGACATCCTGCGCAAAGTGCGCCTCAGCCAACGCGCCAAACATTACCCGCAACAACTATCCGGAGGCCAACAGCAACGAGTAGCCATCGCCCGCGCCGTGGTAGGCAAACCTAAATTGATTTTGGCCGACGAGCCGACCGGCAACCTCGACTCCAAGAACAGCCTCGAAATAATGAAACTGCTCAGTCAGTTGAATGCCGAAGGAACAACTATCGTCATGGTGACACACTCACAGCACGATGCCACATACGCCGACTACATCATCAATCTTTTCGACGGACAAATTGTCAATGAGTTGGATGGAATACTTTGAATCAGTAATCAAGGTTATAACATCCGTAATTTATCTACAAAACGAAGTAATATAAGCCCTTACCTTTGCCTCTGTAAAATTAAATGATTCTTTAAACATAGATTAAACAGAAAAACAATGGAAAGAAAAATTGTCATGATCACAGGTTCCGGAATGGGGATTGGACTTGCTTGTGCCGAAGCATTTGCCCGTGAAGGTGCTACCGTTATAATGTTGGATATTCAAAAGCCGGACGAACAGGCACGAAAACTGGTTGATGCCGGATATGATGCTGTTGCTTATCAATGTGACGTATCGGATGTTCGGGCTGTGAAGGAAATGATCGATTGGATTGTCTCGACTTACGGACGCCTGGATGCAGCACTTAATAATGCAGGCATTCAAACACCGCAACGTCCGATGGCGGAAATTACGGACGAAGAATTTGATCGTACTGTTGCAGTCGACCTCAAAGGGGTATGGAACTGCATGAAATTCGAAATCGAACAGATGCTAAAACAAGGAGGTGGGGCTATTGTCAATACCTCTTCGCAAGGAGGAGTAACGGCTTTTGCCGGACAAGCCGCCTACATTTCCTGCAAACATGGTGTTATTGGCATGACACGTACAGCGGCTATGGACTACGCTGCAAAAGGAATCCGGATTAATGCCGTTTGTCCAGGGGTAATACTTACTCCGATGGCAGAAGAATTAATACGTAGAAACCCGCAATTAG
>OKXB01003005.1_pt1 | contig 12114 bp, 13 predicted proteins | sample 1601731 | NCBI WGS metagenome assembly OKXB01 (sample SAMN04414077, study PRJEB24778) | human gut metagenome | material: faecal | host: Homo sapiens | reverse complement strand
TGAACAGATTGCTGTTGATGCTCGCCGTCATGGAAAAGCGCGCTTATACCCCGTTTTATTCGCTTGACGTATATGTAAACGTGATGGGCGGAATAAAACTGAACGAACCCGCAGCCGATCTGGCACTGGCGCTCGCGCTGGCAAGCGGACAATATAACAAACCGATACCGAAAGAAGTATGCGCTTTCGGCGAAATAGGTCTTTCGGGCGAAGTGCGCGGCGTAACTCAAGCCGAAAAGCGCGTCGCCGAATGCGCCCGCTTAGGCGCGAAAAAGATAATTCTGCCCGCAAAAAATCGCGAAGGAATGCAGAAGTATGCCGACAAAGTCGAACTCGTATACGTCAGACATGTATATCAGGCGATAAAACTGCTCTTCCCATCGGACAAGCAAGCGTAATTTCTCAATCCGACACAAAACGCTCTCCGTGTCGTTCACTTTTACTCCCGCAGGGTTTATATTGTAATCACAAAAAAAACAAAAGCCGTCCGGCGGAACACCCGCAAAACGGCGAAGGAGTAAAAAATGAACACCGATAAAATTTACGCAGAGGCAGTGGCAAACGAATATTCCGTCAAAGACGAACGCAAAGTCGTAGCCCTCAGAAAACTGGACCGCAAGGCAAAACGCCCGGCAAGCATATTCACCTATACTTTCGGAGTTATCGCCGCGCTTGTTCTCGGCGTCGGAATGTGTCTGTCGATGAAGGTCATCGGCGACGGTTCGACAGCATGCATGGCGGCGGGCATAGTCATAGGCTTAGCCGGAACAGCGATGGCAAGCGTCAACTACCCGTTATACAAAAAGATGCTCGCCAAAAGCAAAAACAAATACGCAGCGGATATTCTCCGTCTCGCGAAAGAAATCTCCGAAGAAGAATAACCCATGCTGAAAACCGTATTGAAACGCTATAAAACAGATAAACCGTTCAAAGCCGGCGTCGCGCTCGTACGCGGTGCCGGCGTAGACACCGTATATGCGATTTTCCGTCTTATAACCGGAATTATATATTCTTCGATCTGGTTTATCACACTGGCGGTTTATCACCTCGTACTGGGTGTGATACGCTTATTTTTACTGCGTTCGTACGGCATTGCGAAAAAGAAAGACGACCCCGGGAGAACCGATTACGAATTTTCCCGCTACCGAATCGCGGCGACGGCTATGCTTGCGCTCGAAATCCCCGTCGCGGGAATGGCAACCCTCACGGTAATCACGAACTCGGGTTTCTCTTACCCGGGTTACGTCATTTACGCGTCGGCGGCGTATACGTTTTATATAGCGACAATTGCTATTATAAACGTCGTGAAATACAGGCGGATCGGCAGCCCCGTGATGTCGGCGGCGAAAGCCGTAAATCTCGTTTCGGCGGCGGTATCTCTGTTCGGTCTGCAAACGGCGATGATCGCGTCGTTTTCGGAACAAAACGAGACTTTTCGTTTTATCATGAACTCCTGCACGGGCGCAGCAGTCATTACGTTTTCGACGGCGGTGTCGGTATATATGTTAATACATTATGCGAAATTCAAAAAACAAAGAAATGAATAAGTCCGAAAGCAAATACTATAATACGGCTTGTCTTATGGACGAGGCATTTATACTTCTGCTCGACAAAAAGGACTACGATTATATAACCGTCAAAGAAATCTGCGAAAAAGCGGGGGTAAACCGTTCGACGTTCTATCTGCACTACGAGACGATAAACGACCTGCTGGAAGAAAGCGCGGAGTTCTTACTGCGCGGATTTACGGAAAAAATGAGCGGCGTAAGCGCGGGCGTCATAGAGAAATTACGCGTCTGCCCGATCGACGATTTATATTTTATGACCCCCGAATATATAACGCCGTACCTCGGTTTCGTCAAAGAGCGCAGGAAACTTCTGGCGACGGTTTTGCGGCGTAAGGAACTGTTCCGTCTGGATAAGTCGTACGAGACGATTTTCCGTAACGTCTTCGACCCCATTCTCGAACGCTTTTCTCTGCCCGAAGACGAACGCAGATACGTTATGGCGTTTTACTTAAACGGACTTATGGCGATTATCGGCGAATGGATAAAATGCGACTGCGAAGACCCGATCGAAAAAATCGTCGGAGTAATGCAGGATTGCGTACAAAAACTTAAAAAATAAGAAATAGGGGCGTCGGATTCAATATCCGACGCCCCTATCGATCAATATTTAACGCTGCTTAAAATGTCGACGTATGTCGGGAACGGCCATTCTTTGCGCGAAACGTTGCATTCGAGTTCGTCGCACGTTCTGCGCAGGTCTTCCATCTGCGTTTTGATTTTTTCCTTGTGGAAAACCGCGCTTTCATACCCGTCGGCAATCTTTTCCGCCTCGCTTAAATAATCGGCGAGTTTTTCCTGTTTGACGTATGCGTCGTCGGTAAGTTTTGCCGTCTTTTTAAGAATAGCGGTTTCCGCTTTCGACGAAACGCCCGCCGCGAGTTTGGCGTTGACGGTCTTCGCAAGCGTTTTCTGATAGTTTATCGCCGCCGGGATGATTTCCCTTTCGGTCATCCACAACATCGTGCGCGCCTCTATATCCAGCGTTTTGACGTAACGGTCTATCATTATTTCGTAACGGCTGGCAAGTTCTTTACCGGTGAATACCGAATGTTTCTCGAAGACTTCGACGTTCTTCGGGTTGAGATACGCGGCTATGGCGTCGACCGTCGTCGGCGCGTCGGTAAGCCCCCTTCTCTTCGCCTCGGCTTTCCATTCTTCCGAATAGTTGTTGCCGTTGAAGATTATGCGTTTATGCGCCTTTACGGTTTCCTTTATTATATTTTTAACCTCGGCTTCGGTGTCCCCCGCCGTTTCGAGCCTGTCGGCAAAGACGGCAAAGGTGTCCGCCACCATGGTATTGAGCATTACATTCGTATCGGATATAGATGAAGCGGAGCCGAGCATTCTGAACTCGAATTTATTTCCCGTAAACGCAAAGGGCGAGGTGCGGTTGCGGTCGGTATTGTCTATCATCAGTTCCGGAATCTGCGGGATGTCCAGCTTCATGCCTTGCTTGCCGCTGAGGCTGACGAGGTCGTCCTTGGTGCTCTCTTCGATGTGTTCCAGCACCTGGCTCAACTGCTTGCCCAGGAAGGAAGAGATGATGGCCGGAGGCGCTTCGTTGGCACCCAGCCGGTGGGCGTTCGTCGCACTGGAGATAGAGGCTTTCAGCAATCCGTTGTGACGGTATACGGCCATCAGCGTATTCACTACGAAGGTGATGAAACGCAGGTTCTCTTCGGGCAGTTTGCCGGGTGCGTGGAGCAGGATACCGGTGTCCGTACCCAGCGACCAGTTATTATGCTTGCCGCTACCGTTGACACCCTTGAAGGGCTTTTCGTGCAGCAGTACGCGGAAACCGTGGTTACGTGCCACTTTACGCATCAAGGCCATGATGAGCATGTTGTGGTCTACCGCCAGGTTGCATTCCTCGAAGACGGGAGCCAGCTCGAACTGGTTGGGAGCCACTTCGTTGTGACGGGTCTTGACGGGGATGCCGAGTTTCAGCGCTTCGATTTCCAGTTCCTTCATGAAAGCGGCCACACGGCTGGGGATAGCCCCGAAGTAGTGGTCTTCCAACTGCTGGTTCTTGGCGCTGTCATGGCCCATCAGCGTGCGTCCGGTCATCAGCAGGTCGGGGCGTGCGGCGTACAACCCTTCGTCAACCAGAAAATATTCCTGCTCCCAGCCCAGATAGGCAACCACTTTCTTTACTTCCGGATTGAAATAGTGGCATACGTCGACGGCAGCCTTGTCTACGGCACGCAGGGCTTTCAGCAACGGTGCCTTGTAGTCCAGAGACTCACCGGTATAGGCGATGAAAATAGTCGGGATGCAGAGCGTGTCGTCTACGATGAATGCCGGGGAGGAGGGGTCCCATGCCGAGTAGCCACGTGCCTCGAACGTATTGCGGATACCGCCGTTCGGGAAACTGGAAGCGTCCGGTTCCTGCTGCACGAGCAGTTTGCCGGTGAATTCCTCCATCACGCCGCCTTTGCCGTCGTGTTCCACAAAAGCATCGTGCTTTTCGGCAGTACCTTCGGTCAGCGGATGAAACCAGTGCGTATAGTGGGTCGCCCCCATTTCAACCGCCCATTTCTTCATACCTGCGGCAACCTCGTCGGCTATGCTGCGGTCCAGCGGAGCTCCGTTGTCAATCACATCCGTCAGTTTGGCATACACCTTGCTCGGCAGATAGCGGAACATCTTCTCCTTGTTGAATACATACTTGGCAAAATACTCTGACGGACGTTCCGCCGGGACTGCCACTGCAACGGGTTTCTTCTTGAACGCCGTCTCTACTACTCTGAATCTCAATTTTGACATAATACCTTAGAGTTGTAATTGTTGGTTTAATAAAATATAAAATCATTATGCACCGTAGGCAGACTCGCCGTGTTCGTAAATGTCGAGTCCTTCTTCCTCCACACGTTTGGAAACGCGGAGGCCGTGGATTTTGTCGAGTCCTTTGAAGATGATGAATCCCATGCCTGCTGCCCATGCGCCTACTACGAGTGCACCGAATACCTGCGCTCCGAGAAAGCTCCAGCCTGCACCGTAAAACAGTCCCTCACTGGTGGAAAACAGTCCGGTGAGGATGGTTCCCGTGAAACCGCAGACGCCGTGTACGGAACTGGCCCCTACGGGGTCGTCAATTTTCAGTGTCCGGTCGATGAATTCCACCGAATAAATCATCAGGATGCCGCAGATGGTGCCGATGATTACCGCCCCGAAGGGAGAAACCATGTCACAACCGGCCGTGATGCCTACCAATCCGGCCAGAATGCCATTCAGCGTCAGAGACAAGGAAGGTTTGCCATATTTCATCCAGCTTACTGCCAATGCAAAGAAACCGCCTGCGCAGGCTGCCAGATTGGTGGTGAGGAATACATGCGAGATGGCCTTTGCATCGTCCGTAGTGGCTGCTGCCAACTGTGAACCGGGGTTGAAGCCGAACCATCCGAACCAAAGGATGAATACACCCAGTGCCGCAATCGTGAGGTTATGTCCCGGAATGGCTCTTGACTTGCCGTCTTTGCCGTATTTCCCGATGCGCGGGCCGAGGATGGCCGCACCTACCAGGGCAATCCAGCCGCCTACGGAGTGGACGATGGTGGAACCTGCGAAGTCATGGAAAGTTGTTCCGAATGTTTCCATCATGAAGGAACCTGCCTCACCGTTCATCAGCCAGCCGCCGCCCCAAGTCCAGTGACCGGAAACGGGATAAATCAGCACACTGATGAAGATGGTGTAAACCAGGTACATGGAGAATTTGGTACGTTCTGCCATAGCGCCGGACACGATGGTGGCAGCCGTTGCGCAGAATACAGTCTGGAATACCAGGAAACCTTCCGTGGGAAGCCCGCCTCCGTCGTAGAACGAGAGGTCGAAGAAATGGGGCATTCCTATGAATCCGCCTGCACCGAACATCAGTCCGAAACCGATGAACCAGTAGAGCAGACTGCCAAACATGAAGTCAACGAAGTTCTTCATCAGGATATTGGCCGTATTTTTTACTCTGGTGAAACCGGCTTCGACCAGTGCAAAGCCCGGCTGCATGAAGAATACCAGCATGGCTGCAAGCAACATCCATACAGTGTTCAGTCCGTTGGTCAGTTCACTTAAAATAAGTTTATCCATAATTTCTTGTTGCTTTTAGTTGTATTGTACTTTCTTGGTTGTGGTTTGTAGCTGCCCGTTATCTTTCTTGTTCGGCATTGTAGAGTGCGATGTCGCCTCTCTCTGCAGTACGTATGCGTATGGCATCCTCAATGGGGATGACGAAGATACGTCCGTCGCCGATTTCACCGGTTTGTGCAGATTTGATGATGGCTTGTACGGTCTTTTCCGCATTCTTGTCGCGCACCACGATGGAGATAAGGATGCGCTCGATGGAACTGGTGTCGTACATGACACCACGGTAGATACGGGCTTGTCTGGATTTCCCGATGCCCCGTACATCATAATAGGAGAACCATTCGATGTCCGCTTCGAGCAGCGCGTCCTTCACGTCCTCGAACTTGGTCTTTCGGATAATAGCTTCAATCTTTTTCATACCTTAAATAATTTACGATTAGACAATTTACGATTTACTATTTGCCTTTCGGTGTGTGTAAATCATAGGTTTTTCATCTTAGAAACTTAGTCCGACTACGAAATAGGCACCTTCAGACCTTGGATTCCAGGTTGCTTTGGCAAACAACGGGAGGGAGAAGGAATCGGTGATTTTGATGTCTTTTGATACTCCCAGGCTGACGTCGCATACGGCAAATCCGTTGGCTCCATAGAAGTCCGTGGCCCAAGGGGTAGCGCCTATCTCGGCCGTCCAGTCCAGACCGCCCAGTGTGAAGGGGGCTGCCACGGAGATGTAGGATGAATAAGCACGGTCACCGTCTTTGTCAACACCGTCGTCGCCTGCAAAGTTGGTATACCAGTTTATGGCTACGGGGCCGAAATCATAGCCGATTTGCGCTTCGAACAGATGTGAGTTGGCAGCATTGTGTGCACCGTACTGGAAGTATTTGGCTGTCACCCCATCTCCGGTCACATTGTACCAGTAGTCCGTCACCGATACGCTGAAGCCTCCGGTTGAATATCCCAGTATGAGGTCGAACTCTTTCGTGTCCGAACTCTCGATGCCTACGGAGCCCCAAGCTCCCAGAGAGAAACCTTTGTAGGCGATGGATGCGCTCGGCTGGAGGCTTACCCCTCCCAAATCCTGGCCACGCCACACGTAACCGCTTACGAGGTCGACGCCTGCCGACGCTTCCACTTTATCCTGAGCCTTTGCCGTGAAAGGCATTGCCATTGATAACAGCGCCATTGCCATTATTCCCCATTTTACACTTCTTGTTTTCATACCTTTTTACCTTTAAGTTTAGAAAAATTCCGGATGATCAGTCCGACTCGATTATAGCAAGTACCTCGCTAATTCAATTGTTTTTTTATTTCAGCCACTTCCGGATGCGCTTCATGGCTTCCACGCAGTCTTCGTGCTTGCCGAAGGCCGTCAGCCGGATATATCCTTCACCGCTGGGGCCGAAACCTACACCCGGTGTGCCCACTACATTGGCTTCGTACAGCATTTGTTCGAAGAACCGCCAGGAGCTTGTTCCGTCGGGTGTTTTCAGCCAGATGTAAGGAGCGTTCACACCGCCGTAGACTTTCAGCCCGGCCGTTTCAAGGCCCTGCTTCATGGTCCGGGCATTGTCCATATAATAATCTATCGTTTCCTTTATCTGCCGCTGTCCCTCCGGTGTGTAGATGGCTTCCGCCGCCCGCTGGGTGATGTAGCTGGTACCGTTGAACTTGGTAGATTGGCGGCGGTTCCAGAGCTTGTTCAGTGGGATGCGTTCGCCTTCCAGCGTGGCGGCAGTGAGTTCTTTCGGCACAACGGTGTAGCCACAGCGTACTCCCGTGAATCCGGCAGTCTTCGAGAAGCTGCGGAACTCGATGGCGCATTTCTTCGCTCCCTTTATCTCATAGATGGAGTGGGGCACGTCGTCTTCGCGGATGAAGGCTTCGTAGGCGGCATCGAACAGAATCAGCGTGTCGTTGGCGAGCGCATAGTCCACCCATTTCTTCAGCTCGGGCTTGGTCAGGGTGGTGCCCGTGGGGTTGTTGGGGTAGCAGAGGTAGACGATGTCGATGCGCTTGTCCGGAATCTCCGGGATGAAGTCGTTCTCGGCGGTACAAGGCATGTAGGTGACGTTGCTCCACTGGCCGTTTTCCTCCAGTACTCCGGCACGTCCGCACATCACGTTGCTGTCTATATAGACCGGATAAATCGGGTCGGTCACTCCCACGCTGTTGTCGTGGCGGAGAATGTCGCCGATGTTTCCCGTGTCGCTCTTTGCTCCGTCGTTCACGAAGATTTCCGTAGGACCGAAGTGGATGCCTCGCGGAAGGTAATCGTGCTTGAGGATGGCTTCTATCAGGAAGTCGTATCCCTGCTCGGGACCATATCCACGGAATGTCCGTGTGTCAGCCATCTCCTCCACTGCCTTGTGCATCGCTTCGATGCAGACCGGTGGCAGTGGCCGGGTAACGTCTCCGATACCCAGACGGATGACCTCTTGCTTGGGATGTGTTATCCTGAAAGTATTTACCTTCTTGGCTATGTCTGAAAATAGATAACTACCCGGTAGCTTTAAAAAATGTTCGTTTACTAATGCCATAATCTTTTCTTGGTTGATAGTTGGTGATTAGTCAATTAATTCAATTTTGCCGTCGAATACTTTGGTGGCTTCTCCCGTCATCAGTACATGCCTGGTGGCGATGTCCCATCGGATGGTGAGTGAGCCTCCGTCCATGATGATGATGGATTCCCTTCCTGCGCGTCCGGTGAGGAAGGCTGCCACGGCGGTGGCACAAGCTCCGGTTCCGCAGGCTTGGGTAATGCCCGAGCCTCGTTCCCAGACACGCATCCTTATTTTTCCTTCTCCCAATATCTGGGCAAATTCTACATTGATGCGTCCGGGGAAGAGAGGGTGATTCTCCAGTTTGGGACCGATGACTGTAAGGTCGATGGCTTCAATATCATTGACAAAGATTACCAGATGTGGGTTTCCCATGGATACGGTGGTCCCTACATATCGTTCTCCGTCCACTTCGATGGGCTGTTCTTTCATCGGTTTGGCTCCTTTGCCGTCGTAATCTGCCGGTTCGTCGGCAGGTATGCCCATGTCTACGGTTACAGAGTTGACCTTTCCGTCTGCCAAGTGCAGGTTTAGCATCCTTATACCTGACAGTGTATCGAGTGCGATTTCTGTTTTGGAGGTCAGTCCGTAGTCAAAAAGATATTTTCCGATGCAGCGGCTTGCATTGCCGCACATCCGGGCCTCCGAGCCGTCGGCATTGAATATCCGCATGCTGAAATCGGCCTTGTCCGAAGAACCGATAAGTACCAGACCGTCACTTCCAATTCCCGTATGCGGTGCACTCCATGCCCTCGCAAGTTCTTCCGGATGGCTGATAGGATATTGGGTCGTATCTACATAAATGTAGTCGTTTCCGGCACCGTGCATCTTGGTGAATTTTATAGCTCTTGTCATTTTGTCCTTTATCGGTTGGTTAATATATCCTTTTGTTTTATTTCGATGCAAATATACGACGTTTTGTTTTATAATTAACTGTAAAGCATATCTATTTTCTATTATTTTTTAGCGAAACTTTCATTCAATGAGAATATCTACTGTCAGGCTTTCAATTTAAAAGCATATGGCTTTGTTTTTATATAAATTGTAATCCATGTGAAAGTTTAGTTTGACTCAAAATAAGAAAAAAGATTTTTTATAAGACTAATTGCTATCTTTTTGAAAACAAGAAACCGCTCCATTGCGGACATAATGAAGCGGTTTGTTTGGTTTTTGTTTCTAAATGTATAAGGAGCGGCTATTTTTTCTTTAAAATTTCTTCCAGCACTACCGGTTCATTGGTTGTGATGAAATCTACTCCTTGGCTGATGAGCCATTCCATGTCTTTGGCTTCGTTTACGGTCCAGGCGTTTACTTTCATGCCGAGGTCGTGGCATTCCTTTATCCATTCAGGATGTTTTTGGAAGACACTGAAGTGATAGTCGGGACCGGCACAACCCCATGCTTTCAACTCCTTGGGGGTAAGGTCACCGGTCAGGTAGTAGACGGGGGTGCCTTTGGGTGCCAGACGGATAAACTCCTTGGTGGCATGTTGGGAGAAGGTGATATATTCCGTACGGTCCTCCAGCCCTTTGTCCTTTATCATTTTTACGATGCTCTCTACGGCTCGTGTTTCCTGTTCGGGGGTCTTGTGGGCTTTCAGTTCGAGGATAAGGCGGGTTTTCAGGCTTTTTGCCTTGTCCAGATACTGTTGCAGGGTAGGGAGTTGTTCGCCGTTGTCCAGTTGTACGGCGGTGCATACCTTGGCTGTGGCATCTTGCATAGTCACGCCTTTAAAGGTGGCGTCATGATTGACAACCAGCTGATTGTCTGTGGTGAGCCAAACGTCGAACTCGGAGCCGTAGCAGTGGATGGAATCAGCCTTTACAAGTGCGGCAAGGGAGTTCTGGGTCGAGCCGTCCGTAGTCCAGAAACCACGGTGGGCAATGACTTCCTGGGCCTGGATAGTGCCGCATGCAGCAAAGAGCAGGGCAGAAGCAAAAAATAGTTTTTTCAGATTCATAATGATTAGGGTGTTTTGTTTTGAACACAAAGATAAGTATTATATTTCTTTTATTAAATCTAACCCCTGAGTAATTTCAGTATGTACTTTCCGGGCATCACGATGCGGGCTTTCAGTTGGGGTGAGCTGTTCAACTCATATAGGATTTTCCAGATTTTCCCTCCCAGTTTTCCAAAATCCGTCAGTCTCAGGATGGCATTCAAATCGTGTATGTCGGTTACTTTCTGCCTTGCCAGCTCTTCCATCAGGCCTTGGTAATTATGCGTCTGTCTGTTGAGCGTGTACTCCGGTGGAGTCAGAAGAATCTCCTCCTTCCTTCTTCCCGTCTCCCCTTGGGGAGATAGAGAGGGGTTTTCTTTATTCTCTTTATTTAGTTTATTTGCTAAAGCGCTGCTTGCCTTGGCATCCCTGATTCTCTGCTGGTTAACCAGTCCACCGCGACGTCCGGCCTCCTTTTTAGCTTCTTGTTGGGCGTCCCATGGCTCCATGCGGCGGCTTAGTCCGGGGGATGAGAAGCTTGTCTCGTTCACCTCGAACAGCGCATAGTCATAGATGATTCGCTTCAGTGTGGCGGTTGTCACCCTTGCTTTTTGTGCCAGTATGGGAATCACTTTCAGGCTGGCTTTATATTCATTCTGCAATCTGAGGAATTCGAGCACTGTCCAGTAAATGCCATATCCTTTCATACCTTCTTCTTGTATCATAATCATTAATTTTAGGTTGCTGCCGGCATTGGCATCATGTAGTAAATAAGCCTCCATAGCTTTTGATATTGGTGTTTTTTATTAGTTTACTATCGGTCTCCACTCCATAAAATTCTCAATCAGAAAAGTCCGCCAGCCTTGTTGTTCCGCGTCCCAATAGGCTACGTGAGCTTTAATGCTTGTCATGTCATGTTTCTTTTTGAAGTCGCTTTCGTAGGAAACAAGGGTTCCTCTTCCCATGTAGAAGCTGCCGTCCTGCTTTCGGTAGGCTATCAATGCATATCCGTATCGCATGTATTCCAATAGGGAATTTATGCGTTGTGCCATCCATTGTACAGACTCCATGCTCAATGTCGTGTTTTCCGTAATCCGTTTTTCCCATAACTTTTTTGCTTTTTCTGTTTTGGATACAAATTTCTCCTCAAATTCAGTTTTTTCTTTTCCCATTTTTTATGTTTTTAGGGTTAGTAAATGTATGATAATCAGCAATGAAAGAGGGCTACTCCTTTCAGTACGGATGGCTACGCCCTTGCCTTGTTGAGGCTACACCATCCGACAAGAAAGGTGTAGCCCTTCTGTCCGGTTGCTGACGGCGGCAAAATTACTGCCTTTCCAGGTACTGAACTATCAGTGATTTATCCTTACATCATATCCGTATGGGTCAATCAGTGTGGTGTCTTCCCGTTTTATGATGGCCCATACCTTCTCCAATTCGGTGATTATCGTACTGTAAGTCAAAGGCTTTTGCTCTCCTCTGGCTCTCTTTGTGAAGTTTTCGGATGCTACGAGCAGTTTGGCTATATCCGTTATTTTTCTAATTTTTGTGCCTTCAAAATAGCCTGATTTAAAGGCTCTTAAGTAACCTACATAAACATGGGTCTGGTCTCCGTAGTAAACCCGTTCTGACAATAGCTTTTCATCCACTATGGAACTGTGTTCCTTTACTTTTGTTGCTCTTAGTTTCTGTGTATCAGATTGATACGACATGCTTCTCTGTTCGTTACTGTTGAGATGCTTCTTTTTTTGAGTTCTTTCATTTGTGTAATTCTTCGTTCGTTTAACTGTTTTTTATTCTGGTTAAAAAATGCGAAAGTATAAAAAGTGAGGGAGAAATAAGGGAATTTTGGTGGGAAATGTGAAGGGTGAGTTGTAAATGGTTGATATATAAGATGATATGCTGTTTAAAAAACGTACGTTTAAAAAACAGCTATTTCGAACTTATACAAGACATACTCAAAGAGCTA
>OKXB01002991.1_pt1 | contig 12182 bp, 13 predicted proteins | sample 1601731 | NCBI WGS metagenome assembly OKXB01 (sample SAMN04414077, study PRJEB24778) | human gut metagenome | material: faecal | host: Homo sapiens | reverse complement strand
TTTAATTTTTCTAAATTAATAGAATAATCAAATAACTTTTCAACATCTTTAGAATTATATCCAATAATATTTTTCTTAATATTTAAGTTATTACTTTTAATATTATTTTCTAATACTTCTTTAGATTTGTTTAACTCATTATTATAATTTTCTATATCTTTATATAAATTATTAACATCAGATTTTAATTCATTTATTTTATATTCTAATTTAGTTTGATGAATTTTATTAGAACCAATATTATCTCTATCTAATTTATAACCACAATCAGTAATATATTTATTAAACTTATTTTGAATATTAGCAAAAGAGTTTCTACCACCTAAATCTTTCCAAAACTGATCATTATTTAAAAAGTTACCTTTAACAGATTCATAAATAATTTTATTATCTTTATCTCTAAGCAATTTAGTTTTGCCATCTTCTTTAATTAAATTACCTTCAGAATCTCGTTGATAACATTTTCTTTTAACTTCATTAACAATAGGTAAGAAGTAAGCTTGTAGGTGAGGAGTATCTTTATCATAATGAACTTGTGCCATTACTATATTTTCTTTACCAACAATATCTTCTAAAAACTTCATACAACAATCAAAACACTTAGTTACTTCGTGTGGTATGTTATCTTTAGATTTAATATCAGGTACTAATATATTTTGACCATTCTTATAACCTAATTGATAAATTCTATCGGTCTCTTTAAATGGTAAACCCAGAGTCATAAAAAACTCTGGGCCACTTGATATAGTTACACCATTTAATAGATTAGTTTTAGTTTTGTGAATATATTCTATATTTCTACTTTCTAATTTGTATTTAATATTAAATTTAGTTCTTTCTTTATCATAATTACCTGTACCAATCCTATTATTCATTTCATTTCCTATAAGATATAAATCTTTACTTTTATAATTGTTTTCGAATCTTAATACTTGATATCCATCATACATTTAAAACCTCCTTTAAAAAAATTATTGGTTGCTATCATTATTTATTTGTTTATTCCTGTTAGTGTTTTATATATTGATTCTATTTCTATGTTTGTATCATTTTTAATTAATCCTGTATCTGCTTTTGTAAATAACTTTGATATTATAGAATCTCCAAGTTCATTATTTAATTTACCCTCGTTGATTAGTGAAAGGTAGAAATATGTCAATATATATTTTTGTTTATATTCTTCACTTAAGTGTTTTGAAGAAATAGTCAATTTAATAAATACTCTTAACACATATATTATTAAACATACCATTGTGAGTAAAATTATACTTTGATATATTGGAATTTGAGTATTGAATAAGCTTATTTCAATTACTTTCTTACCAATATTTATTTTTGGATTAATTATTAAACCAAGAATAATTAGTAATAGAATAACTAATCCTATACTTGCTAAAGCCCATTTTTTAGATGATTTTAAATATTCATCAGATTTTTGTTTCATAAATTCTGCTGGTTTTTCTACTTTTAATTTTTTCGAATACATATTTTCTAAATTATTAATTCGTTCATTACAGTCACTCATAAATTTTTCATAATTAGAATTTTTTTCATCTTGATTCTTATTAACTTCTTCAAACCAGTTACTAACTTTATTTTTTTCATCATTCATAAAAGTTATAAAATCATCTTTTTCTTTTGTAATATCATTTATCGCACTATCGATATTTTCTTTCATTGTATTGTATAAATTTTTTGATGACATATTTCTTGGCAAATTTGTTGAACTATGATGCCCTGTTTTAAATAGAATGTAGTGCATTGCTACTTGCTGTTTTTGAGAATCATTTAAATATGATGTTAAATTGTTTGGATATTTTAATAATTCAATATAATGCAAAAGATTATCATAACCTAATTCTTTATATATCATTTTTAAAGCGGATTCACTTTTTTCTAACGTGTTGTTTAAACTTGAAATAAAAATACTTTTTATAGATATATCGCTTGAATAATTATTACCAAGAATATAATTTTTTATATTATTTTCTATGAATCTTTTTACTTGATCATCTTCATTTGCTTTTGCATCATTAATTAATCTTTCCATTTTATCAATAAATTTTTTTGCTTCATCTGAAAACTCATTTATATCATTTTTAAAAGTATTATCTATTAGTTTAAAGATTTCTGTGTATTTTTCATATGAGTTGATATTTATTCTATTATTAAGTAAATCGGTAATAACTAGATTATTCTCATTTAAGTATTCATTAATTATATTGGTTACTTCAATTTTTTTCATAAAACTCTCCTTAATATTTAGATAATATTATATACCTTTTTTTTGGAAAAGTCACTACATAACTTATCTCACTAGGTCATAGACCAAATGTGAGTTAGGATAAATCCTAAAACCTTATTCTTCTAAAACAAGAGGATCTATAAACTTAGCTTTGTAATTTCTAGAAGTAGCAGTTCTATTTAACTCAACATATATGCCTTCTTTTTCTAATCTTTTAATATTACTATTTAGTAATCTTCCAAAGCGAGAAGGGGTAATTAGTAGATTTAATTCTGCTATCATTTCAGTTGGAGTAAATATTACTTCTTTTTTCTTAATTACATGTCTCATAAATACACTAAGATTAAAATCTAATTCAGTATTATCTTCATTAATAATTTCAAATTTAAGTTTATCATTTCTTATAAGATTAAGATTTTGTTCTTCAAAGTCTCTATTGATTATTTTTAAAGTATAAGTATTGATTAATGTTAATATACCATTCATATTACCATCAATACCTGTACTACCTAATGTTTTACCTTTTTTATTTAAATGATGTATTAAAAAAATGTAAGATTATATTTTTTAGTTAGTTCTCTATATTTATCAAACATATTCTTCATAACATCACTATAATTATTTATATCAGTTTCATATCCATAATCTATACCACACATAATATCAATTATTACTAGTTTTCCATTATATTTAGTAGCAAATTCTTTTATATTAAGTAATAGATCATCTCTTAAACATAATTTATGTTCTTCATCGCTTTTAAAAAAGAAAAACGAGTTAGGAGAAAACTCATAACCCGTTATGTCCAATCTTTCTTTAAGTTGTAAACTAGATAGTTCTGTGCTAATATATAAAACAGGAGTTGGATTTACTTTAAATCCTAGAAACTCTTTATTGCTAGTTAATGAATTGGCAAGTTGTAACACAAGAAATGACTTACCAACTTTATGTTCTGCAACTAAACAATATAATCCATTAGACTTCATTATCCCATCAATAATGTTGTCTTTTTTTATATCAATTTTTAATTGTTTTATAGGTATCGCTTTAAATCCATCCTTGTTATATTTTGTAAATAATTAATATTAATATTTAATTTGTTAATTACTTCACACATAAGTATTAAACCACATGGTAATTTACGACCCTTATTTTCTAAATCATTAATAATTTTTTTTCTTATTTTTAATGCTGAATTTCTTCCCAGATTAGTTAACTTCATTAAACCATTTAATGTGCACCATTGTTTTGCAATTAATTTTAGTGTTTCTGATGCTGTCATACATTATCACTTTCTTTATTTTATAATTCTTTTTCGTCTTCATTCCGTTTAGTGTATGGAACAGCATTTGCTTCCAAAATATTTAGTTCAGAGTTATATCTTATATATTTGTTGATTCTTAACTCGAGTAGGGTATCTTTAAATCATCCATAGAGTCGGTACAGTGTTCATTGATTTCTATACCATGAGTAATATTATTAGTTAATACCATTGTTAGGAAACCTTTAGCTCTTAATGATAGATTAGGATCTAATAAGAATTCATCAAATGCTCTGTGTACTTTTAATTTTGCCATCTTCTCACCTTCTTCTAAGTGTTCGCCATACCGTTCACTACAACCAATATAGTACAAATAAATTTAATTGTTAATCATTCCGAACAAAAATTTTTTGTAAAACTGACAAAATGTGATATAATGAATATGGAAGAGAATAAGAAGAATTTTAAGGGAGTGAAAATATGAACAATAGTGAAGCATTAACTACATTAATTGTTGGAGGAAGAACTGTAAAAGAGTATTCTCAAAGAGAACTTGCAAGAAGAGTTGGTATAAGTAATTCTTCTTTAAATGATATAGAAAACGGTAGAGTAGCTAAACCAGATCCTGAAATTTTAAAAAGGATTGCAGAAGAATTAGATTTATCTTTGTAACAACTTTTAAAAGCGGCTGGTTATAATGAAGTTATGAGTTGGTTTTCTCATGATGAGTTTAAAAATAAATCAACAAAAGATTTAAAGAATACTATAGAAGAATGTAGATTATTTAAATACGATATTTTAGATTGGGATGCTAATAAAATAAAAAAAGCATTAAAGATAATGCAAAACTTAAATGAAATAAAATTAGGTTTAAGATTAATAAAAGAGGATGCAGAAACTGATTATACATTAGATAAAGCATTAGAAGATATTGATAAAGAAATACAAGAATTAAAAGAGATAGCAACTAAGTATGATTACAGTAAGTTGCCTAAAGATATATAGGAGTTGTGTATGAAAAAGATTGAGTTAGATCAAAAAGAAAAGGAAACAATACTTGAAGAATTATATAAATCATTTGAAACTGGATATGATTTTGAAGATTTTTTAAAACCATTATTGGAATGTCTTGGATTAGATGAAGTAAGAGTTACAAAACGTTCTGGAGATGGTGGAGTTGATTTGGAAGGCATAAGATATGGTGTTATCAATAATAATGATGATTCTGTAAAATATATCGTACAAGCTAAAAGATTTAAACCATCCGAAAAAATAGCTGTTGATATTATAGATAAGCTAAGAGGTAATATGGCATCTGGTGAAAAAGGAATTGTTATTACTACTGCTATGTTCTCTAGCCCAGCCAGATTAAAAGCAGGAACAAGTGATGACAGACCAATTGTATTAATTGACGGAAAAATGCTAGTTGATATTTGTATTGATAATAATATTGGATTTGTATATAAACCAGTATTTAGTTATGATGAATTAAATAAATTTTATAAAAAGAATTCTGTTGTTGAAAATATTGTTGATGATAATGCTAATGAATATATTGTCAGTGATATTGAAAAAGATATTACAGCAAATGATATAAGAGCTAGAATTATTAGTATTCCTCGTGCAATATTTGATGAATTGCCTCCTGACTGTGATAAATTCAATTTATGTTTTAATGGAAATGATATTAAAGATGTAAGGATAAGTTCAGATAGAAGATATTTTTCACAAGGAATAACTGAAATGTACAGAAAATATGGATTATTAACCAAAGATAATGTATTTAATCCATCTAAGTCTGTTTGGAAATACGATGGTAAAACTATATATATAGATTTAATAAATTAAGATCGGGGTATATTGTATGCAAAATAGAAAGACGTTTATTAAGTGGGCAGGTGGTAAAGAAAAAGAACTGCCAATAATTTTAAAAAACTTGCCTAAAAATTTTAATAGATATGTTGAACCATTTGTAGGTGGAGGAGCAGTATATCTAAATATAAATTGTGAAAATTCGGTTATTAATGATAAATCTGATGAATTAATGTTACTTTATAAAATGATAAAAAAACATGATAAAGGTTTTATTGATAGCTTAAATCAAATAAATAAGAATTGGATTTCGCTTCAACATTTGGTTGAAGATAATACAAATGAATTATCTGATATTTATGATCAAGTTAAAAGTAACAAAAATAGTGCTGATGAATTAGTGGAAAAGTTTGTTGAAAAACATACTAAAGAATTAAATAGTCTGTTAGAAGAAGATTTTGATATTAATTTATATAATTTTATTAAAGAAGTTAAGAAGAATTTAATATCAAAATTAAACAGAATGAAAAAAATTGAGCTTGAACGAAATGAGATGAATGTAAGTGATATAATGAGTAATATTGAGTGTGCCTTTAAAAGCGCTTACTATATGTATTTTAGATACCTTTATAATAATAAGAAAAAATTGAAGTTAAGTGATGAATTCTATTGCGCAGTATTTTATTTTGTTAGAGATTTTTGCTATGCATCTATGTTTAGATATAATGCTAATGGTGAATTTAATGTACCTTATGGTGGAATCAGTTATAACAGAAAAGACTTTTCTAAAAAGATAGATTACGTATCTTCTGATGAATTAAATAAATATATGAGTAAAACAAAAATTCGTAATTATGATTTTGAAGTTTTTTGTAACAAAGTAGAATTAACAGAGAATGATTTCATGTTTTTAGATCCTCCATACGATACTGAATTTTCTACATATGCAAAAAATGATTTTGATAAAGATGATCAAATAAGATTAGCAAATTACTTATCAAAAACAAAAGCTAAGTTTATGTTAATTATAAAAAATACAGATTTTATATATGACTTATATAAAGATAGAGGATTTAATATAGAATCGTTTGATAAAAAATATTTAGTAAGTTTTATGAATAGAAATGATAAAGATGTTGAACATTTATTGATCACTAATTATGATCTTTAGGAGGTTTATATGAGTTGGGGATGGAGAAATAAACCACGAAGTGTAATTAAAACAGTTCAATGGTTTAAATATTTTTCAAATTTAGAAAATGAAAATTGGGATTATACTGCTAATAAGCTTGCTGCAAATAATATAAAGATTCATCCAATTAGAAGAAAGTATTATTTTGATGCACAACTAGAGGAAGAGGATTCTCCTATTAATGGTTTATCTTATGAAGATTATCTAAATGGTACTAAAGATGGAAAAGCAGATTCTGAAAGTAATGCTAGAAATGATCTTGCTACATATAAATTTTATGGATTTGGATATATTGATAATGAAGGATTAATTAGAGTTACTAAAGCAGGAAAACTAATTTCAGAAGGTAAATTTGATAGTGAATTATTTTTAAAACAACTTTTAAAAATGAATTTTCCTTCTGTATGCACTAATTACGGACGTGATATAAAAGATGGAAATAGAGTTTTTCCATTACAAATAATAATCAAATTATTACTAGATCTTGAATACTTAAATGGATATGAATTGGCATATATTTTCTTATGTAATGATATATCTCAGTATGATTCTTTGGCAAATTCTATAAAAAAATTTAGAGCAGACTATAATGCGCTAGATAATAAAATGAAATCTAGTGATTGTGAAGAAATCTTCAATAAGTATGCAAAAAAATATTTTGATTATGTGAAAGAACCTAATAAAGGTGATCCTTTGTCATATATAGATTCTATTATGAGAGCACTTGATTTTACTAGATTATTTGATATTTCTGGTAGGGGACTATATAAAAAGGTTAGAATTGCTGAACATTCTAAGAAAAAGGTTGAATTAATTAATAGCAAATATTCATTTATAACTATCAATAATGATAATCTTGACGCTTATATGGAATGGTATGGTAATCCGGATAATATAATTCTTCCTTGGGAAAATAAGAATGATCGAAAATCATTATTAGTTGATAAGATTAATTTATTAGATAAAACTATTCATATAGTTAATGAAAAATATGAATTGGAGATTGAATTAGATTCTGCAGAATTATATTCTAAAGTCAATTCAATGGATAGTTCAACAGAATTAAAATTATTTGAAGAAGAATTAATTACTAAATTAACTACATTGAATGAAGAAATCTTTATTAAATATACTTCTAAAAATGAGGATACTAGGAAAGAAATTACTGATAGATTCGATTCTATTAAATCAAGAGAGAGCGAAGATATGGCTGCATTATGGCTTGAATGTAATACATGGAAGTCTTTAGTAGCTATAGATGGTAATCAAAATGTTGTTAGAAATTTTGATGTAGAAGAAGATTTAACTCCTAAAAGTTTTGCTCCGGGTAAAAATAATACACCTGATATGGAACTTTATTATAATGACACTATTTTAATACCAGAGGTATCACTTATGAGTGGAGTACAGCAATGGGAACATGAAGGCTCTAGTGTTATTGATCATGTTATGAAATTCATAGATCAAGATGCTGGTAAAGAAGTGTACGGATTATTTATTTCTAATTCTATAAATAAAAGAACAGATTGGCAATTTTTCCTTTTAAACAAGGAAAGTTGGATGGGTAATCCAGTTCCTGTAATACCATTAACAATTGAACAATATAGTGACATTATAAGTTTTATATATGCTAAAAACATACATATAAAATACTTTGTTGAATTAATAAGAGATATTCACGAAAATACATTAAGTTTGGATTCATACAAGCAATGGAACGAGTGTATAAACAATACTATAATCCATTGGAAAGAGGAATATGTGTAAATAACTGATATGTCACTTATGTCACTTAATATGCATAGTGTATCATATAAAAAAAGTGTCATAAGTGTCATTATGTTAATTAAATTATTATTTAATTGGTGGTGATATAATGAAAATTGTTAAAAAGATAATTGATTTTGTAAAAAAGATTTTTGGACAAGATATAAGTATAAAAGTCGAAAAAAAGTCAAAATATGATATTAAAAAAAATAAAAACTGTAATATATCAATAAGCGATTCTGGAGATAATAATGCAAAACAATAGTTTATTAAATGTTGAAAAAAATAAGTGTTGCAATATAGATATAACAGTTGTTAATAATCAGACTGATGCTTTATCTTTAGATAGCATTAATAACAATTATAAAGATATTACAAAAATTGAAGATTTATTTACAGATCGTCTAGATGTTGGGACAGATATTCTAACAAAAAAACTATTGCCTAAGCAACTTCAAGAAGATTTTGAAATTGTTCCAAAGTTTAACGGTAAAAAAATTAGCTTTGAAGCAAGTGCAAAAACAGATGATGCATATAAAAAATTTCCAATACACTTAAAGTATAATATGAAATTTGATTCTGTTGAAGAAGCTGATAAATTTAGAAAAAATGGTTTGAACGAATTAATTGAACAAGCGGAAAAAACTGGTAAACCCGTTGAAATTCCCAATATTACAAGTATGAAGGAATTTTTAGGTGAGTTTGAAAATCCAGTTGGACATGCAAATAAATATGGTAGTGAAGGTGTAAAATTATATATATGTCCTTCACCAATGCCGCCTGCACAGGTTTACACAATTGATATTTATAATTCTGATTATTCATTCCATATTGATACAAGCTTAAGACTAGAAAAGAATGATGGAGATAATATTAAATTAACAAATAAAGAATCCACTGAAGAACCTTTTAATGTTGCAATTTCATTAACAAATATGGAAAAGACTGATAATGGTGTTTCTGGTAAATTTAATATTACTATTTCAATTAGAGAAAAATATCTTAATGATTGTGAATATAATTTAAAAATGCTTAAATATAAATATTTAATGGATGATAATAATACAAATATTAATGTTAGTAATAAGAAACTAAACCAAAATATTTTTACTTTTAATAATTTTGAAGTAAAGGGTCATACTAACAAAGAAAAGAAATTCTTTAAAAGGTTAGCAGGTTTGATAGAAAAAGTATTATATATTTCTAAAACTAAAAATATTAATATTAAATATAATTTAGATGAAATTCTAAGAGAAGAAAAATCTATTAATATATTATATGCAGAGAGTACAGGGAAAAAGTGTACCATTAATGAAAAAATGAAATTTAATCAATCGTTAGAGATCAATAAAGACACAAAAAAATATTGTAAGCAAGGAAATAAATTTGAGTTAGTTACTAAACTTGATTTTGTTACTATATTTAATAAAAAAATCACTTTAAAAGATAATGAAACTATTTTTAAAGAATGTATTATTCAGAAGGTTGAGGAAATAGGTAATATCTATAAAATTGAATTTGAAGCAGAAAAAATCATTTTCAAATGTATATAAAAAGCATATATATCTACGTAATCTATATATGCTTTTTAATTGCTTTACACAGTTTTTGCACAACAATTTGGATAAATTTTGCTGTGCAAGATTAAATATTTTTAAACCATGTGTCTTGAAAACGTTGGCTTTAAAGGGGTTAAACAGTTATGATTTACCCATTGCGCTATGCCCCCTGAAGAGAGCAAAAGCTCTCATTTTTGTTTATAATAAATTACATAAATTGTGATTTCTATTTTTAAGTAGTAGACTTTTTCAAAAAAGTTTACTATAATTTTAATAGGTGTTAATTATGAAAATAAGTTATGTATTTAAAAAATTAAAAAATATGAAATTTAAAGAATATGTTAATCATGCAAAAATAGTTGGTGGTAAAATAAATAAAAGTACCTTTTATGTACTTTTTGATATGGCTAAATGTGCACTTTTATATGGAAGTGGGTATATGGATTATTTTGAGTTTGAGTTTTATCTTTTAAATAGTAAAGAAAGAAGTACTTATTTAACTGGTAAATATAATAATGATATAGTTAAAAAGTATAATAAAAAAGAAGACTGGCATTTACTTGATGATAAGGGAGAATTTAATAAGTTATTTAAGAATTATTTAGGTAGAAGTTTTATTGATTTAAGGGATGCTACTTTTAAAGAATTTAAGGATTATATTTTTGATAAAGAAAAAATAGTTTGTAAACAAGTTAATAATTGTGGTGGTAAAGGATTAGAGATTATTAATATAGATAGAAATATGTTTAGGAATGAATATAATGTTTTAAAGTTATATAATTCTATTATGAAAAAAGAAGAGTTTATTATTGAAGAGTTTATTTATCAACACGAAAGTTTTAGTAAGTTATATAAGGGAAGTGTTAATACTCTCAGAGTACTTTCTTTTGTTGATGATAAAGGGGTTACTCATATTTTGAATACTATTTTGAGAATTGGTAATAATGGAAATGTTGATAATTTTAGTAGTGGTGGAATGTATACTTTTGTTAATGATTTAGGAACTGTTTATGTACCTGCGATAGATGAGAAAGGAAATATTTATTATAAACATCCAAGTAGTGGATGTGATATTGTAGGGTTTAAAGTACCACGTTATAATGAGTTAGAAAACTTTATAAGCACTTTAAGTAAGGTTGTACCAAGTATTAGATATGTTGGTTGGGATGTTGTTTTAAATGATAAAGGTGAATTTATTGTAATAGAAGGAAATCAGTATCCTGGAGTGTTTCAAGTTAAACCAAGTATTAGTGGTATTAAACAAGGTGATTTACCTAAATATAAAAAATATATGGATATATAGGAGGAATTATGGATTTATTTGTAGTTTTAGTATTAAGTATATTTGAAGTGTTTTCTTTATTAATTGGGTCTTTAATTGTTTTTTCTACAAAGAATAATAAGAAAGTTATGACTTTCAGTGTGGCTCTTGGATTTATTGTTTTAATTCTTTTGGGGTTATTTCATTTAATACCTGATGCTTATGAATTTTATAAAGAAGGATTTGATACATTTAAGAGTATACTATTTACTTGTTTCTTTATAATTATTGGGTTTGCAGTAGTAATCGTACTAGATGTTTTAGGTGGACATCATCATCATGAAGAAAAGAGTGCTTATAAACATATATCTTTTATTACTTGTGTGTTTTTAGTTATTCATAATTTTATAGAAGGAATGACACTTTATAGTACTGTTTTAACTAGCTATGATACTGCTGTTATTTTAACTCTTGGAATTGCACTTCATAATTTACCCCTTGGGTTTACTTTATCAAGTACGTTTAATGAATTATATGGTAAAAGTAAAACTTTATTATGTATGATAGGTATTGGAATATCTTATTTATTTGGTGCTTTAGTTTTATATAAGTTTACTTTGAATGCATTTATTATTGGAACACTTTTATCATTTACTTTTGGTATGATTATGTATATTGCTTGTTTTGAATTTTTACCTTTAATTAAAGATAGTAAGGATAAGAAAATGGTTAATATGGGAATTTTATTTGGTATTGTATTAATGCTTATAACTATGTTGTTTTAGTTTACAATATAGTTTTTTTGTTGTATAATTTTTATGTGGTTAATATGAAAAAATTTTTAAAAGTGAATAAGTATTATTTATTAACAATTATTTTAATGTTATTAACATTTATTCAAATAAAAAGATACTTTAGTTATGAGTTATTAACATTTGATATGTTTATACATGATTATATATTAGATAATTTAGTGAATAATGGTTTAACTATTTTTTTTAAAATTATTACTAATATGGGAAGTGTATACTTTTATATAACTAGTTTAATAATTTTGTTTGTTTTTTATAAAAATAAAAAAAATA
>OKXB01002989.1_pt1 | contig 12194 bp, 7 predicted proteins | sample 1601731 | NCBI WGS metagenome assembly OKXB01 (sample SAMN04414077, study PRJEB24778) | human gut metagenome | material: faecal | host: Homo sapiens | reverse complement strand
CTGTGATGTGTGCGTCGCGGTCGGCGGTGGCAGCGTGATCGACACCGCCAAAGCCATGTGCATGCTCATTACCAATGAAGGCTCCGTCAAAGAATACCTCTTTGGTGGAAGCAAAACGGTTGAAAATCCATCTCTTCCGTTAATCGCCGTGCCGACGACAGCCGGTTCCGGCAGCGAAGTTTCGGCGGCGAGCGTCATAACGGATGAAGAAAACGACATTAAATTGTCCGTTTCGCATGAATATCTAATGCCAAAATTTGCCGTTATTGATCCGCTGCAGCAAATACATATGCCGGCGTTTATCACCGCAACGACGGGAATGGACGCGCTGACGCATGCGATTGAGTCCTACGTCTCACTGAATGCGAATCCGTTCAGCGATGCGTACGGCGAAATGGCGATCCGCCTGATCGGGGAAAATATCCGGACAGCGGTACACGATCCGATGAATCTGGAGGCACGCGAAAAAATGGCAGCGGCGAGCACTCTTGCCGGAACTGCCTTTGTCAACGGCGGTCTGGGCGCGGTGCATGGAATCTCGCAGGCAATGGGAGGTGTGGCGCACGTCGCTCATGGAACCGCCAATTCCATGATGCTTCCGTATGTGATCGAGAAAAATATCCCAGGAAAACTGGAAAAGTTTGGAAAGATCGCGGAACTGCTTGGGGAAAATGTCGCGGGTCTCAGCAAATGGGAGGCGGCACAATGTGCTATCACGGCCGTACAAAAATTGGCAGCCGATCTGCGGATCCCCAAGAAATTGACGGAGGTTGGCGTGACGAAAGAAATGTTCCCGGCGATTATCAAGGGAACGATGGAATACCGCCTTCTTGCGGTCAATCCGGTGAAGATTACGGAGCAGGATGTCGAGGAAATATTGAAAAAAGCATATGAATAGTCAGTTACACTAGAATGGAGGTTTTATTATGATTAAATTTGAAGATTACAAACAGTATTTGAGTCCCGTTTTTTATAAGCAGACGAATTTGGTGGCAAAAAGTGCTTCCGGGTGCTATCTGACCGATGTCAATGGCGACCGCTACCTTGACTTTGTTCAGGGAATCGCTGTCAATGCATTGGGCCACAATTACCCAACTGTCGTGAAAGCTATTCAGGAGCAGGCGGGAAATCTTGTCAATGCGTCATTTAACCTTGTAAACTACGAGTCGACATTGACGCTGGCAAAACGACTTTCGGAGAAAGCACCAGGCAAATTGAGTTCCATCTTTTTCAGTAATGGCGGCGCGGAAGCCACAGACAGCGCCCTCAAACTGGCAATGTCTTACAGCGCGAGAAGTGCGGTGATTGCATTTATGGGCTCTTTCCACGGACGGACAGTCGGCGCGACCGCGATCACCGGATCCAATTCCAAATACCGCAGGCATTACAATCCGCTCATGGGAAATGTGTATTTTGCCCCATATCCGGGAAAGGATCTCTGCCCGCCGGGACTTAGTGAGGAAGAGCGGACGGTCTACGCACTGTTTGAATTGAAAAAATTGTTACGTTACGTCGTAGATCCGGAAGACGTGGCGTGTATCTATATGGAACCGGTTATGGGCGAGGGCGGCTACGTCGTACCAAGTAAAAAATTTGTGCAGGAAGTCCGCAAAATCTGCGACGAGCATGGCATTCTTCTGATTTTTGACGAAATCCAGTGTGGCTATGGAAGAACCGGAAAAATGTGGGCGAGCCAGCATTTTGATGTCGTGCCGGATATTATGACGGTCGGAAAAGCCATCGCCGGCGGTCTGCCGATGAGTGCGGTTATCTCGACACCGGAGATCATGGATAAATGGCCGATCGGAACCCACGGAACGACCTTTGGCGGAAATCCATGTGCAGCCGCCGCCGGAAATGCGGTGCTGGATGCTTTCGAGGACGGCAGTCTCTTGAAAAATGTAAACGAGATGGGGGCTTATCTGAAAGAAAAGCTTCGTGAAATGCAGAGCCGCCACAGCTGTATCTCGGATGTCCGCGGCCTTGGGCTGATGGTGGCGATTGAATTTTCCCATGAGGACGGAAGTCCGGCACCGGATCTTTGGACCGCTGTCAAGGCAGGCTGTCTGAAACGCCACATGCTCACTCTGAACTGCGGAGTTTACGGAAACGGCATGCGGTTTGCAACCCCGCTCAATGTCAAGAAAGAGGAAATTGACGAAGGATTACAAATTTTGGAAAAAGCAATCTGCGAAGTGGAAGCAGGTTGAGAGGATAAGGTAGGAAATGGGGATTGGGGGAGATTAGGGGAGTTTGGGAAAACTGGGGAGTTAGGGGAGCTTGGGAAGCTTGGGACCGAGTCCGGCGCGGAGCGCCGGGCTCGGTTTTTGCGTGGTGAGGAGGGAGCGGTTATGCGAGATATGCGTGGTGAGGAGGCGGGTTTTTGCTAGATGGGTCATGCCGGAAAGGGAATTTGTGGGAAAGGCATGAGCGGAGAACCGTTAGTACCCGCCCAAAAAGAAAAAGCAAGTTTGTGACGTGTGCGGAGCGCCCAGCAAGCAAACGTCAGAGAGCAAAAGTACCCGCCCAAAAGAAAAAGCAAGTTTGTGACGTGTGCGGAGCGCCCACCAAGCAAACGTCAGAGAACAAAAGCACCCGCCAAAAAGAAAAAGCAAGTTTGTGACGTGTGCGGAGCGCCCAGCCCGCCCGAGCCAGAGAACAAAAGCACCCGCCCAAAAAGAAAAAGCAAGTTTGTGACGTGTGCGGAGCCATCACAGACGTCCTCCCCCAAAAAAATTCCCCCCAATCCGAGGGTTTTTCGATATAATATACGAATAGGTAAGTGAAAGGTCTTTCAGAAAGAAGATAAAGGAGGCGTGCAAGATGCCGGAAGAACAATTATTACAATTAATAAAAGCAGATGCCGCACAAGGGATTGAAATTGCCATAGAGCAATACGGGGGCGCAGTCAAAAGTATTTGCAAGTCGATACTTGCCGGATATCCGATACAGGATGTGGAGGAAGCGATATCGGATGCGTTCGTCGGATTGTGGAAGTCCAGAGACAAGGTATTGATCAAAAATGGAAAAGGTTTGAAAATATATTTGTATGGGATTGCCCGCAAGACGGCGCTCGATAAGAAGAGAGCGCTCGCAAAGCAAAAGCCAACAGAAGATTTTGACCAGATTCCAGAGATGGCATCCACGGAAAATATCGAAGAAGCGGTTGTGAAGCAGAGTGAAAATGAGATGTTGTTTGGTCTCATTGAAGACATGAAAAGCCCGGACCGCGAGATATTTATTTATCGCTATTATGAGCAGAACAGCATTCGTGAAATTGCAGAGGCACTGTCAATTTCTGTAAAATCCGTAGAGGGAAGGCTGGCGAGAGGCAGAGAGCGTTTGAAAAAACAGATGTTACAGAGAGGAATTAAGACCGCTTAAAAAACGGCGAAAGGAGGATATTATGCGTGATTTAGAAAATATGTTACAGGGACTTGGGGAGAAAAATAAAAAGGCAGAACAGGAGGGAATCACAATGACAGACCTTGAGAAAAAGAGAATCTTTGCACAGACAATGACAAAGATTGAGCAGGAAAAAGTCAATGAAAATAGAGACAAAAAGAATCGAAGATGGAGAACAGCCGGAAAAGCAGCTGCGGCCGTGACCGCTGTAGTATTAGTAGGAATTGGTGGCACAAAGGCAGCGGCGGCACTTGGACTTGATGACAGCATTCGCAGCTTCTTCCATATTGAGGCGGGAGTACCATCGCAGAAAATCGAAAAAATGGTCAGCACGCCGGAGGCATCCACAACCAATAATGGAGTCAGCGTTTCTACGAGTCAGGTGATTGGAGATACGACACGTTTTTACGCCGTATTGAAAGTGAAAAATCTGCCGGAAAAACCGGAAGAATACGAGTTCCAGACAACAGAACTGGCTGTAAAAGGTGATAATGGCGCCACATATGATTACACCATAGATGGTCCTAACATGGCAGGGGGTGATGAAAAGACAACGACATTTAACGTTTTGGTGAGCGGCATCAACAAGCAGGGAGTAGATGTCAATCTGAATGGAAAAAGCGTTGCATTTACACTGAAAAATATCGGTTACCGCGATGCAAAAGGTAAATTTAAAGTGGTAAAAAAAGGAAAATGGAAACTGGATTGGACCTTCAAAACCGAGGCAGACGTTACAACCAAAGAAGTGAATAAAAACATCTCGCTTCTAGATGCCAAAGCAACATGGAAAGATATTCGCATTTCGCCACTTTCCGTGACCGTGGATTTCCAGATTACAAAGAGTGGAAAAGCACATATGTCATTTAAAGAATGGAATAAATTAGAAAAGACACAGCGTGTTGTCGTACAGTTTGCTGACGGAACACGCGAAGACAGCCGTTTCTGCGATGACGTCAATGAGGAATGGGGCGATGAGAAAACTTCAGGTTACCGCCGAATTGGCTTCCGGAAAGTCATTGAGCCGAAAGATATTGTTAGCGTTACATTTGGCGACCAGACGGTAGTGCTTAATCCCAATGTAAAATTGGAACAGCGCACGAAACTTCGCAGTAAAGCGGCAAATTGCACGGTGGCACTTCCCCAAAATGTTGCAAAACTTATTACTGTGAAGGAAAAGAAAAATGTCAAAAATGCTGACTTCAAAAAGAAAGAATCCTACGCTATGTTTATGGCAAAGAAAAACGGCGTGAAGATGCCATTTTTCACAATCCACAAGATTAAAGGCGAGTATTCTCCGGAGCAGGTAGAAAAGAAAAATGACACAATGACCTATATTGACAGCCGCGATGGGGACACTTACACGATCGAGTATGGTGAGATTATGGATGAAAAGCAGGCAAAAGAGTTTAAAGACATTCTGAATACGTACATTTCCAATGTGCTTCCGTATTTTGAAATCATTCGATAAACGGAGAAAGAGGGGCTGTGCAAAAAAGTGCAGCCCCTTTTTGAGTGTGTGTTACGTTTCGTCGGCATAACCCCAAGTATCGTAGTCTGCGTATGTCCATTTTCCATAGGTTTTCTCGCTGCCCGTAAGTTTGTATGGACGGATTCGGAGATATAGGTCATTAGGAAGTTTTAGATTTCTGCATACACGTTTTCCGTCCTTTTTGACAGCGAAAGTCTTAGTCGTTTTTTTTGTAAACTTTTTGGTGGAAGATATTTGCAGTTCGTATCCGTCTGCGCTTTTTAAACGGAGACAGTGAAATGTACCGTTGAAGACAGACTTTTTGCGGGTACTCTTTAAGCGGTCAAGGACAGCCCAGGTGTATTGTGTCTTGATGCTGCCAGGTTCCGAGACAACGGCGGTTCCGTCAAAGGCATACGGCGAAATGTCAGATGGAGTGCCCTTGAAAGTGATCTTCTTTAAATTCTTACATTTTGAAAAAGCATCCTGATCAATTATGTCCACACTTTTGGGAATGGTGACTTTTGTAAGCTTTTTACAATTAGCAAAGGCGTTTTCACCAATCTTTTCCAGCCCTTCCGGGAAAACAACATTTTTTAAAGTGGAGGATGCAAAGGCATTTTTTTCAATCTTTGTAATCTCCTGAGGAATACATACATTGTCGTCTTTTCCGACGTATTTTAATAGCACCGTTCCGTCTTTTGGAGTTATAAAGCCCTGCTCTGCGCCCGGTCCAAATACGGCAGGAACTTCTTTTTGAAGAGTTTCATACGGCGTATTAAATTTTTTATGAAGAAGAGAAACCTGCTCCCACGGCATATTTTTATTTGCAATGGTAAAGGAAATATAATCCGTTTTATCCGTGTGGTGCTCTTCTGCGTAAGAAGAGGTTCCCCAGCGGGTCAAATGTTTTTTCGTGTTAATGGTCCGGATGCTTTCCGGCAGAACGATCGTTTTGAGGTCTTCGCATCCCATATAAGGATCGCCATCATCGTCACCAGCCCATTCTACAGCCGTGGTACAAAATTCTTCGCAGCCATCGGCAATCACTGCTTTTTTGCGGAGATTCGGGATGCGGACGAGGCTTTTTCCATCCTTTGTGTAGAGAAGGCCGTCGATCGAAGTGTATTTGGGGTCATTTTTGGATACCACGATATTTTCCGCCGACAGATACATAAATATTTCCAGATTGAGACTGCTTGTCAATTCAATGGTTTTGACCGGAGAATCAACGTCAAATTGAAAGACCGGAAAATACTCGTCGCTTCCATAGATTATTTTTACATTTCCCGGCATCTTGACCTTTGTCAATTTTTTGCAGGAACTTAAAACGCTGTTTCCGAGCTTTTTTACCGAATTTGGTATCGTAATCTCGCGGAGATCCGTCTGCATAAAGGCGCACGCTCCGATGCTTTTTACACTGTCGGCAATGGAAATTTCTTTTAGTTTCAGACAGCCCGCAAAGGCTTCTTCCGGGAGAGATGTCACCCCGTCTTTAATTATGACCTTTTTGATTTTCTTATTGTAGCTGGTGTCGTCCGTCATGGCACCTTTTCCGGAAACCGTACAGACTCCATTTTTAATCGTTGTTTTTACTTTTGCCTGGGTAGTTTCGGTGCAAAAGAGCACGCCGGCAAAAAGCCCCGCGGTGAAAAGTAAAAATAAGATAGAACGTTTTCGTTGATTCATCATAGTTCATCCTCCGTTGTTATTGCATTTTGTCAAATAAACTCCAAGGATCGAAGCGGTTGTGTGTCCATTGTCCGTAAAATTTTGTCTGTCCCATAAGTTTGTAAGGACGAACCCGGTAATACAGCATATTTGAAAGGTAGTTGGGGATACGTCTGCAGACTCGTTTGCCATCTTTTTTTACGTTAAATGTCTTCGTTTTGTTCTTAGCAAAATTTTCTGCGGTAGATATCTGTAATTCATATCCGTCGGCACCTTCCAGGGGAAGACAGTAAAAAGAAATGGTATAATAGCTGCGGCTGCCTTTTATGTTGCAGGGAACTGCCCATGTGTATTGTATCGCGATGCTGCCTGGCTCGATAAGTACAGACCTTTCCGTAAAGGCGCTGCATGCGATGACAGACGGGGTACCCTCAAAAGTTACTTTTGCCAGCTTTTTACAGTTTAGAAAAGCATCAGAATCAATGATTATCACGCTTTTGGGAATGGTGACTTCCGTGAGCGGTGCGCCGGAAAAAGCGCCTTCGCCAATTTGTGTGATTCCCTGTGGAATGTGGACATCGTTTTCTTTTCCAATGTATTTTAATAACGCCGTTCCGTTTTTTGAAGTTACGAAACCCTGCTCAGATCCCGGTCCGAACGCGCCGGAAACCTGTTTATAGAGTTTCAGATATGGCGTGTTAAATTTGTTATGAAGAAGGGAAATCTGCTCCCATGTCATGTCCTTATTTTGAAGCGTAAAGGAAAGATATTTTTTTCCTGTGGCAGCGGCATCGTAAAAAGGAACAGGCTGGAGATCACCGGCAAATTTCCGGACATCAATGGTCTGGATGCTTTTTGGCAGTACGACAGATTTTAATTTCTGACATCCGGTATAGCCCTTATCAGAATCGATGGCACACCATTCGATGGCATTGGTGCAAAATTCCGTACATCCTTCGGCGATCACCGCTGTTTTGCGGTGAGAGGGGATGCGCACAAGACTTTTCCCATCTTTCGTATAGATGAGGCCATCGATTGAAGTGTACCGGGGATCCTTTTTGGAAACGATGACATTTTCCGCAGCCAGGTAAGTAAACGTATTGAGATTCAGACTGCTTGTCAATTGTATGGTTTTGACCGGGGAGCCAAGGTCGTATTGAATCCGCCGGTAGATTTCGTCACTGTATCCCAGTTTTACATTCCCCGGCATTTTAATCTTTTCCAGATTTTTGCAGTAATTTAAAACGCCGTCCCCCATCTTTTTCACCGAATTTGGTATCGTGATTTTGTGAAGATCCGTACCCATAAAGGCATAAGCACCGATTTTTTTTACGCTGTCTGCAATCGAAACCTCTTTTAGATTTCTGCACTTAGTAAAGGCCTCTTCCGGGAGAGAAGTTACTCCGTCTTTAATAATGACCTTTTTGATTTCTTTATTATAACCGTAGTCGTCCGTCATGGCACCTTTTCCGGAGACAATGCAGACCCCGTTTTTAATCGTTGTTTTCACTTTTGCCTGCGCACATTCGCTCGAAAAAACCGTTGCCACAATGCCTGCGGTCAAAAGTAACAATAAGTTAAAGTTATAGCGCGTTCTCTTCCTCACAATAAAAACATCCTCCTCATGCACGTGATAACCATATTTTAACAGTAATCACACGGTAGCGCAAGACCCATTTTGAAATTGACAATTCTGTTGTCATAATAACAATTCTGCAAAAAAATTGAAAAAAATATAAAAATATGATAAACTTAAGAATAAAACTAAAAGGAAATAGTGGATTTCGGTGTTTGTCAAACGTCTAAAAAACGTAAGAAAAGGAGAAAAAATGGAAAAGGAAAAATTTCCGAAAGCATTTGAAACATCTGTAAACATATGTTTTGTGAGTGATGAAAAATATGCGGAACCACTTTGCACGGCGCTCTACTCCCTTTTGTGGAATCGCGATAAGACACGTCTTTATGATATTCTTATCTTGCAAGATGACATTTCTGAAAAAGCGACGGAAGAGATTCGGTCACTGGCAGATGGAGAAGCGGGGGTGAGCATCCGCCTTGTAGATATGGCAGATGTGCGGCAGTTTTTTCCGAAAACAGCAAATGCATATTATACAGCGGCGATCAATTATCGATTGTATCTGTTTGACGAAATGTTTTCAAATTATGATAAAATGTTATATTTCGACTGTGATATGATTTTTTTGGACGACGTGAGTCTGTTGTATGATACCGATTTTTGCGGAAAAGAAGCAGTGGCAGTTCGAGCCGAAGATTTTCGAGTGTTTTCGAAGACGCGGCGCGCCATCTTTTTGGATGATATGCCTTATAATGTGGATAATTACCGCAAAGACGGGCTGAAAATGAAGCATCCGGAGGACTATTTTAATTCGGGAGTATTGCTTTTGAATTTGGAAAAAGCACGAAATCGTATCACGATGTCACAGATATATGAATTGCTGGCGAAGCATAAATATACATTCAGTGACCAGGATGTCTTAAATATGTTGTTTGATGGCAGAGTACATCCGGTGGATTTTCGGTGGAATTATACCACTTTTGTGGCGGGGCATCTGCAAAGTGGCAATTGTAACAGCGAGAAACTGTTTGCAGATCTCCAGAGGGAGAATCCGGCAATTATTCATTATGTCGGACGTCGCAAACCTTGGACAACAGGGGAGATTTTGCGAGAGCGATACGAAGAATACAGGGAAAAATTGGAAAATGGAATTAACCATAGGATCTCGCGGAATCTTGAGTGATCATTAGTATTAAAAAGGAGGAAAAGAATGAGAAAGAAATTTTACAGACAAGCAAAGAAAGCAATCTGCATCGCGACGTTATCGGCGACGGTGCTGAGCAGTATCCCGATGATTCCTTACACGCAGGCATATGCGAAAGGACAGACAACGATGGAGGAATTGCAGGCACTCTCCCTGCCGACAGAAAATGCAGTGACCTATAATCTTTCCGATGCTTCGCTTCGGACTGAGAAGACATTTGTGGATGTGTATGGGGATGAACTCACGACGAAGGTAATAGAAATCAATATTACAAAAAACGGAAATTACATCATTAAAGGCTCCAATGAGATCAATGGTGCATTTGTAGATACCCATATCAAAGTGGAAAAAGGAGTCGAGGCAAATATTATCTTCGATGGGGCTCAGGTCCAAAACAATCAGATCTATGATTCGACTTCAGATGGTTGTGGTAATGTATATACGGAGCAGCTTTTCCCGGTACTGGATATCGAAGGAACGGCGAATCTGTATGTGAAAGAGGATTCCTGTCTTACGTCGCCGGATACGGAATATAACTACGTGGCTCAGGTGCTTGGTGACCTCACAATCAAAGAAGGCACCGGCCGCCTTACCTTGATGAGTGGAAACTACAAAAATGATTTGCAAACAGAAGAAGATGGAGAAGTGTGTGGTTATGCAGTTTTAGGATCGAAAGAGGGAGAAAACCGCCGCCTTGGATCTGTGACAGTGGAAGGGGGAGATTTCACTGCATATGGAGGGATTGCAGCTGTGGATAAATTTACGATGACAGATGGAAATGTATCTTTGCGCTACGCCGATCAATGCAATGTTAATGCCGAGAATATCGCCATACTGGGAGGAAACCTATCGCTTACCAACGATGCGGAAAAAGCCTATGTTAGTAGTATGCTGTATTGCAAGGATAGTTTGTACATCGATGGTGCAAACATAACAGCCCAACAGGAAAATTCGAGTAAGGCGATTCCTATCGTGAGGACTTCATCCGGGAAGAAAACGATAAATATGGTGATTCAGAATAGTGTGATTTCATACGATGAAACACAGTTTAAGCTGGAAGACGTGACAGATGTGTATGATAATATTATCAACTTTTTTACCGTGGATGGACTTCAGGCAAATACCAAAGTGAAGAGAATCAACGGGCAGCCGGCAACCGGTCTGCAGACAGCAGAAGATGGAAGCCTGAAGTGTCTTTTAGAATACGGAGACAATGTGATTGCACTGGATAATGGAAAAGACTACACCTATACTTATCAGTGGGATGAAGAAACCCAGAAAGAAAGCATGGTAAAAAATGACAAGTCGGTTACTCACAAAGTAACACTCCGGGACGAAGGAGAATCCGGAGGTCGGGAAATTATAGTAGCAGATGGATTTGAATTGGGAAATCGGTATTTTGACGGACAAAAATACTATAAATACGATAGTGCAGAGAAGCCGGAGAAAATCATAGATGATGTCACTATTACTTTACATGAAGTAAAAGAAAAGGTAACTGTGGATGGCACAGAATGGACAGACGATGTACTGCCGACCGGCTCATTCTATATGGCAACGGACAAGGAGGATGATAAATTTATCGCCTATCCGGGAGATACGGTGCAGCAAGGGACGAGTTATACTTCTTTTCTAAAAGCAGTTCAAAAAGAAGGCAAATGGTTTGTCAAAATAGAGAACAGAGATGACCTTGATTTGTTAAATGAGAATCTTCGGCGGGACAATACATTAAACATTCTTTTGGAGACAGATCTTGATTTTAGCGGAGAAGACTGTTCTTATTTACTGGATGAGGGTAACGGAGACTATTATGGTACTTTTGATGGAAACGGACATGGTATCACCAATGTGAAAAACAAATATTATTCGAGTGTTTTGACATTAAAAAATTATGGTACGATTAAAAATGTTCATATCAAGAATGCATCGATTCCTTCGGATGAGTATTCGGCGGACTTCCAATCCGGTATTCTCTGTGCCCGTAATTATGGAACCATCGAGAACTGTTCCGTGGAAAGTTCAACGGTAGAAACGAAAAAAGGGACGGACGACGATGATGAACAGAGCATTAAATTACGGGTTCATAGTGCGTTAGTCGGCGGAAACTATGGTACGATTAAAGATAGTTTTGCAAAAGATATCACGTTTAACGGAGATGGCGAGACCTATCCGATCTGTAAGTCTTTTGCGGGAAGCAAGTTAGAGAATACGTATTATCTTTCCGAGAAAGCAGGAGGGGAAAATGCGAAGACAGCAGAGCAGTTTGCTTCCGGAGAAGTGTGCAGTCTTCTCAATCACGGAGTGACAGACGGAAGCCAGTATTGGTACCAGAACATCGACAACGGCGATGAGAGAGATGCGGCACCGGTAGCGGATTCATCCCACGGAATCGTATATGCCGGTTATCAGGGATGTGTGAAAGTATATTCGAATGCCGAACTTCAAACGACTACACCATCTCATGAAGCTAAGTATACAGCAGAAGGGAGTACAATCACAGGTATCTGTAAGAACGACTCTTCACACAATGTACAACTGACTGTGAGTGCAAATGACGTTACCTATGACGGAAAAGCACATCCGGTTACGGTAGGTGTCGAATGTAGTGACGAATGGGGCGAGGAGGAAGTGCCGTATAAGATCGTTTATACACGCGGTGAAAATCCGACAGAAGACCTTACCAGTCCGGGTACGATCAAAGCGACGTTATTTATTGGTTCTGTGCAAGCTGAAGTGACGTATACGATTAAAGCAGCACCGACGGCTGTACCAACGGCAAAACCAACCGTGAAACCGACGGCTGTACCGATGGCAAGTCCGTCAGCGACTCCGTCGGCGACCCCGACCGTAAGTCCATCCGCTGTGCCATC
>OKXB01002985.1_pt1 | contig 12215 bp, 9 predicted proteins | sample 1601731 | NCBI WGS metagenome assembly OKXB01 (sample SAMN04414077, study PRJEB24778) | human gut metagenome | material: faecal | host: Homo sapiens | reverse complement strand
CGTGAGGTCGCCACGGCGCATGGCAGCGTTGGCGGCGTTCAGGTTGGCGATGGTGTCATCCGGGAACATGCGTACCGCTGTCTCGAACACTTCAGTGAACTCATCTGTACCGGGTTCATACTCCTGTGCGACGAGGTAGAACTCATTCAGGTTCAGTTTCTGCGGCCGTTCACGTATGATTCGCCTTATATCCTCCACGTCGCTGTAACTGCGGATAGTGTAGACTATGCGGTAGTCAGTGTGGCGCAACGTCGGATAACAGTTCTGTAACAGGAAGCGATATTCCGCCGGATAGGTCTGTTTTATTTTCAGCTCTTTGGCATCCGGTTCCAAATTGCCGTCTATCAAAGCAATCATTTCTGTGCGATGTTCAAGGTCTGACTGTTCCACGTAGTGGCGCAATCCTACCCAATCCTCCGGTTCGTAGTCAGTCGTTATTACCTCGTCTTCAAACTGGTAGAGTTGTTGTATGAATTTCTTCAATGCTGCCGTACGTCCGATAGCCAACTCTTTGTTATGTGCATAAGGACTTTCGGGTGAAGCGTAACCTTTCAGCCATACCGAAGTAATGGTTATGTCCATGTCGCCTTGCATGGAGTCTATCGATGACTGTATTTTCCCAAGTTCGGCGGTGTTGTGTCGATAATCCGGATAAATCACTGTTTGATTCACCGGGAAGTCGATGAACGCCGAACCTTCGAGTGAATTCTGTTTTTCGATCTGCCCTTGCGGACGTATATATACCAGTTCGGGGAAAAACGCTTCGGTGTGTCGTCCGAGCGTATCATTCCGCTCTGCCAACAACGTGTTGCAACACCCGTAGTCGTCACGATGAAGCGACAGCACGGCTCCGTTCATCCATTCGGCGTATGGTACCATATGGTGGTATTTGAGGGTATCGGGTTTTTCCGAGGCCTTATAGCTCTTTTCATTCTTGCCCGATAGCATGCTTTCGCCATTGCGTACATAGAAGTAGTAACGGCGCCTGCCGTAAACCCCTATCGGTTGCAGGTCGAGCGAGTCGTTGCCATTGACTAGCCATGGTGTAAGAAGTACGGCACGATTATCGTCCACGTCAAGCCCTGACAAATCCCAAAGCATGTCTATGGCGATGTACCCGCCGTTGCGTTCTATTTTTAGATTCTCCACGGAAACACCGTCCACGATGTCCTGTTTTCGCAAGTCGATTGCAGTTTGTGCTTCCGTTACCGTAACCATGCCCAAAAGGACTGATAGGATATATATTGTCTTTTTCATCTTTGCACACGATTAAAATACATAAACAAGGTTGATTGCCGCTTTCGTCGGCCCCACATAGTGGTGCGGCTTGTCCGTTTCTAACTTTCTGCCGCACCCGGCACACTGGAAGCGGTCATAGCGTGTATAGGAATAACCAAAGCCTATTTCCGCCTCAAGGTTCCAATGCCGCCCCAGTATCCACGTATAACCGTAAGCGATACCAGTGCCGACGAACCAGCCCTGATAACGGGTATCTTTCAGCTTGCGGGCATCCGTTCCGAGAAAGTTGATTTTTCCGTCAAAACCTCCGATGTTATACTGTCCGCCATGGATGTGAGCACCTACGAAGTGCCCTGAGAAGTGGTCGCAGAACCAGTATCTGACCTCAGGTTGAACGGCCCAGTGTTTCCAGCGCCGGTTGTGCGAGAGTATCCATGCGTTGAACTGTCCCGTAGCGTCCAAAGTCCATTTAGGTGCGAGTCTGATCTCTATTCCCAAATTCGGATTCAGGAAAGCATCCGCCAGAACATTACTCTTGACAGCCACGTTCTGGGCTTTGGTATCCTGCATCATGCCGGCGGTGGCAACTACCAGCAGGACCAATATTCGTTTTATAATTCCATTGTACATATTTTATGGCTATAGTTAATTATTCCGTTGTAAATTTTATAGTCTGTTCTTGCATAGACAGTCTCAAGAGGTCAGTTGCGGTGACCTCGCTTTCTTTATTTTTGTTTTGCACAAAGGAACGGCGTATTTGTTATCGCATAGTGTCAAAACGTATAAATCATATCGGCAAAATCGTAATGACCATTTTACACAAGCTGCAATTTTGTAACGGGCATGTCAAATCATCAAAGTCTGACTCATTTTAGAAGTGCGCGGAGTCATTATTAACAGTTGTAATACAAATAAGTGCAGTAAAAAAGGCTATCTTTGTATACCGTAATGTCAGTGAGTTTATGACTGTCTGCCTAAGCAATTTAAGTGCATCGGAAAAAGCCAGCAGAAACACACACTCGAGAAAAATAATTTGAATTCGATTGACATGGGAGCATTTGTCACATACAGCAACTTGATGACCTATATTTTACCGATATTTTGTTCGGCCATATGTTCGGTCTTTACTTTATTATTGATATGGAATTATCGCAATCTTGCCGAAAGGAAATTAAGGCGGGTTGTAAGCATTTATTGTATCCTGATAGCCGTATGGTGGTCATCTGCTTTATGGCATGTGCTCTCTGACGATCCGATATTCCTTCCGGTCGATATTCCTTTTGCCCTGTCGTATATTTATATTCCCATATTGTTTTACAATATCGTTTATTACTTGGCCTATTTAGGGAAAAAGAGAAACTTTCCCGTACTGAATTACATTTGGCCGGTACCCACATTGGCAATTATCCTGATAACGACAGCTTGGATGTCACCTCCCGAGGGAGGACTTTTTACCAGACTGTCGTTATTTGAGCGCTATACGGAGCTTTTTATATCCAGTTCTTTACTGCGGTTTATCACTGCAATAGCTTATATTGTTCCGACTGGCCTGTTATTGCTGCGGTATTATAGGCAGACGGTACTTCAAATGGCCGATACGGATCGAAAATATGTCAGTATTAAATCATCGCGTTGGCTCATTATGTTTTTCATGCTTTCTATACTTTCCATCGTTATATTTCTAATTGCTTTTTTGCCTTCGTTGGTCGGGGCAAGTCAATGGCTTATTCGGTTGAACGCGTTATGCATTATGGCTCAGGAAATCTTGCTTACATATCAGGTTATCCGTAGGCAATATCTCTCTTACAAGACCTTTGATTTGTTTTCAGGCAATGAAAATGAGACCGGGAACAACGGTTTGATCGCCAAACAGTACCCTGTGCCGGATGACACCCGCGGACAATTGAACAGGACGGCGTTCGAAAACTATTTGTCTCAACAAAAACCATTCCTCGATCCTGATTTCAAATTGACTGACATGGCCGAGGCGATGGGGGTGAACCGTACCGTGATGTCCAATTTTGTCAATCAAACTTATGGGGTGAATTTCAGGCGTTACCTGAACCAATGTCGGATTAGGGAATACCAGACTCTGATAGCGCATCCTTCGAATGAACAAAAAAATCCGTATCAGGTAATGACCATGGCGGGGTTCAAAGACTCTAGGCATTTCCAGCGTGCGATTCAATTGGAAAATACATATAAAGAACAGACTGACAAGGAATCACCAATAAATAAAAAAGGATGAATCAAGATATCGGACGTGCAATAGTTTTTTCAATACCTGTGGTAAGCGCTGCGGTCGGCCTCATCATGATTTCGCTCGACATAACTCGTTCTTCCAATACAGTCAATCGGAAAATACATTACAGCATAATCACTGTATACTGTTTGATAATGTTGTACTGGAGTGGACTGGTTATGCATTCTGTCGCCCGCGACGCTTTTATAACATACCAACCTGTTTTCTTTTCCTCGTTCAGTTTTATTCCCATATTCCTGTACCTGATTACCTATATTATTACGGGAATAGGCGAGCAGAGGCGTTTTCCGGTATACCATTTCATCCTTCCGTCGTGTTTGACTGTAACTATTTGTGTGATTGCCTTTATAGTGCCGTTCCGGCAACGATGGACTGCTATTTATGATAATGAAGTAAGCCTGACAAGCGCGATTGTCGACATTACGTTTATCGTCTGTATTTTGCTGAGTATTTTATATTCTGTATTGAGCTTGCTTCGCATAAAATCCTATAAACGTCAGGTAACTGATTATTCCGCTGATATTTACCGGATGTCGCTGGATTGGCTATCCTTTATCATTATTTTCAGGGTCCTGCTGCAAACCTTGCCGATAGCCGGATTGATATTGGGTATCGGGCTATTCAATAAGTTGGGGTTTATTTGGATATTTACAACGTTGCCGGCAGTTTTTACTCATATTGTGCTGTGCCTGAATATTCTTTCGGAGAATTATGTGATTATCGAACCTGTTACTGCCAAAGAAAAGGAAATGACTGCGTTGGGGAATTATGCGCAATTGGGGCGGGAGCGAGTCGAGAAGTATTTAGAGGATAAGAAACCTTATCTAAACCCGGAATTCAAAATAACCGACATGGCCAAGGATCTTTTCTCTAACAGAACTTATATATCAGCATTTATAAATAGAGAGTATGAGATGAATTTCAATCGTTTTATTAATAATTACCGATTGAAGGAAGTTGAAAGATTACAGGCGGAAGCTGTACAAAGAAAGCAAAAAATATCTTTGATAGAGATTGTTATTCATGCTGGATTCAGTAATTATCGAAGTTATTTCCGAGCTAAAAAAATGGTAAAAAACGATCCTGTTTCCGTAGATTAAAAAATGTAATTCAGATAGATATGCGAAAGTCTCTTATCCGATTCAAAGATAATAGATAATAAATAATAACAAACCCGAATACCTCTGTACTAAATTCAGGTTCTCGTTTCTTTTTGCTATTTTTGTATCCTTATTAGGAAAAGATTTATGTCTGAAAATAATGCTATATTTATCAAAGGGGCTCGTGTTAATAACCTGAAGAATATTGATGTAGAGATCCCGCGCGACAAACTGGTCGTGATAACCGGATTATCCGGCAGCGGAAAATCCTCCCTTGCTTTCGATACGTTATATGCCGAAGGACAGCGCCGCTATGTGGAGAGTCTTTCTTCTTATGCCCGCCAGTTTTTGGGGCGTATGAGCAAGCCGGAATGCGACTATATTAAAGGCATTCCGCCCGCTATTGCGATCGAGCAGAAGGTGAATACCCGCAATCCGCGTTCGACAGTGGGTACATCTACCGAAATATATGAATACCTGCGGCTGCTTTATGCCCGGATAGGCAAGACGATTTCGCCTGTGTCGGGGATGGAAGTGAAAAAGCATCAGGTGAAAGACATCGTGAAGGAGGTTCTGGCATATCCGGCCGGTACCCGTTTTGCCGTGTTTGCCCCGGTAGTCCTGCCGGAAGGCCGTGGCATGAAGGAGCAGCTGGAGATTTTACAGAAAGAAGGATATACCCGTTTGTCAATCAACGACACGGCTTACCGTATCCAGGAAGTGTTGGCGGATGAGGCATTGCTCGGTTCTCCCAATATTGAATTGCTGGTCGACCGTTTGACGGTTTCGGACGATAAGACATTGAAAAGCCGTCTGGCTGATTCGGCGGAAACGGCGTTTTTTGAAGGGCATGATACCTGTATTATCCGTATCTATGCTGCCGAAGGGACGGTGGTAAAGGAATATTCCAAGAAATTCGAAGCGGATGGTATCACGTTTATCGAACCGACCGATATGATGTTCAGCTTTAACAATCCGCTGGGAGCCTGTCCGGTCTGTGAAGGATTCGGAAAAGTGCTGGGTATCGATGAGAACCTGGTGGTGCCGGATAAGAGCTTGTCGGTCTTTCAGGGGGCGGTAGTCTGCTGGAAAGGCGAAGTGATGGGAGAGTGGTTGAAGGAGTTTATCGCCAAGAGCGAGAAATACAACTTCCCGATACATCGTCCGTATTACGACCTGACGCAGAAGGAAAAAGACCTGTTGTGGCATGGTGCCCGCGGCTTGCACGGCATCGACGACTTTTTCAAGTTTGTGGAAGAGAATCTTTATAAAATACAATACCGTGTCATGCAGGCTCGCTATCGGGGAAAGACGACCTGTCCTTCCTGTAAAGGGGCCCGCCTGAAACCGGAAGCGCTCTATGTGAAAGTAGGCGGTAAGAATATAGCTGAACTGGTGGCATTGCCTATCACGGAAGCAAAAGCCTTTTTTGACAACCTGGTGCTGGACGAAACGGATGCGGCCGTGGCAAAACGTTTGTTGACGGAGATTATGAACCGCTTGCAGTTCCTGCTGGATGTCGGGTTGGGGTATCTGACGCTCGATCGTCTTTCGGCTTCGTTGTCGGGTGGTGAAAGCCAGCGTATTAACCTGGCGACTTCGTTGGGCAGCAGCCTGGTCGGTTCCTTATATATATTGGATGAGCCGAGTATCGGGTTGCATTCGAGAGATACCGATTTGCTGATAAATGTGTTGCGTCAGTTGCAGGCGTTGGGTAATACGGTGGTCGTGGTGGAACATGACGAGGATATTATCCGTTCAGCCGATTATATTATAGATATAGGTCCGAAGGCTGGACGTTTGGGGGGCGAAGTGGTCTACCAGGGGGATGTGAATAACCTGCAAACCAGCAGCGACAGTTATACGGTCCGTTATCTGACCGGTGAAGATAAGATTGAAGTCCCCGCTTTCCGGCGCCTGTGGAATAATTATATAGAGGTGAAAGGGGCCCGTAAGAATAACCTGAAAGGGGTAGATGTGAAATTTCCGTTGAACGTGATGACGGTTGTTACCGGTGTCAGCGGTTCGGGAAAGAGTTCGCTGGTGCGGGATATCTTTTATGAAGGGGTAAAGCATTATCTGGATGATGCGGCCCGGCTGATGGTGGATTGTTCCGGCCTGGAAGGTGATATGAAGATGATACAGGGTATCGAGTTTGTCGATCAGAACTCGATCGGTAAGAGTTCGCGTTCCAATCCGGTGACTTATATCGGTGCTTACGACGAGATCCGTAAATTGTTCGGTGAACAGCCACTGGCGAAACAGCTGGGATATACGTCTGCCTATTTCTCTTTTAATAAGGAAGGCGGACGCTGTGAAGAATGTAAAGGGGACGGCCGTATCACGGTGGAAATGCAGTTTATGGCGGATATCACGCTGGAATGCGAAAGCTGCCATGGAAAGCGTTTCAAACAGGACGTGCTGGATGTGGAATATCACGGTGTGAATATCTATGATATGTTGGAAATGACTGTCAACCAGGCAATCGAGTTTTTCGAAGCACATACCGGTTCGCAGGAAAAGAAGATCGTCAAAAGGTTGAAGCCGTTGCAGGATGTCGGCCTGGGTTATATCAAACTGGGACAGACTTCTTCGACTTTGTCCGGCGGTGAGAACCAACGTGTGAAGCTGGCCTATTACCTGGGGCAGGAAAAGCAGCAGCCGACTTTGTTTGTATTCGACGAACCGACTACGGGTTTGCACTTCCATGATATAAAGACCCTGCTGAAAGCATTTAATGCATTGATCGATAAAGGGCATACGGTAGTGATCATTGAACATAACATGGACGTGATCAAATGTGCTGACTACCTGATCGATTTAGGACCGGAAGGAGGTAACGCCGGCGGTTATCTGGTTTGTGCCGGAACGCCGGAAGAGGTGGCCTTGTGCCCGGAGTCTTATACAGGGCATTATTTGAAAGAGAAATTGTAGCAGACCAATCCTGAAAAGATTGTTGAATATAAGAATCTCCTTCCGGTTACATGTTAATTCGCATACCGGAAGGAGATTTTTTATGTTTATATAAATATATTTCTTATCTTTGATACTATCAAATGATACTATCACAATGAAACCTCTTTATAAAATAACACCTTATATATTGGCTAAAGTCGCTTCAATTTCAGAAAAACTGGGTGAAATTAAAGCGGCCCGTTTGCATAGGCCTCCTACTGAACTAAGAAAAAGGAACAGGATACGCACAATTCATTCTTCTCTTGTTATTGAAGGAAATACGTTAACTTTCGATCAAGTTACGGCTTTATTGGAAAAGAAACGTGTAATAGCTCCATTAAAAGATATTACCGAAGTGAAAAATGCAATTCGTGTTTATGAAAATATTGGCCTTTTTGATCCTTTTAGCATAGAATCCTTATGTGAGGCACACCGGATATTGATGGATGGTCTGGTAGAAAACGCTGGGAGGCTGAGGAATAAATCAGTTGGCATCATGAAAGGAAAACAGCTGGCACATGTCGCTCCCTCAGGGACTCTTGTTAAATCGCTGTTGAATGACTTGTTTGGTTATTTGGAGAATGATGATGAAATATTGCTTGTCAAGAGTTGTGTTTTCCATTATGAGTTTGAATTTATCCATCCGTTTCTTGATGGAAACGGAAGAATGGGACGTTTGTGGCAAAGTGTTATTTTGATGAAGTATAATCCGGTGTTTGAATATTTGCCGGTAGAGTCTCTCATTAAAGAAAATCAGGAAGAGTATTATCGGATTTTGGCTGTTGCTGACAGACAAGGGGAGTCTACTATCTTTGTTGAATTTATGCTGAGAATAGTAGAAGAGTCGCTCGAAGAATTACTGCAATCGCAGAATGTAACACTTACGGGGCGTGACAGAATTGCTTTGTTTAAGGATTATATAGCAGATGCTTCTTTTACCCGTAAAGACTATCTGAGATATTTTAAAGAGTTATCAACAGCTACGGCCAGCAGGGACTTAAAAGAGGCGGTTGATAGTAATCAGTTGCGGAAAGAAGGAGAGAAAAGTTTGACGCACTATACATATATTATATAGGACCTGTTGTTGGAATACAAAAACGGAGAATGCTTCCAATGAAACATCCTCCGTTTATATTGGATAGAATTAGTCTTATTTCTTCTTCATATCGAAAGACAAGTCCATCGGAGTCCAACCACCAGGGAAGTCTATTCCGCCTACTTTTACATTAGCAGCTTTAATAGTGAACTTTAAGTTTTTGTCTTTAACTGCATATGAAGCTGTCTTTTCTGCTTCAATAGTAACTTCAACACCAGCAGCATCGATTTTTAATGGTTCCGGTTTTAAAGTCATTACAACTGAATCTTTTGCCGCATTCATTGTTGCTGTATAGTTTATTTTGTAATTCAGTGAATCGCCAATCGCTTCGATGATAGGCTTTGATGCTTCTTCACCCAAAAGTTCTACAACTAATGCTTGATAAGGGAATTTCTCAAACTGAATTGAGTCATTTGCAACTTTCAGTTCCAGAGTCGTACCTGTAGCTGCTGCTTCTTTTGCTTCTTTTGCATAAGTCATCTTCCCTGTAAACTCGCCATTAACATCTTCTACAGTTCCTACTGTTGGAGTGTCATCATCATCACTGCAAGAAGCAAAAGTTAAACCAACTACTGCTAACATCATCATAAGCGACCATTTCAACGTCTTCTTCATTTTTCTTTTATTTTAGTGTTAATAAATTATGTACGACTAATAAGATGGTAGAAGTTGTAAAAAGGCTGCATCTTTATTGAATAATAAATGAGAAAAATAATATATTTAAATGTAAGGCGTTGATATATAGTAACTTTTGAAACGTTTTTTTATTTGAATTGTTTCAGATCTTTTTTATTGAATACCCATTCCGGGGTATAAACTTTTCCGTCATCCGAGTCACTCAGTTCGTACCAGGGGGATTTCTTCCAGTTTATCGGATTGGTCAGTATATGGATATGCTGGGCAGGCATATAACTTTGTGCCAGCAGGAATACTTTCTTTTTTGTCTTTGGGTGAACGGCCATATCGACGACAATAACGGCATGCCCCGGGTGACCGCCCTGGATAAATACGTCACCTATCTTCATCTCCAGGTAGTTGACCGGAGCCAGTTCTTTCGATAGGGAGGCTGTTCCTGCATAGGAAAATACCATATCCAGATAGGAACGGAATGTTTTATAGGAATAATCTTCGCCTTTGGATGGATACCACGACACTGTATTGCCGTTCACACGGATACGGCTGCCCTTTGCCCACTTGGTATATTCGGCATTGAATCCGTTTGTGAAATTGAAGTGGATGGCTGCATACTGTTTCTGTTCGTAAAGATATTCTGCCCTCAGCCGGATAACGGCATCGGCACACTGCTGAAGGTCACGTTTTCCGATATCCAGATCGACGACGGCATAAGCAGGCAGCTGATTACGCTTTGTCTCTCCATTATAAAGCAAAACTTTGCTTCCTTCCGGTTGCAGAGGTAGCCGACGGAGATATGAAGCAAAAGAATTTGCTGCTACCTCTGTTCGGACATATCCTTCGGGAGGCATTATTCGTTCTGCAATAGTTTGTCCTAAAAGCAAGGTTTTGCAGAAAAACAACAGGAAAATCAGTAATATTCTGTTTATCATACTCGGAAGGTTTATGGCAAACATACGGATTTTTTCTGTTATTTCCGGTTCTTGTCCTCATCATTTATTTTTAATCGCTTTTTACAACTTCTGCCGGATTTCCGTTTGCGGCCCGAATCACTTGTCCTAAGACTGTCAGTATAACTAACAGAATAGTAGCCAGCAGGATACTTATAAACATCCAGAGTTGGATATGAACGCTCTGTGGATATTGTTCCAGCCATTTTTGGGCGAACAGATAGCCGACAGGTAAAGCGATGGCATTGGCTGTCAAAGTGATTATTGTGTATTCTTTCAAGAACATATCAATGATCTCTCGCGAAGTGGCTCCCATCACTTTTCGAATGGCTATTTCCTTCTTTCGCTGCTGCATATTGGACGAAGAAATAGAATAAAAATTGCGCGCAGGCGCAGCAAAACGCAGACACTTATGTGCCTGCGTTTTCTGCGTCATGGTGAAACTGAAGCACTGGGGATAAAGCAAAACCAACTTGAAGCTCTGCGCGGCGGGTTCAAGTTGGGGAGGGGAGCAAGGAAGCGCGGACGACTTTTGATGCAGAACATAAAAAGTCGTCGCAAGCGATGCATTGCTTGCGACGTCGTGGAACACCCGGCTAATTTTGAGGATAAAGAAAAAACCAAATCGAAGCCCAACGAAGTGGGTTCGATTTGGAAAAGGAAGAAGGAGCTAACATAGTGCAGTTTTCGCCGCAAGGCGGAAACGGAACGGTGTTTGCTCCTTCTGACGTGGTACCGGTGAGGGGACACCCTGAATTTTCGTCCCCTCGATCTACCGGCTGTAAGTCAATGTTTATTCCATCTTCGGAAAAGTCAAAATGCCCGTTAGGGTCTGCGTCCAGAAGCGTCCATACAACGATTCTGTCTTTGCCGACTTCCACGCGCATTACCAACGACAAAAGCGCGTTTACATCGTTTCCTGCGGCGTTTAACAACGCCCTAATGCGTTCCTCTGGTATCTGCGTACCATCGGCGCTGTGTTTCAACGTTGTCATTTGCTGGTCAATTTCCGCAAGCTCTTCCTCAAGCTCCTGCATCTTCGTTTTCAATGTCTGGCTGTGCAGCCCTGCGAGAATCGCATTTGTTCCCGCTTCGAGCTGCCGGTTGATTTCCATCCTTCTAGCAAGAAGAATTTGCATCCGCTGTGTGGCGACGTTGATTATTTCGTTTTTCTCTTCCCGGATAATGCTGACAATGTTTTCTATGTTTTCCGGATTTCCAAGGATTTCTCGTATAGCATCAGCGACGATGTTTTCCAGCTCTCCTGCGCTGATCTGCGGGTTATCACATTGCCCTGTTCGCTTTTTCCCGGAACACGCGTAGTAGTAATACGTTTTTTTCGAGCTGACGATCGTCATGGCGCTTTTGCATTCTCGGCAGAACACTTTCCCCTTGAGCGGGTATTCTCTTGCCTTCGGTGGCCTGCCAGCCTGTACACGTCGGTTATCTTCCATCTTCTTCTGCACCCTTTCCCACGTTTCACGGTCGATGATTGGCTGGACGGCGTTCTCCATCCGCATTGTTCTGATTGAAAAAGAATGCGAATTTCGCGTACCGTCCGGTCGGCGCTCGCTCCTGCCGTACACTATATTCCCGATATACTTCTCATTTTTCAACAGGTCATGCAGGCTGTTCGTTCCGAAGCATCCGCCGCGCTTTGTGCGCTTCCCGGAATCGTTCATCCATTTTATTATTTCCCGATACGATTTCCCATCGGCGTACTGCCGGAATATCTCCCGCACTGTATCTGCCTCATCCTCGTTGATGACAAGGCGCTCGTCCTTTACGTCGTACCCAAGCGGCGGCTTTCCGCCGGTGTGTTTGCCCTGCTCCGCCATGTAACGCATCTTTTCGATGACCTTCTGCCGCGTTTGGAGAACCCACATTTGATTCATCAGAGCCATGCTGCCCTCGGATAGAAACGTCATCGGGTCGCGCAGATCGCCGCCGATGATCGGTTGCGTCACGGCAACGACGCG
>OKXB01002978.1_pt1 | contig 12243 bp, 5 predicted proteins | sample 1601731 | NCBI WGS metagenome assembly OKXB01 (sample SAMN04414077, study PRJEB24778) | human gut metagenome | material: faecal | host: Homo sapiens | reverse complement strand
AGGTCTTGGATTAAAGGAAGCTAAGGACGTTGTTGATGGCGCACCTAAGGTTGTTAAGGAGCAGGCTTCTAAGGAAGAGGCTGAGGAAATCAAGAAGAAGCTCGAAGAAGTTGGAGCTAAGGTTACTCTTAAGTAATTCACTTGATTGTTCTAATGAATATAATAAGAAAGACAGCGGGCCTTCACGGCTCCTGTCTTTTCTTTTTTCTATAAATCACATCTTTATTTTATTATGCCAGCTATGGCAGAAATACTATTATCTTTATACAATTCTATATATTCGTGGAAATTTTTTAAAAATCCCTTGACATATATATATCTTTGATGTATTATGGACAATGCACTATTGTGGTAAATTGTGCTTATTCTTTGCACATTTACTGATAATGTAATATATTAATGTGAAGAAAACTAAGGGGTGAAACGTCAATGGAGAAAAACAGATTACGCCCAATAACGTCGGGCAAGGCAATGCGTATGAGTTTCTCAAGACAGAAAGAGGTTCTTGAGATGCCTAACCTTATTGAGGTGCAGAAGGATTCTTACCAGTGGTTTTTGAATGAAGGCTTGAAAGAGGTCTTTGATGACATATCTCCAATTGCAGACTATAATGGAAGATTAAGTCTGGAATTCGTAGATTTTGCGTTATGTGAAGACGAAGTTAAGTATTCAATTGAAGAGTGTAAAGAAAGAGATGCTACATATGCAGCGCCTCTTAAGGTTACAGTAAGACTTCATAACAAAGAGACAGAAAGCATCAGCGAACATGAAATTTTCATGGGCGACCTGCCTTTAATGACTAAGACAGGTACATTTGTAATTAATGGTGCTGAACGAGTTATTGTCAGCCAGTTGGTACGTTCACCTGGTATTTATTATGATATACAGAAAGATAAGTATGGTAAGATTTTCTTGTACAGCTGTCAGGTAATTCCTAACAGAGGTGCATGGTTAGAGTATGAAACAGATGCTAATGATATATTCTATGTTAAGGTTGACCGTAATAAGAAGGTTCCTATTACTGTTCTTATCAGAGCATTAGGATTTGGTACTAATGCGGAGATTCTTGATATTTTTGGCGAGGAACCTAAGCTTCTTGCTACTATGGAGAAGGATACTTCTACTAACTATCAGGAAGGTATTCTTGAACTTTATAAGAAGTTAAGACCGGGAGAACCATTATCTGTAGAGAGTGCTGAAGCACTTATTTCAGGTATGTTCTTTGACCCAAGAAGATATGATCTTGCACACGTAGGAAGATATAAGTTTAATAAGAAGCTTTCTTTCAAGAGCAGAATTACAGGACAGGTTCTTGCTGAGGATGTTGTTGATGAGAACGGAACTGTTATTGCAACAGCAGGTGAGAAGCTTACAAGAGAATCAGCACAGGCTATTCAGGATGCAGCTGTTCCTTCAGTATTCATTACTGTAGAAGTTAAGGCTGCTGATGGTACAGTATCTGACAGAGTTGTTAAGATTCTTTCTAACCGTGCGGTTGATATTACTAAATGGGTTGATATCAGCGAAGAAGAAGCTAAGGAGCTTGGTGTAACAGAGTATGTATACTATCCTGTTCTTGCACAGATTCTTGCTGAGAATGAATCTTTAGAGGATATTAAGGAAGCTATTACTAAGAACATTGCTGACCTTATTCCTAAGCATATTACAGTAGAAGATATTCTTGCTTCTATTAATTATAATATGCACCTTGAATATGGTGTTGGTACTAAGGACGATATCGATCACCTTGGAAACAGACGTATCAGAGCTGTAGGAGAGCTTCTTCAGAACCAGTTCAGAATTGGTATCTCAAGAATGGAAAGAGTGGTCCGTGAGAGAATGTCTACACAGGATCTTAGTGGAATATCTCCACAGTCACTTATTAATATTAAGCCTGTAACAGCTGCTATTAAGGAATTCTTCGGAAGTTCGCAGTTGTCACAGTTCATGGATCAGAATAACCCTCTTAGTGAGATTACTCATAAGAGACGTCTTTCAGCCCTTGGTCCTGGTGGTCTTTCAAGAGATCGTGCAGGTTTCGAGGTTCGAGATGTACACTATACTCATTATGGTAGAATGTGTCCTATCGAGACTCCTGAAGGACCTAACATTGGTCTTATTAACTCTCTTGCATCTTATGCAAGAATTAATGAATATGGATTCGTTGAAGCTCCTTATCGTATTGTAGATAAGTCTGATCCTAAGAATCCAAGAGTTACTGATGAAGTACGTTACTTCACAGCTGATGAGGAAGATGATTTCCATGTAGCACAGGCTAATGCTGAGATTGATGAGAATGGTTATTTCGTAAGAAATACTGTATCTGGACGTTACAGAGAAGAAACTTCTCAGTTCGATAAGAGCCAGATTGATCTTATGGATGTATCTCCTAAGATGGTATTCTCAGTTGCTACATCAATGATTCCATTCCTTCAGAATGATGACTGTACACGTGCCCTCATGGGTTCTAACATGCAGCGTCAGGCCGTACCTCTTCTTATGACAGAAGCTCCTGTTATCGGAACTGGTATTGAGAATAAGACTGCAGTTGACTCAGGCGTGTGTGTAGTTGCAGAAGCCGATGGTGTTGTTCTTTCTTCTGAATCTAACAAGATTGTTATCAGAGAAAAGGATGGCAAGGCGCGTGAATACAAGCTTACTAAGTTCTCAAGAAGTAACCAGAGTAACTGCTATAACCAGAGACCTATTGTTTTCAAGGGTGATGAGGTTAAGGCAGGAGATGTTATTGCTGATGGTCCATCTACATCTAATGGTGAGATTGCCCTTGGTAAGAATCCACTTATTGGTTTCATGACTTGGGAAGGTTATAACTACGAGGATGCTGTACTTCTTAGTGAGCGTCTCGTTAGAGATGATGTTTATACATCTATTCATATTGAAGAATATGAGACAGAAGCAAGAGATACTAAGTTAGGACCTGAAGAGATTACAAGAGATCTTCCTTCAACAGGTTCAGACGCTGTAAAGGATCTTGATGAGAACGGTATTATCCGCGTTGGTGCTGAGGTAAGAGCCGGAGATATTCTTGTTGGAAAGGTTACTCCTAAGGGAGAGACAGAGCTTACTGCTGAAGAGAGACTTCTTAGAGCTATCTTTGGTGAGAAAGCAAGAGAAGTAAGAGATACTTCACTTAAGGTACCTCATGGTGCTTATGGTATCGTCGTTGCTGTTAAGACATTTACAAGAGAGAACGGAGATGAACTCTCACCAGGAGTTAACAAATCTGTTCGTATATATATTGCACAGAAGAGAAAGATTGGCGTTGGTGATAAGATGGCTGGTCGTCATGGTAACAAGGGTGTCGTTTCAAGAGTACTTCCTGTTGAAGATATGCCATTCCTTCCTAATGGCCGTCCTCTTGATATCGTACTTAACCCACTGGGCGTTCCTTCACGAATGAACATTGGACAGGTCCTTGAGATTCATTTAAGTCTTGCTGCCAAGGTACTTGGATTTAATATTTCTACGCCAGTATTCGATGGTGCAGATGAGAATGATATTATGGATACTCTTGATATGGCAAATGCTTATGCTAACCATCCATTCGATGATGAAGAGCTTGCAGCCCAGAAGGCTGAGGCTGAGAAGAATGGCGAAGAATATCCTGAGGATATGGTTACATTTACAGCACAGTATAAAGATGTTCTTAATAAAGAGGTATTTGATTACCTTTCAGAACACAGAGATCACAGAGCTGAATGGAAGGGTGTTCCAATCGGCCGTGATGGTAAGGTAAGACTTAGAGATGGTAGAACAGGTGAGTACTTCGACAGTCCTGTAACTATCGGATTCATGCATTACTTAAAGCTTCATCATCTTGTTGATGATAAGATTCATGCACGTTCAACTGGTCCATACTCACTTGTAACTCAGCAGCCACTTGGTGGTAAGGCTCAGTTCGGTGGACAGAGATTCGGAGAGATGGAAGTTTGGGCACTTGAGGCTTATGGTGCTGCTTATACTCTTCAGGAAATCCTTACTGTTAAGTCTGATGATGTTGTAGGACGAGTTAAGACTTACGAAGCTATTATTAAGGGTGAGAATATTCCTGAACCAGGAGTTCCAGAATCATTCAAGGTTCTTCTTAAGGAACTTCAGTCACTCGCACTTGATGTAAGAGTTCTTGATCAGGACAACAATGAAGTAAGACTTCTTGAGAGTTCTGAGTATGAAGTTACTGATTTCAAGAAGGTTCTTGATGAAGGTAATGGATACAGAAGAAACAGCAGAGAGGAAGAGGCAGAGTACAAGGCTGGCGGTATGTCAACAGTTACTCTTAATGAAGATGGAACAGAAGATGCTGTAGATTCAGATGATGGTGCTGATTTTGATATGGCCGATGATTTTGATGACGATTACGGCGATGGCAATTCAGATGAATATTAATTAGAAGGGAGCACTATAATGGCAGAAGAAATTAAATCAAATAAGTCAATGAAATTTGATAAGATTCAGATTAAGCTTGCTTCTCCTGAGAATATTTTGGAGTGGTCTCATGGTGAGGTTACCAAACCTGAAACAATTAACTATAGAACACTTAAGCCAGAAAAGGACGGACTTTTCTGCGAAAGAATATTTGGTCCTAGCAAGGACTGGGAGTGCCACTGCGGTAAGTATAAGAAGATTAAGGACAAGGGTATTGTCTGCGATAAATGTGGTGTTGAGGTTACCAAGGCCAGCGTAAGAAGAGACCGTATGGGTCATATCCATCTTGCTGCACCAGTATCTCACATCTGGTACTTCAAGGGTATTCCTAGCCGCATGGATCTCATTCTTGATATTGGTCCTAAGAACCTTGAAAAGGTATTATATTTTGCTTCATATATCGTAATTGATCCAGGTGAAACAGATATTCCTTTCAAGAAGATTCTTTCAGAGACTGAATACAGAGAACTCTGTGAGCAGTACGGAAGCAAGGCTTTCCGTGTTGGTATGGGAGCTGAGGCAATCCTCGAGCTCCTCCAGATGGTTAACCTTGAAGAAGAAGAAGTAAGACTTAAGGAAGAGCTTGCTAACACTACTTCTCAGAAGGCTGCCAGACTTATAAAGAGAATTGAAGTTGTTGAAGCATTTAAGAATGCAGGAACTAAGCCTGAGTGGATGATTCTTACAGAAATCCCTGTAATTCCACCAGATTTAAGACCTATGGTCCAGCTGGATGGTGGACGTTTTGCAACTTCAGATCTTAATGATCTTTACAGAAGAATTATTAACAGAAATAACAGACTTGCAAGACTTCTTGAGCTTGGAGCTCCTGAAATTATTGTACGTAACGAGAAGAGAATGCTTCAGGAAGCTGTTGATGCTCTTATCGATAACGGACGTAGAAATGGTCGTCCAGTAACAGGTCCTGGTAACAGAGCACTTAAGTCTTTATCAGATTTATTAAAGGGTAAGCAGGGACGTTTCAGACAGAATCTTCTTGGTAAGCGAGTTGACTACTCAGGACGTTCAGTTATCGTAGTAGGACCAGAACTTAAGATTTACCAGTGTGGTCTTCCTAAAGAGATGGCTATTGAGTTATTCAAGCCATTTGTTATGAGAGAGCTTGTAAGACGTAATCTTGCAGATAATATTAAGAAAGCTAAGAAGAGCGTAGAACATCTTGAGCCAGAAGTATGGGATGTACTTGAAGATGTTATCAAAGAGCATCCAGTTATGCTTAACCGTGCTCCTACACTTCACAGACTTGGTATTCAGGCTTTCGAGCCAATCCTTGTAGAAGGTAAGGCTATTAAGCTTCATCCACTTGTTTGTACAGCGTTCAATGCCGATTTCGATGGTGACCAGATGGCTGTCCATCTTCCACTTTCTGTTGAGGCTCAGGCTGAGTGTAGATTTATGCTTCTTTCACCTAACAACCTTCTTAAGCCATCTGATGGTGGTCCTGTTGCCGTTCCTTCACAGGATATGGTACTTGGTATTTACTACCTTACACAGGAAAGACCAGGTGCAAAGGGTGAGGGCAAGATTTTCAAGAGCATTAATGAAGCAGTTCTTGCTTATGAGAATGGTATAATTACATTACATGCCAAGATTATGGTTCATGTAACTAAGAATGTTAACGGAGAAGAGCTTTCAGGTAATATTGAGTCTACACTTGGAAGACTTATATTTAATGAGATTCTCCCTCAGGATTTAGGATATGTTGACAGAAGCAAGGAAGAGAATTTATTACTTCCAGAAGTTGATTTCCATGTAGGAAAGAAGCAGCTTAAGGATATCTTACAGCATGTTATCAATACTCATGGTACTACAACAACTGCAGAGGTTCTTGATGATATCAAGGCTATGGGTTATAAGTACTCTACCAGAGCTGCCATGACTGTTTCTATTTCTGAGATGACAGTGCCACCAGTTAAGAAGCAGCTTCTTGCTGAGGCAGAAAAGAAAGTTGAACAGATTACTGTTAAATATAACAGAGGTCAGGCTACTGACGAGGAAAGACATAAGAATGTTATCCGCGTATGGCAGGAGACTGATGATAAGATTAAGGATGCCCTTCTTCAGGGTCTTGATAAATATAACAACATCTTCATGATGGCTGACTCAGGTGCCCGTGGTTCTAACCAGCAGATTAAGCAGTTAGCAGGTATGCGTGGTTTGATGGCTGATACATCAGGTAACACTATCGAACTTCCTATCAAGTCAAACTTCCGTGAAGGTCTGGACGTATTGGAGTACTTCATGTCAGCGCATGGTGCTAGAAAGGGTATGTCCGATACAGCCCTTCGTACCGCCGATTCCGGATACCTGACCAGACGTATGGTTGACGTATCACAGGAACTTATCGTTCGTGAATCTGATTGTAATGCCGGAAAAGATCGTGAGATCCCTGGTACTTACATCACAGCATTCATGGATGGTCGTGAAGAGATCGAGAGTCTGGAAGAACGTATCACAGGCAGATTTTCGTGCGAGACGATCTGCGATGCTGATGGCAATGTGATCGTTAAGGCAAACCACATGATCACACCAAAGCGTGCACATGCGATCGTTACAGTTGGTGTGGATGAGAACGGAAAAGAGATCACACGCGTGAAGATCCGTAACATCCTTACCTGCCGTTCACATGTCGGCGTTTGTGCTAAGTGTTACGGTGCCAACATGGCAACCGGTCAGGCAGTACAGGTCGGTGAAGCAATCGGTATCATCGCAGCACAGTCTATCGGTGAACCTGGTACACAGCTTACCATGAGAACCTTCCATAGTGGTGGTGTTGCCGGAAACGATATCACACAGGGTCTTCCTCGTGTCGAAGAATTGTTTGAGGCAAGAAAGCCAAAGGGACTTGCAATCATCACAGAATTTGCCGGTACAGCAGAGATCAAAGATACGAAGAAGAAGCGTGAAGTTATCGTTACCAATAAGGAGACCGGAGAAAGCAAGGCTTATCTGATCCCTTATGGTTCACGTATCAAGATCGTAGACGGACAGGAACTGGAAGCCGGTGACGAACTGACAGAAGGTTCTATCAACCCACATGATCTCTTAAAGATCAAGGGCGTGCGTGCCGTTCAGGATTACATGCTTCAGGAAGTACAGCGTGTATATCGCTTACAGGGTGTTGAAATCAGTGATAAGCATATCGAAGTTATCGTGCGTCAGATGTTAAAGAAGGTACGCATCGAGAACAACGGTGATTCTGAGTTCTTACCGGGAACACTTGTTGATGTTCTTGACTTTGAAGAAATGAATGAGAAACTTGCAGAAGAAGGCAAGGAAGTGGCAGAAGGAAAGCAGGTACTGCTCGGTATCACAAAGGCTTCCCTTGCAACCAACTCCTTCTTGTCAGCAGCATCTTTCCAGGAGACAACAAAGGTTCTGACAGAAGCAGCCATCAAGGGCAAGATCGACCCATTGATCGGTCTGAAGGAAAATGTCATCCTTGGTAAGTTGATCCCAGCCGGAACAGGTATGAAACGTTATGGCAACATCAAGTTGAATACCGATTACAATCAGGAGATCGAAGAACAGACAGAAGACTTCGGAGATCTTTATGATGATACGCCGGTCGAAGAAGCCGAGGCAGAAACAGAAGCAGAAGATACTGTTTCTATCGACTAAGGATAATAAATCATAATACAAGGCACCACGGAAAACAGATCATGCTTTCCGTGGTGCTTTTTGCTTGAGAAATCTCTTGACAGATGACGAGAATGTTTATATAATATTTTAGCGTGCATAAAACTGTGCACACTTATAAACTATACTACAGGAGGTGAAAATAATGCCAACATTTAACCAGTTAGTAAGAAAGGGACGTCAGACATCTGTAAAGAAGTCTACAGCACCAGCTCTTCAGAGAGGTTACAATTCTCTTAAGAAGAAGCCTACTGAGACATCTTCTCCACAGAAGCGTGGTGTATGTACAGCTGTTAAGACAGCTACCCCTAAGAAGCCTAACTCAGCGCTGAGAAAGATCGCCAGAGTTCGTCTTTCAAACGGAATCGAAGTAACATCTTACATTCCGGGTGAAGGTCACAACTTGCAGGAGCATAGCGTTGTATTGATTCGTGGTGGTAGAGTAAAGGATTTACCTGGTACTCGTTATCACGTAATCAGAGGTACACTTGATACAGCAGGTGTAGCTAACAGAAAGCAGGGTCGTTCTAAGTATGGTGCTAAGAGACCAAAGGACGCTAAATAAGACCTAGCAGACAATTGTATTTTCACAAAGAAATATGGTTAGTGTTGAAATTTATTTTCATTTGTCAGAATAAATTTAGCACGAACACATAACATGTGAGTACCGTTGAATTAATCGAAAAAATAATATGATTAAGGAGGGAAGTAACGTGCCACGTAAAGGACATACTCAAAAAAGAGACGTTTTGGCGGATCCAATTTACAATAGCAAGGTAGTAACCAAGCTTGTCAATAACGTCATGTTAGATGGTAAGAAAGGTGTTGCCCAGAAGATTGTATACGGCGCATTTGCCAGAGTAGAAGAAAAAGCAGGAAAGCCTGCTCTTGAGGTATTCGAAGAAGCCATGAATAACGTTATGCCTGTACTTGAGGTAAAGGCGAGACGTATTGGTGGTGCAACATACCAGGTACCGATCGAAGTAAGACCAGACCGTCGTCAGGCGCTCGGACTTCGTTGGTTGACTATGTTCTCTCGTAAGAGAAGCGAGAAGACTATGGAAGAAAGACTCGCAAACGAGATCTTAGATGCAGCAAACAATACTGGTGCATCTGTTAAGAGAAAAGAAGATATGCACAAGATGGCAGAAGCAAACAAGGCTTTTGCACACTACAGATTCTAGTAGTTACTTATTACTTGTGTACAATAATATTAGGAGGAAAAAATCTTGGCTGGAAGACAATATCCACTGGATAGAACCAGAAATATTGGTATCATGGCTCATATCGATGCTGGTAAGACCACATTGACAGAGCGTATCCTTTATTATACTGGTGTAAACTACAAGATTGGTGAGACTCATGACGGTGCATCTACGATGGACTGGATGGAGCAGGAAAAAGAGCGTGGTATCACAATCACATCTGCTGCAACCACATGTCACTGGACACTTGAGGATCATCATAAGCCAAAGGCTGGTGCATTGGAGCATCGTATCAATATCATCGATACCCCGGGACACGTTGACTTTACTGTAGAAGTAGAGCGTTCACTTCGTGTACTGGACGGTGCCGTAGGTGTATTTGATGCTAAGGCCGGTGTTGAGCCACAGTCAGAAAACGTATGGCGTCAGGCTGACACTTACAACGTACCTCGTATGGCATTTATCAACAAGATGGATAAGATGGGTGCAGACTTCTTCATGTCAGTACAGACTATCATTGATCGTCTTGGCAAGAATGCGATCCCGGTACAGATTCCAATCGGAGCAGAGGATGACTTCAAGGGTCTGATCGATCTGTTCGAGATGGATGCTTACTATTACAATGACGACAAGGGTGAAGACATTGAAATCAAAGAGATCCCGGATGATTTGAAGGATCTTGCTGATGAATGGCACACCAACCTTGTTGAAAAGATCTGTGACCTTGATGATGATCTGATGATGATCTACTTAGAGGGTGAAGAACCATCTGTAGAAGATATGAAGAAGGCACTTCGTAAGGCTACGATCGCATGTGAAGCAGTACCTGTTTACTGTGGATCAGCATACAAGAACAAGGGTGTTCAGAAGTTATTGGACGGCGTTATTGAGTACATGCCGGCTCCAACAGACATTCCTGACATCAAGGGTACTGACTTAGAAGGCAACGAGATCACAAAGCCATCATCTGATGATGAGCCATTTGCTGCTCTTGCATTCAAGATCATGACAGACCCATTCGTAGGAAAACTTGCATTCTTCCGTGTTTACTCAGGAACATTGAACTCAGGTTCTTATATCCTGAATGCAACAAAGGATAAGAAGGAACGTGTTGGACGTATCCTTCAGATGCACGCTAACAGCAGAACTGAGATTGACAAGGTTTACTCCGGAGATATCGCAGCAGCTGTTGGTCTTAAGATCACAACAACAGGTGATACAATCTGTGATGAACAGCATCCGGTTATTCTGGAGTCCATGGAATTCCCAGAACCTGTTATTGAGTTGGCTATTGAGCCTAAGACAAAGAATGATCAGGGTAAGATGGGCGAAGCTCTTGCAAAACTTGCAGAAGAAGATCCTACTTTCCGTGCTCATACAAACCAGGAAACAGGACAGACAATCATCGCCGGAATGGGCGAACTTCACTTGGAAGTTATCGTAGATCGTCTGCTTCGTGAATTCAAGGTAGAAGCAAATGTTGGTGCACCTCAGGTAGCATACAAGGAAACAATCACCAAGCCTGTTGATATCGACAGCAAGTACGCTAAGCAGTCCGGTGGTCGTGGACAGTATGGTCACTGTAAGGTTAAGTTCGAGCCAATGGATCCAAACGGAGAAGAGACATTCAAGTTCGAATCTACCGTTGTTGGTGGTGCTATTCCTAAGGAATACATCCCGGCAGTTGGAGAAGGTATCGAAGAAGCAGCACAGGCTGGTATCTTAGCAGGATTCCCTGTAATCGGTATTTCTGCTAACGTATACGATGGTTCTTACCATGAAGTCGATTCTTCCGAAATGGCATTCCACATCGCTGGTTCTATGGCATTCAAGGATGCTATGAAGCAGGGCGGTGCAGTTCTTCTTGAGCCGATTATGAAGGTTGAAGTTACTATGCCGGAAGAATACATGGGTGATGTTATCGGAAGTCTGAACGCTAAGCGTGGTCAGATCGAAGGTATGGATGACCTCGGCGGCGGTAAGATCGTACGTGCATTTGTTCCGCTTTCAGAGATGTTCGGTTACTCTACAGAACTTCGTTCTTCTACTCAGGGACGTGGAAATTACTCTATGTTCTTTGATAGATATGAGCCGGCTCCAAAGAGCGTTATGGACAAGGTAATGAGCGAGCACGCAAACTAATATTATTTCTTCGGAAATAGTTGAAAAAACCATCATTTCCATATATAATTGGAAATAGTTGAATTAAGAAATGACATCCGCTTGGGATGTAAATTTAAGGAGGAAATTAAAATGGCAAAGGCTAAATTTGACAGAACCAAACCACATTGTAACATCGGTACAATCGGTCACGTTGACCACGGTAAAACAACTCTTACAGCAGCAATCACAAAGGTTCTTTCTGAAAGAGTAGAAGGAAACGCAAAGGTTGACTTCGAGAACATCGATAAGGCTCCAGAAGAGAGAGAAAGAGGTATCACTATCTCTACTGCTCACGTTGAGTATCAGACAGAGAAGAGACATTATGCACACGTTGACTGCCCAGGACATGCTGACTACGTTAAGAACATGATCACTGGTGCTGCTCAGATGGACGGTGCTATCCTTGTAGTAGCTGCTACTGATGGTGTTATGGCTCAGACAAAGGAGCATATCCTTCTTTCTCGTCAGGTAGGTGTACCTTACATCGTAGTATTCATGAACAAGTGCGATATGGTAGACGATGAAGAATTATTAGAGTTAGTTGAGATGGAAATCACAGAGCAGTTAGAGGAATATGACTTCACAGACTGCCCAATCGTTAAGGGTTCTGCTCTTAAGGCTCTTGAAGATCCAATGGGACCTTGGGGCGACAAGATCATGGAACTTATGGATACTGTTGATTCTTATATCCCAGATCCACAGCGTGATACAGACAAGCCATTCCTTATGCCAGTAGAGGACGTATTCACAATCACAGGTCGTGGTACTG
>OKXB01002975.1_pt1 | contig 12250 bp, 9 predicted proteins | sample 1601731 | NCBI WGS metagenome assembly OKXB01 (sample SAMN04414077, study PRJEB24778) | human gut metagenome | material: faecal | host: Homo sapiens | reverse complement strand
AAAATGAAGAGATCAATGAAGGTCTGGTAAGATTTGATATCGTTTTTTATGTGCGCATGAAAGATGGATTGTCACAGATTATCATCAATGTAGAAGCACAGAAAGACGAGCCGACGGGATATGAAATCTTAAACCGGGCAATCTTTTATGTGAGCAGACTGATTTCATCACAAAAAGAACGTGATTTTGAGAACTCCAGCTACGATGACATTAAGCGTGTATATTCCATCTGGGTATGTATGAACATGGACGAGAGCAGCATGAGCCATGTGCATCTCACAAAGGAAGATTTGATTGGTTCCTATGAATGGAAGGGAAATCTTGACCTGCTGAATATCATCATGCTTGGACTGGCAAAGAATCTGCCGGAACATGATGAGACGTATGAACTGCACCGTCTGCTGGGAGCATTGTTATCCAAGGAACTTACAATAGATGAAAAACTAAACATAATTGGAAATGAATACGATATTCCTATTGAGGAGAACTTCAGGAAGGATGTGAGCGTTATGTGTAACTTGAGTCAGGGAATAAAAGAAGATGGTATTGCGATTGGAGAGGCAGGACTCATTATGAAAATGTATAAGAATGGTTTTACAGCAGAGCAGATAGCCTCAGCCACAGATAAGGATATAGAAGAAGTGAAAGCGATTATTGCAGGGAAGGAACCTGCACTTGCATAAGAAAATTTTTAATGAAGATGAGAAGCCTTTGAGTTTAATGACTTGAAGGCTTCTGTTTAATAGTTTGGCAAAGTTAAGAAAAAATATTTTATGTATAGGTGGGAAATATATGGATGATAACTTGCAAGATTTTAAGGAATCAATGAATGCGTGGGGATGGTCTGTAAATGCAAGAAATAATTTTAATAAATTTATGGACGCAATAGAAACAGAACAAGGTTTAATTGAACAAATTCAAAGAATTCAATCTATTATTGATGATATCGTACTTAATAAAGAGATATCGCAGTTTAAAAAATGTTTAGAGGTGGGGACAGAATATTATCGAGCAAGAATTATTAATCCAGAGGATGATGATGATTTAAAAAAAGGGATTGGAAAAACTCAAGATAATAAGTTCATGGGGTATGATGATATAAATTCAAGAGAACCTATTTTAGGAATAGGAAGCGAAGGGAGAAATAATATTGCGGGAGCATCTTATTTATATATTGCCTCTAATCCAGAAACAGCTTGTATGGAGATAAAATCACAGTTTGGCGATTTGATTTCTCTTGCAAAGTTCAAAGTGCTAAAACCATTATATATTATTGATTTTGAGTCCGAAAAGACTTTTCAGCGAAAAGATACTGAGTTTTACGGAATGAGCATGGGTGTATTCTTTTCGCAGTTAATGCTCCGTTTTACCCAGCCGGTGAGGGGCGAAAATGCTTATCGGGCGACACAGATAATAGCGGATCATTTGCGAAAAACGGGAATAGATGGAATTAAATATAAAAGTTTTTTAACTCCCGGAGGTGCTAATTATACAATTTTTAATTGCCATCCGTCTGCAATAGAATTTTGTGAAAGTAAGGTTTTGTTACATAAACAAGCGAATCATTCTTTTTGGGATTTTAATAATGAAACAGAAATTATGTCTAATAAAGATGGAAAAATGTTGATTTATGATAAAACAATAGCTGATGAGCATAAAAAGCATTTGTTGCAACGGTTCAAAAGAATAAAGTAAAAAATTATTTTGCAATGGAATAGGATAGTACAAATGTATGTTATATGAGAGGGATTACTATTTAGGGTTAACAGAAACGGAAGAACAGCAATATGAAGAAATAACAGGACGAAAATTTTGGGAAAAGAGGGTAAGTGGATTCGGAAGAGTCAATAATTTTATGGCATATCCTAAAGCTGCAAGAATGTGCAAATCGCTTTTTCCCAATAATTATCTAGATGTTGCTGAATTACGAGATGTGGAACGATTAGAGTATGCAAATGAAGAATTTCTTTCTTTGTTGGATAATACGGAATGCACAGAAAGAAGTATATTAAATTTCATAAGAGAAAAAGAATACTACAATATAATAGGATCTATCATTTGGGGATTATCTATTAATATTGGGAATCATGGAGCATATTTATTCCCAGAATTCCAATTGGGAAGTTCGTACAAAGCTGATTATCTTCTCTTGGGAAAGAGTTCTGGAGGCTTTGAGTTTATTTTTGTTGAATTAGAAAGCCCATACGGGAATATTACATTAAAAGATGGACAACTAGGAGCAGAATTTAGAGATGGAATATCACAGTTGGAAGATTGGAAAAGATGGCTTCCGGCAAATTATAGTTCTTTTGGAGAGATTATGCGGAAATATAAAAATAGTGCGTTTGATTTGCCGGAAGAATTTTATGTTTTAGATATGTCACGTTTTCATTATGTAGTAGTTGCTGGAAGAAGGACGGATTTTCGAGATAAGACATATATTATAAAACGGGAACGAAAAAAGGCTGATGATATTGATATAATACATTATGATAATTTGTTTGATTTTTCTAATAATTTAATAGGAAAGCAAACATATTAGAAAGAGGTATGTTGCTGAAATGCAAAAAGATATAATGGAAAGAGAAATAGCAGAAATAATTAAAGGTTTTAGACAGGATTCCATTGAAATTGAAATGAACCAAGAACATGTTCATAAGTGGATTTCTCAGTTTAGTCCAGATACTCAGAATATAATTCTGGAAGAAACTTTACATATACTGAAAGAATGGTATTTCCCAAAGGATAAGATCAATTTATTTTTAGACAAGATGATGGATTATTTGAAATCGGAAAATGAAAATGCAACAGATGAAGAACCCATGAAAGATATATATTTTTGGAATATTCAAGAAAGTGGGAAAAGTCAGTCGCAATTGGTTGAGATGTTAAACGATAGAGTGAATCAAAAATATGGGTGTGGCATAAGAACCGGAAAGCTGATAAGTGAAAAATATTATGTATATTTAGATGATGGATTATACACTGGAAGTAGATTGAGAAAAGATATTAAACGTTGCATAGAAATGATTCCAGAAGGGTCTCGTATAGATGTTATTTATATGATTGCGTGTCAGAGTGGGTTGGATTTTTCAAAAAGAATATTAGAAGAGTTGTGTAAAACTAAGAACATTAAAATTAATATTCTTAGATGGCGTGAGATATGTAATAATAAAAAAATTAAAAGGCATGATAATGGAGTTTCATATGAGCCAATTCAGGATTGCTTATGGCCCTCATCAAAGTTATCTAAGTTACCAGAAATTAGTGCATATGTGGAAAAGTTAGAGGAAATCAAAGGGAAAAAAGTATATTATTGTTTTCGGAATGCTGGATACAAATATACAGCGGGCATATTCTCAAATTTAGTAAACAGGGATATAGTAGAGGAAGAATTTCTGAAAAAAGGTATTGCGATTACACAAAATATACAGGAGCATAAGGGGCTATATCCATTAGGTTATAATCTCACACCTTCGCTTGGTTTTGGTTCGTTTTGTGCTACAGACTTAAACATATCTAACACATGCCCGATAGTATTATGGTGGGGAAATGTGATTGAAAAAGGAAACGAGTTGGATTGTTGGTATCCTTTATTACCAAGAAGGATTAGTGCCAAGGATATTAATCCATTTGATGCGGATTGGACTCTACAAGAGGCAGAAGATGATGGATATGATGATGTCTTTGACACCTGCCCAGATTGTGGGTGTGGTATAAGTTTAAGAAATGATGGTGGAAATGGTTTTTGCATAGATTGTGCTTGGAATCATTAGAAAAGTAACCGGTTATATATAATAAAATGGTTGGAATCAAGCCTCCAAGTCCAAAACAGATTTGGAGGTTTTCTTCTGCCCATTTTTATCGGGAAGTAATTTCCCAAATAAACAATCTATGGTACAATATCTTAGAACTTATCATCAAGGGATGAGTAGTGGACCATAGAGAAAGAGCAGAGTCAATCGTAAGCTGGTCTGGCTTACATCTAAAATACAATGCAATCTTTTTCTATGCAGGGACATAAGAGAGTGCATCATGTCAATTTTTTGCAGCCTCATCAGAGAGGAGTGCAACACTTTTCACTCCCAGAGTACAGTGAAAACTCTGGAAAGTGCATCTCAATTACCCTATCGACACATGTGGAGACAGTCACTCTTCTGACGCGAAAAGCCCGGTAAATCAAAGGGGTGCGCCGATTTGTGGCAAAAATGGTTGTGTGTTTCAGTTTCCGCAGAAGACACATGCGGAAACTGATTTACCCCAGGGGTAAGCTTTTCGGAATTGTTGATATACATTTTGGCAAAAGGCAAAGTGTAGGGAGGATACATATGAATTTAAGTATTTTATTAACTGACTTTATTGATACGAAAGGAATGCTCAAAACATATAGGTTTATACCCATTAATCAATATAATAGAATAGTGGTTGATAGATTATCTGATATTTGTACAGATGTAAAGGGAAATACAGATAAGGATGTGGGATTGCTAAGAGTATATAATTCTGACAAATGTCAGTTGCTTTCTACTACTTGTAAAATTAAAGATTTTACAGACAGTTATGGTAAGATTTTTTTCTGTTTTGAGCATATGTTTATACCTGTTGAGAGTTCTAGATATGGAAGCTGTGGTATTTATAATTTTATTTTACCTGTAGACTATAGATTGACAGAATTACATATTGTAGATCCTTTTGATAATAATAAAAATTTAAAAAAGAAAAAGCACTTTAAATATGATGTTTTTTATGATTGCGAAAGCCATATTCAAGTTGTACAAATGCAGTTACGTTCGGCAAGAGGAAATTTTTCTTTTATTCTTACAGGAGAAGCATGTATTGATGATGGTAAGAACAAATTTATAGACTGTAAAGAGCAAAATATATACTTAGATGAGGATATTCGAGAATTCTTTTTTGATGATGGTATAAAGAAGTCATTCTGGAAAAATTTGAAAGAATCAATATTATTAGAGCCTAATTTTAATGGGATCGGGATAGATTTAAAGAAATTATTTCAAAAATAGTATAAGATTGGAGGGTAAAGATTGAGAACAGCGAATGAATATGAGATTGCAATTTTTAAGAAAGAATATTGTAAAAATGGAGAGGCTAGAATCAGTATAGGAAAAGATTTTGAAGTTGATGTAGAGTCTTTTGAAGAATTATTGCCTGGGAAAATTGTCAGCAGTTATGCAACGGGTAATCGTGATATTGATAATTCTTTCATAATGTTTAGAGTTTGTGACGTAATCAAGGATATCCAATATTTCCCGGTTTTTTCAGAGACAGTTGGAAGGAAAATGCTTAAGAGTTGGAATAAACCAGTACCAAAGAAGCGAAGTATTTTCATAGAAGATAACAATGGTGTAGGAAGAGGTAATGGTGGAACTGGAAATGGGAATAAAAACAATGTAGAAAATTCTAAATTAAGAAGTTTGATTTTGTTTGCACGTTCATTAATGATTTTACATATTAATGATCCGCAACCAATGAATGGAATGCTAAAAGAAATATATGAAAAATTAGAATTACATCCATATTGGAATGTGAGAAATTATGACGTCAAAGCTGTAAATACTGCGATAGGAAGTTTTTTACGGAAAGATATTAATGTTCAAAATGAAAATTTTCAAAACTTGCAGGACTATATACTTTATTTGCAAACAAATGTAACTGGAAGGCGTTTAAGAAATACTAATTTCGATACGTTACGAAATATTATGAGAACAGAATACCCGGCAGAACAAGTATATTTTTGAGTTAAAAAATATGTGAAGAAATATCAAAAAAGTAAAACACTACCCAAATCCTGAATATACATTGCATACTTTCGCTATGCAGTATAAAATCAGAGTTCAGGGGAATATTGAAACCGTTTGTCTGCTTTCAAAGAAACCTTGATTTTCTGCGGTTTGTGGGACATTAAGGAAAGAAAATAGATGTGTGTTTTCCGGTTTCTTGAATGAAACATTTGAATATTGAAACAGTGGGGTGGTGCAAGACTCTGCTGAATAATAGGCTTTTGCTAAAAGGTATCACTTTTGCGAAAATGTGTGATACCTTCTGGCAGGAGCCTTTTTATATAAAGATAACTTGACTTATAAATCTTGCTGATGTAATATTTACACAAGTGCAGCGGGTTTCAAAAATATTTTTTTGATGTAAAATCTTACGCATGTAATAAAAGGAAGGAGGAATGCATAGTACGATATACCCAGCAAAGAGAAATTTTTTTACTTCAAAATCTTACGAGTGTAATATTTTGAAGATATAGCGTACATTGAAAATAGAATATGACCATATCAGCAAAGCAAAATGAATGGAGGTCAATATGAAGAAAGGAAAAAGCAGACATAAAAGAAAGAAAAGCAGGCTCCTATGGATTGCGATTGCTGTTATAGGAATGGCTGCGATTACTGTTGCGGTATGTGTGGCAGGAATGTTCAAAAAGGAGGATGTGTGGAAAACACCAGAAGAACTTCTGGTTGAATACATGAATCACATCCCGGCACAGGAGTATGAGCAAATGTATGCGATGCTCCATATTGAGGCATCTGGCAATGTCAGTCAGGAGGATTTCATAAAACGCAATTCAGCTATTTACGAAGGTATTGAAATCCAGAATATGGCGGTCGAGATTATCGCATATGACGAAGAGCAACTGACCGTAACTTATCAGACATCTTTTGATACGGTTGCAGGAGAAATCAGCTTTGAGAAATCAGCATTTTTTCTGGAGGGCGAAGACGGGTATAAGTTGGTTTGGGATAATTCACTGATCTTTCCGAATTTAGCTTCTACTGATAAGGTAAGAGTTTCAACGACACAGGCAAACCGGGGAGAAATTCTGGATAGGAATGGACGAGTGCTTGCTGGAAAAGGAACTGCATCTTCGGTTGGAATCGTTCCGGGAAAATTGGAGAACAGGGAGGAAGCAATCGCCAAGATTGCAGAATTACTGGAAACCACGTCGGAAGTGATAGAGAAGAAATTGTCAGCACAGTGGGTAAAAGATGATTCTTTTGTTCCTATAAAAACGATTCCGAGAGTGGAAGAAATCGAACTGCTAAAAGTAGAACCGGACGAAGATGTATTGAAGGAGAAAGAAAGGCACGAAAGTTTGCTGGCAATTCCCGGAGTAATGATATCTGACGTTGAAGTTCGTGAGTATCCTTTAGGTGAAGCGGCTGCACATTTGGTAGGGTATGTACAAAGCGTTACTGCAGAGGATTTAGAAGAACATGCAGGAGAGGGATATACAGCTAACAGTGTGATTGGCAGAAGCGGAATGGAAGGTCTGTTTGAAAAGGAACTGAAAGGGCAAAACGGCTGCAGGATATACATTGTGAATTCGGAAGGCAAAGAGAAAGAAGAACTTGCTTGTATTTTAGTGCAGCACGGTCAGGACATTAAGCTGACGATAGATGCCAGTTTGCAGATTGCCTTATATGAGCAGTTTCAGGAAGACAAGAGCTGCTCTGTAGCCATGAATCCATATACCGGAGAAGTACTGGCTTTGGTCAGTACACCATCTTATGACAATAATGATTTTATCATGGGATTGTCCAGTGAGCAGTGGACAGCATTGAATGATGACGAGGATAAGCCTATGTATAATCGGTTCCGGCAAGTCTGGTGTCCCGGTTCGACATTCAAGCCAGTTACGGCTGCGGTCGGTTTGGAATCAGGAGCAATTGATCCAAATGAAGATTATGGTAATGTAGGATTAAGCTGGCAAAAAGATGCATCGTGGGGGTCTTATTATGTAACTACCCTTCATGCATATGAACCAGTTATTTTAGAGAACGCTTTGATTTATTCCGATAATATTTATTTTGCAAAGGCAGCATTAAAAATTGGTTATGAGGAAATGGAAAGTTCCCTGACACAGCTTGGCTTTAATGCGGAGCTGCCATTTGAGATTAAAATGGCAAAGTCGCAGTATTCCAATTCAGAAAGTATTGAAACAGAAATACAGTTGGCAGACAGCGGTTACGGTCAGGGACAGGTTTTAGTGAATCCATTACATTTGGCATGTATCTATTCTGCTTTCTGTAATGAGGGGAACATCATAAAACCTTATCTGGTCTATCAGAACGAGGTATCTGCAGAGTATTGGATATCAGGAGCGTTTTCCAGTGAAACCGCAAGTCGGGTATTGGAGGGAACGAAAAAGGTTGTAAACGATTCTCATGGAACAGGGTACGCAGCCCATCGGGATGACATAGTTCTGGCAGGGAAAACGGGTACAGCAGAAATCAAGGCATCAAAAGATGATACTTCCGGTACTGAATTAGGTTGGTTTGCGGTTTTTACAGCAGAAGAAACGGTGGAACGTCCTATATTGATTATCAGTATGGTGGAAGATGTAAAAGGAAGAGGAGGCAGCGGATATGTTGTTAAAAAAGACAGCTTGGTTTTGGAAGAGTGGTTTAGCCGCAATTAGTTTCATGTTGATAGTAAGTGTTTCGGGGTGTAGTGATACACCCCAAGAGGAAACAGCGGTTGTTGAAACGATAAGTGAGGTGCAGTTATCGGGACAAAAGGATGAAGAAGAAACCGAAAAGATGATTGAATGTTGTCTGGAACTTTATGAAAAGGCAGCAGAAGAAAACAAGATAGATGATTTGGAAACGATTCGCAGTATTGTAAATTGCCTTGGAGAAAATGGATATCCGGCTGTTGACAGCAGAAATCAAATTAACATGACGGAACCAGAGAAGGTAGTGGAATTCTGCGAAAAGGTGGATGCACAGGAAGAGGCTGAAATAACAATTATTGAGGTCAGTTACTTGGGCGGATTTGTAAAATATGATTTAAAAACAAAAGACGGAAATGTGGATGTGGTCAGAAGCTATTATAAGTACGAAAACGGAAACATGAAACGAGAGGTGACAGGAAGTTATCAGACGGAGTATTGGAATTATACAGAAGACGGTTATCTTATGTTTTCAGGAGTTTGGTTTTCGGAAGAATTATATGTACTGACATTGAGCGGAGCGGAGGAGCATACTGCATTACGGGTACAGACTTTGGATGAAACATACAGAGAGTTGAGTCGGAAGTATCTTCTTCCAATCGGCTTTGAACAGAATAATATGTTCATTGTAGATTGGAGCGAGGATGATTTTGGGGATTTGAATTTCTATGATATGTATGACATTCTTTATCCAAAAGTGAATGGTCAATATGCTCCCTATGTTGCTGATGACAACTTATCAGTCAGTGCAGTTTATCAGATTCCAAAAGAAGAATTTGAAAGTGTTATTATGAAATATTTCAACATTGATAGTGAAACGCTACAATCAAAAACCATCTATGATTCGGAGAATTTGACTTATGAATATAAGCCGAGAGGCTTTGAAGAAGTAGAGTACCCCGAATATCCATATTCAGAGGTAGTAGGTTTTACAGAAAACAATGATGGGACAATTACACTTACAGCCAATGTAGTATTCCCTTATGCGGGTGATTCCAAGGTATATGCTCACGAGGTTGTGGTCCGTCCGTTAGAGGATGGAGGGGTACAGTATGTATCTAACCGAATTATACCATCCGAAGACAACTACAGAGAAACTTGGCATACGCCACGGTTGACGTTAGAAGAATGGGAAGAATTGTACGGAGGCGAATAATGGAAGATGTGAAATGGCTGCTTAGAAGATGTGGACTTCCGATTTTGCTGCTGTTGATTTTCGTGATAGCCGGAGTGTTCTGTTGGGGAAAATTGCATGCAGAAGAGCAAAAGGTGGCAGAAGAAGTATGGGAGCCACCTGTAGAAATCGAAAATAGCGAAGCAGAAACAGAAGAAGCCGAGAATGCGGAAACTTCCACAGAGTCAGCATATTGGTTTATTCCGCAAGCCAGTGATTGTCTTATCTCAGATGAGGAAAAGGAACAATTGCAGAGTATGGTTTTGTCAGCGGCAGATTCGGTAGCAGAAATCTATAAGGATATTGTAATTGCAGATGCACCAAGTTATTCTTCCGGCATTAGCGAATTTACCAACGAGCAGAGGAAAACAGTAAGAAGCTGGTGCCGGAACCAGAGGAAGCAGAAATAATCCGGCAGATTTTTTACTGGTATGTGTTTGAAGAAATGTCAAGCTATGATATAGCAAGGGAACTGAATGGCAGAAAGGTATTAGGACCGGAAGACAGCTACCAGAAAAGGAAACAGGGAAAGGAGCCGGAAAAAAGGCGGTTATGGAGATCAGACGGTATCCGGAAGATTTTACAGAACCCCGTTTATATAGGTGCTGCTGTTTATGGGAAAACAAAACAGATGCTTGCACAGAATATTCCCCTTCAGATGATACCAAAAGAGCAGTGGGAAGTGTGTGAAAATGCCTGGGAAGCAGTTGTGGAACGGGCAATTTATGAGAAAGCACAGGAAATTGCAAAGGAACGCTGGAAAGATACGTTGGATAACTGGGCTGCAAACCCAAAAGAAAAACAGGGGGCAGATGGTCCTTTTAAGGGAAGGATTTTCTGTGGACATTGCGGAAAACGCCTTGGAAGGAGCAGGAGCGGAGGCAATGAGAAACATAAATATATGGTTTATAAATGTCCTTCTTTTTCCCTTACAGATCATACGGAATGTTTCCGGACGGTGAATGAAATTTACATCAATCAGGCAGTCAAGGCAGCACTCCGCTACCAGATCCAGCTTGCTGTAGAAAGTAAGAAAACCTATGGTGCAGAGTTTTATCAAAAGCTGGAGCAGGAGGTAGCAGAAAAAATAAAAAATGCCAGACAGAAGTATGAGAAATATGGAAGAAAACTGGAAACCTTGTTTGAGCATTATGCTACCGGGCTGTTGGACTGCAAGGAATATCAGGAGATTAAATCAATCTATCAGGAAGAACAGCAAGCAGCCAGGCAGAATATGAAGCAGATACAGCTTCGTGGACAGCACCTGTTAGATCAGGTGAAGGCAAGAATGGATTGGACAGAGGAACTTCTAAAGTACCAAAGATTTCAGAAGATAGAGAAAGGAATTGCGGACCGCTTTATTGAAAAGATTACGGTATATTCCAAAGACTATGTGGAAATCGTGTTCTGGTTTGGGGATTTATTTGAAAAGGAGCTGGAAAAAGAACTAGACAATATGGAAGGAGGGCTTCCGTATGCAGTGTGATTTTGTTTTTGCTTATCTGCGTCTTTCCAGAGATGATAAAGAAAAAATGGAGGAAAGCAACAGCATTAAAAATCAAAGGCTTTTAATTCAGCACTTTGTAGAAAACCAGCCGGAGTTTGCAGGGGCAAAGTTTTTCTTCTTTGTAGATGACGGTTACAGCGGTACAACGTTTGACCGCCCGGAATTTAAGCGCATGATGGGGCTGATTACCAGGAGAAAACGAATCTGTATCATTGTCAAAGATTTGAGCCGCCTGGGAAGGGATACCATAGAAACACAAAACTATATCGAAAAAATATTTCCGTTCCTTGGGGTGCGTTTCATTTCAATCAATGATTTTTATGACAGCAGCCAGAAACCTTCCGAAAGAAAGGATACGGAGATTAAATTTAAGAACCTGATCAATGGGATTTATCCCCAGATTTGTTCCAACAATATCAAAAAAGTTATGAGGAAACAGGCTGAAATGGGACAATATCATGGTTCAATCCCAACATACGGATATTGCTTCCATGACGGTGTTCATACAAAACTTCATCTGGATATGGAGGCAGCTTCCGTTGTAAGGGGGATTTTCGACCAAAGGTTGGAAGGAAAGACCTATGCAGACATTGCCAGGGATCTGAATAAAAAAGAAGTTGAAACACCTACCGTATACCTTCAAAGGAAAGGCTGGGCGCCGGAAGCAAAGAAATCTGTGAAATTCTGGGACGGAAATTTAGTAAAGCTGATTTTGTTTAATCCGGTTTATGCAGGACTGACGGTAAGAGGGAAAACAGAAACCAGGGTTCCGTCAAAAAGAGAGTACCGATATATTTCAAGAGAGGATTGGATTTGCGTAAAAGGAGGACACGAAGCGATTGTAACGGAGCAGGAGCTTCAGAAGATCCAGGACATGGTACAGAAGGACAGAAAATATTATGGGCGGACACCGTCTTCTGAGAATATTTTTTCAGGTTTGATCCGTTGCGGACATTGTGGTCGGAAAATGCGGATACGGACAGAATACAAAGAAAAGCCGATTTATTGTAAAAGTGTTACGACAGCCCCCAATGCTTCCTGTTATCCAAAGAAATATAAGCAGAAAGACTTGGAAGAACTGGTGCTAGTT
>OKXB01002972.1_pt1 | contig 12258 bp, 9 predicted proteins | sample 1601731 | NCBI WGS metagenome assembly OKXB01 (sample SAMN04414077, study PRJEB24778) | human gut metagenome | material: faecal | host: Homo sapiens | reverse complement strand
AGAGCGCTGTTACAAGGAACATACGCTCATTTCGTGACTGCAGGTCTTCCAGAAGCCTTTTCGCTTCTCCGCTATACGTGTTCAGATCCGATGGGATAATATCCATATCATATCCGGCTTGGACTGCTTTTTTCTGTTCTTCGATTTTCATACGATTGATATCCGTCACTTTGCTTTTTACCAGCTTGATTGCCTTCATCTGATCCACAGACTGGACATGCAGGTTGACGATCAGGTTCTTATCGATATCCAGAAATTCTGCCAGCATCTTATCCGTAAGCTCCGGTGCCAGGATCTGCAGATAAGAGACAGCCCCGATAGTATTTCCCATCTGGAACGTATTTCTGTCTCGGAATACAAAACTGGTCGGTGCCACATAATCCTTTGTATTGAGTCCTGTCCGGATCATGGATCCATAGTCAAACTGGAAATCTGTCATCACATCCGGATTGAATGTCTCATACAGGATCTGCAGACGTTCCACGCCATTCAGCGGATATGCCGGAACTCCAAGGATCTTGAAGTTGTTCAGGATATCTGATTCAATACGTTCCAACTTTGGCTTTGCTTCCCGGATATTATCCGCTTCGATGGAAAAGGTGATATATTTTGACTTCACCAGACCGTTGTTTCCTTTTGCCAACTGCTGTTTCAACATCTTTGCATATTCCATACGAACATCGTCAAAAGCATCCTCCTGAGGACGGATCCGGATGACCTGTTCAAATTCTTTCATGCTGCTTTTATGATTGATAAAGCTCAGCTGAAAATGGATACTGGCATCAAAGTAATTGAGGAAATCGCACCAGTTTTCAAAGATTGCATTTTTGTCCTCGTTCTGAGCCAGCTGATAGTTGATGTCATAGAAGCGGATACACTTAGAATACGTTTTTCCCTGTACCCTGCAGATTCCATCTCTTCCCATTTCCTTATAAGCGATCGACTGCTGGACGGACAGTTTTTTCTGCCTGCGTTTTTCCTCCTGCTTTTCTTTTTTCTTTTTCTCTTTTCTGTCTACTTTTTTGTATCCGGTATCTGCGACAGTTTTCTTATTTTTCTTTTTTCGCAACCGTTTTTCCTCCTTTCGGTTTTCCTGCATCCGGAGACTGTCTGATCTGTTCCGGATCTGTCTCATAATAGTTTTCAGTTTCATATTTTCTGACGGGTGGACGAAGAAACTTCACCCGGATCATATGCATCAGAACATCTTCCAGATGCATCCCGTCTTTTTCGTACATGGCAAATAAAAATGCCGGTAACATCAAAAGCACCATGACTGTTGCTGCATTACTGTTTCCCATCACATTACGCAAGAGGAAATAGCTTGGAATTCCCATTGCAGCACCTATCCCGATACAGATCAGCTGTCTTTTGGTCAGGTTAAATGCTACTTTATTCTTTACCTTTGTTAAATCTTTCGGTACGCTGACATATGCCATGATTTTCACTCCTTCCTGTAATTTAGTGCGCGTTAAATATCGACTTACTTAAGGATGCCGTCTTAAAGAGGCTGTAACATAAGATCACTGTGTAAGCCATAACGCCAAATAATGAAGAACTCAGATTATCTGAATACTGGATACCTGCAACAAGCACTGCATAGATTGCAACGCATACCATCATCAGAAATGCCTGGAAAGCCAGGGCAAAGAGTCCTCTGAAATAATTCGTGCCGATCTGTCCCCATTCTCTGTTACTCATAGTTGCGAATGGAATCGGCGCAACTGAGGTATATAGGTAAATCTCTATCATACGTCCATACATGATCACTGTGATCAGTACAGACAGGATTCTCATACAGAAGCCGGCGATAAGGGTTTCCAGCGCCAATACAACAAGTTCTCCGATTTCCATACTTTCCAGGGTTGCGGAAAGATCCGTCAATGCCGAAGAAATATCAATGGCGGTATTTCCGCTGATAACACCGGCCGCAGAATTAACTACGTGCTGGCCCACATCGAATACCGCCATTGTGATCGTAAATGTGTTACTCACCAGATATACAGCGATCCACATTTTTACGAAGTACTTGAAAAACATCCAGGTATCAATATCATGCATGTTGTTGCGCTCGGTCAGCATAGAAATCAATTCGTAACAGAGTACGAGAGTGATAATAATACCTGCGATCGGCATAATCACAGAATCCGATAAATTCCGGATCATACTGAATATGCTGCCGTTCCACCCTTGCGGGGTCTGTCCAACCTGGGTGGCAATCTCACCAGTCTTTTGATTGACATCAGTAAACATCGTGTCCAGGTTGGAAGTGATCATCCCGGTTAAGAGTTCCCTCATCCATTCCTCAATCGCATCAAAAATCTGACTGAACATGGATCTCTACTCCTTTCTCTTAACCAAATAATCCACTCAGAAGCGGGATCAGCTGTGTTCCGATCAGGATAACACCACCACCGCTCATCAGCTGCTTAATTCCCTGGGATTTTGCACCCGGGTTGTCGTTTCCATAACCTTCCATCAGGTTGATTACGCCCCAGACACCAAGACCGGCACCGATTGCAACGACCAGTGTCTGAAGGATATTGATTGCACTGCTAAAAAAAGCCATAATCAAATGTATGAACAAACGCTTTTTCTTATGGTCTGTAAGCGTTTGGCTCTACTCCTTTCCCTTTTATTCAGACCTTTTTGTACCCTTATCAGTAGTAGCAGGGTGCTCGAATTCTTTCTTTCATATCAGTCCTCACCTTCCTCAGCTTCAATCACTGATACGTCTTCTTGTGTTACAGTTACTTCATACATTTCAAATTCTGTATCTTTCGACATCACCAGTCGGTGTGCCAGATATTTTTCGACATCAAACGCATTGTTCTTATTAAAATCGGCAAGCTCTTTGTACCGTTTATGCTTTGTGATGTCATATTTGTTGCTTAAAAACGGCCGGACTCCTCGAAGCTGTAAGATACATTTTTCTCCATCCATGACCGCCAGCTCATCTCTACTCATCAGTTCTTTTCCAGTCTTTTGATAGTTCAGCCCATAGGATCGGTTGCTGCCTCTGGTGTCTGATGTGTTGTAAAGATCAATGGTTTCCTTTCCCAAAGTTTCTGATATTTCTTTCAGTGTGGAACTTTCCTTTCCACCCAGGAAAAGAACGGTGTCACAGTTACCCGTGATCGTCTCAGCCGCATCCTTATAGATGGTTTTCAGCTGAGATTGTGACTGCAGAATGATAGAAGCGGAGATTTCCCTGCTTCGGATCGTAGCAATCAATTTGTCGAATTTTGGGATCTGTCCGATATTGCTGAACTCATCAAGAAGCAGTCGTACATGATAGGGAAGCCTGCCTCCATGCTCATCATCCGCTTTATCACAAAGCAGGTTAAAGAGCTGGGTGTACATGATCGCTACCACAAAGTTGAATGTGTCATCTGTATCACTGATGATGACAAACATGGCTGTTCTCTGATCGCCGATCATATCCAGTTCCATTTCGTCATACGACATGATTTTTCTTAGCTCCTGAATATCAAACGGTGCTAGTCTGGCACCACAGGAAATCAAAATCGATTTTGCAGTTTTGCCGGCAGCAAGCTTGTACTTGCGATATTGCCTTACTGCAAAGTGTTCCGGATTTTCTGCTTCCAGTTCTTCAAACAATTCATCCACTGCATTTTTAAATTCTTCATCATCCTCCCTGGTCTCACTGGCATTGATAAATTCCAGCAAAGTAGAAAAGTTCTGTTCTTCCTCTGGTGCCTCATACCAGATGTATCCGATCAGTGCAGAATACAAAAGACGTTCGGCCTTCACCCAGAAATCTTCCGTTGATTTTTCGCCCTCACCCTTGGTATTTGCGATAATGGTATTGACCAGCTTTAAGATGTCTTTTTCACTCCGGATATAATGGAACGGATTGTAATGCATGGACTTTTTAAAGTTGATCGTATTTAATACCTTGATCCGGTATCCTCCATTTACCAGCATCTTCCCGCATTCGACGATGATCGTACCCTTCGGATCAGTGACCACATAGGATACGTGATCCGTCATCTGCATAAGGTTGGGCTTCACATAGAATCTTGTCTTACCGGATCCGGAACCACCGATGACGATCACATTCTTATTTCTGGCATACTTTGGTGCTTTTGGTCGGCTGTTCATGGTCAGACGTTCTGTTTCTGTGAGGATGACATTGTTTTCAAAGACCGGATCCATAAAGGGTTCGATGTCTTTTCTGTTTCCCCATCTTGCAGATCCATACTCCACACCTTGTCGGAACTTCTTTGCATTTTTAGAACGATAGTAGACCACCAGTTTTAATGCACCTGCAACCAGAACACCTACTGTAAGATCCTGCAAAGCGATACTTGGCAGCCAGCTTAAAAATGCCAGTCGGAAATTGACTAACATCACGCCAAGTCTCTGGACCATGCTTTCTCCCAGGCAATGCCGGTACAGCCAGGATCCTTTATCTGCTACATAGAAGATAAAGAAATATGGGAGATTTAAGATCACCAGCCGTTTGACCTGGATCTTCTGTAATTTCTCCCGCATCATCGTTCCTGACCTCTGGATTTTTGTCTCTGCTTCACACGCTGGCGGTGCTTTGCTTTTCTTTCTACAGATTTCTGCAGTTTCTTTCTGACAGATGGTTTCTTCACCTGTTTCTTTTTCAGTTCTACTCCGGCATATTCCCGGAAAGCCGCTGTCATCACATCCACATCTTTAGCCTTAAAGAAGACCAGATATTTCGGTGGATCCGCACCGACTTCTTTTTTCAGGCTGTAATCAATCCCGTATTTTCTTGCCACACGGTCAAAGGATTTGATATTTTCATCTGTGATCTTTATGTTGGAAAGCTGTACTCCCTGTGCATTCAGCTGCTTGATGGTCTGCTTTCCATGTGGCTTTTTCTTTTCAATCTTTTTTCGGGCTTTTTCCCTTCCTTTCTCCTGGGCCCGTCCGGTCTTTTCAGCCATTTTCACCTGCGTTGCTTTCTGTTTCCTCCGGTTGTCCATTTCCAGGAACTTCCGAATGGCTGCTTTTAGCACACTGGCAGTGATCTTGACTCCCTGGATGCTCAGGCTAATCACTTTCTGATTTACTTCTTCCTGCAATTACCCACGTCCTTTCTTTCCTTTCATTTCAGAATGAAGACGGGCAATACAATATCCGATGCATGGAACATGTTTTCCATACGGACAGCCACCACATGGTGTTGTTTTTACTGCTTTTTTCTTTTCCGGAAGCAGATAGTGGCACTGTTTCAAGCTACAGCCTTTCTTTTTGCCTTCCCACCAGTAACAATACTTGCAGGACCATGGCTTTTCTTCGCTGTACTTTCTTCCCTCAATAGCTGCATTTGGTTCTATAATTAGATCTTTATTTGTCTTCATTCTGTTCTTCCTCTTTTCTCATGATTTCTGTCAGTTTTTTCTCTGCCTGACTTCCGGCAGCAATGAGACAATACAAAACTGTAAATATTGCCGCTGCTCCCAGAAGAGCAACAAAAATAATGATATTTCTCATGGTTTCTCCCATCTAAAAAAGCGTCCACAGATTCCTTTCGGTTTCCATGAACGCTCATTCTTATTTGATTAGTGTTTCTTTTTTCTCATAAATGCAAGGGCTCCTGTACCAGTCGCACCAATGCCGAGAAGCATAAACCACAGCCACAGATTGGTGTTATCCCCAGTCTTTGGTGAATCACTGACAGGTTTTCCACCTTCCGGTGTCTTTTCTGCCGGTTTTTCCTCATCCACCATGGTTACATGCTGTACTTTACCGGTATCCTTTACTTCGAATTCCACATCTTTTGCAACCAGATAGCCATCCGGTGCTGTTTCTTCACGGAGAGTGTATTTTCCGATCGGAAGCATTTCGATGTAATGTGCTTTCTCTGTACTGGTCCAGCTTTCGACAACTTTTCCATCCTGATCAAGGATCGTGAGTTTTGCTCCCGGAAGTTCTTTTCCGGCGATATCCTGTTTGGAGATTTTCACCTTCGTCACATCATCCTTCATCTCAACTTTCTGCACATCGGCAGTATCTTTGATGGTGAACTTCACGCTTTCAGCTGTCACATAACCATCGGCCGGTTTTGTTTCAACCAGTGTGTATTCTTTTCCGACAGTCAGCTCACGGATCACATGTGCTTCTTTACCGGAAGTCCATTCATCCACGATATTTCCATCGGCATCTACCACTTTCAGCTTACATCCTGGAAGTTCTTTTCCGGTTGTCAGACTGGATTTGGTAAATTCTACAACGGTTGGCTGATTCTCAAAGGTAAAATCATAGGTTACAGTCGGCTGATTCTCACCTGCATACTCAAAAGTAAATTCCTTTACTTCATCGTTGGTTACGAATCCGTCCGGTGCATAGAGCTCTTTTACATAGTAAGTTGCTCCTATTGGAAGATCTGCAACAAATGTGATCTTTCCTTCTTCATCCGTAGATTTCAGTTCAATGATCTCATCGGCTTCGATCAGGACTTTACCAGTTGTCTCAGACTTAATGTCTTCCTTGGCAAATAATCCAAAGATAGCGCCTTCCAATGTACGGTCAGAATCTTTTTCTTTCTTAAGTACACTGACTTCTACTCTCTGGCGGTTGTTCTGCCAGTCTTTGTCATAGACTACAACTGGTGTATTCTGATCCACGTAAGTCAGATCTACATGACGGATCTCACCATCCAGTACATGACCGTAAGCAGTTCCTGTTTCTTTCACATAGTATTTACCAAGTGGAAGATTTTCCAGTTTTGCAATACCGGTTTCATCTGTCTTGATCGTTGCAATCAGTTCATCCTTTTTATAGTAATCGTCACTGACGCCATCGGCAGCCTTAATGTCTTCCTCAGCATAGACTTCAAACGTAACATCTGTCAGTTTTCCGGTTACATAGTTGAAAATGTGTTCCACCACACCTTTGACCTTATCGGCCAGTGTAACAGAATCCAGAAATTCTCCCTTTTTGTTGATGATGAGTTCACCAACCGGTACCTCGTCCTTCATTTCCACTTTCTGAACCTCTCCGGTATCTTTGACTGTGAATGTCACATCATTGGCTACCAGATAACCATGCGGTGCAAACTCTTCATGTAGGGTATAAGTCTCACCCACTTTCAGATATTTGATCACATGCGGTGCATCTTTGGAAGATGTCCAGCTATCTACTACATTTCCATCTTTATCCGTTACTTTCAGATAAGCTCCATCCAGTTCTACACCGGTTGTTGCATCTGATTTTGTGATCTCAACAGTTGTCGGCTGGTTCTTCTTTACGGATTTTAATGTTACTGTCTGTACATCCTGCCCCTGATAAGAAGCATCAAATCTCAGTACTTCATCCGAAGATACGAATCCATCTGGTGCTTTCAGTTCTTTTACATAATAGCTTCCAAGTGGAAGATCCAGTGTACATGCTGCCTGACCTTTTTCATCAGAAGTCATTTCCTGTAAAAGAGTATCTGCTTTGACGATCACTTTTCCATCTTTCGTCTGAATGTCTTTTGCATTGTAAATACCGAATACTGCTCCGGCTACTGTATTACCTGTCTCAGCATCCTGTTTTTCGACCGTAATCGACACTTTCTGTCGTTCATCTGTGACAGAGATTTCTTTCTCGATCACTGCAGTATCCTGATCCGCATAAGCAAATTCGACATTTTCCGGCACGGTATTTAACACATAAGTGTCCGGTGCATTCTTCTCTTTAACATAGTACCTGCCAAGTGGAAGATTCTTTACGGTTGCATAACCATCTGCATCCGTTGTGACGGTTGCTACCAGTGCATCCTTTGCAAAATACAGAGTTCTCTGTCCATCTGCATCTACCTGATGATCGGCAGTATAAATATCCTCTGCCGCATAGACTTCAAATTCAGCACCTGCAAGTCCAGCCATTTCATACTGGAAGTCCTTATCAAATCCCTTTAACACTTCCCCCTGTTTATAGATCTTTAACTGACCTTTGACCGGGGCATTGGTATATTCCACATCAATGACTGCATCTCCTGTGACAGGATCGGTCAGATAAGCAGTATCTGTATCAACGGCAACTGTCACATAGTTTTTGGATATTGTGTACCCATCGGGTGCCGTCACTTCCTCAATCCGGTAGTTACCAGGTTTCAGATTCTTTGGCAGTACCAGGTATCCTTCCTCATTTGTGAAATAGGATTTGTGTACCGTTGGCTTCGGATAGGATGTTGTCTGTTCCACATATTTCTGATTATCCAGGTCGTATACCTTGAACTCAGTATTAGCCAGGAGTACAGATTTCTGTGTTTCTGCATCCTTTTTGATGATCTTTAATTTTGCTTTGAATTCTTTATCCAGCAGCACTCGCCATGTCTGCGGTGTATCCGGATGATTCTCTGTGATCTTCACTACAAAATCATCAACCGGTGCATAGTTGTGTTTGCTTGTGGTTTCTCTTACCACATAAGTTCCATATGGAAGCGGAATCGATCTTGCATATCCTTTTTCATCGGTAAACATTTCTGTCTGTCCATCTGCAGTCAGTACAACTGGTCTGGCTGAATCAAAATCATAACTTCCATCTGCTTTTACCTTCAGATCACTGACAAGCCATGCCGAAAAACCAACTCCCTTAAGAAGATCTGCATCGGTCTTCCCGTTGTTTGCTGCCTTAATGATCTGGAATGGCTGCTTGACGACAGTTTCTTTACATACAGAAGTTCTTTCTACTGTCGGAACAGTAGCACCTTCGTAAGTACAGTCCACATCATGTTCTGTCGGATCCAGTACGTATCCCACCGGAGCACTAAGCTCTTTCAGATAATACTTTCCAAGATAGAGATCCGATACAGAAGCTTCGCCATTCTTATCCGTTGTCAGGGATGTGATCAGGGTGTCTTTCTTATAGATTGTTCCGGTTCTTCCATCCGGATGAACAATGTCTTCCCTTGCATAAAGACCATATACCGCACCTTCCAGTGTTGCATCACCCTGGGCTTCATTGCCTGTCTCAGCATCCTGTTTTGCAATGTTGAGCTTTGCATTTACTCGTTTGTCCGTTACATTTTTAGTCGTTGTCTTTCCGATAGCAAGAGTCACATTATAAGACTTTGTATCGATCTGATACCCTGTTGGAACAGAGATTTCTTTCAGATAAACAACTTCCTGTGTCTTTTCCATTGTGAGCTGTGAAGCACCATTCTGATCAGTTGCAGGCATCTCTGCAATCAGCTTTGTACATGCAGCATCGGAATAGATCCCGTACACTGCACCAGCCAGTGCATTGCCTGTATCCTGGTCTTTCTTTACAATGGATACCTTACATTCTTTTGTCCAGGTTACTTTAAAATCCACATATTTCTCATTTCCGACACCTTCACCGAAAACAAGAGCCAGGTCCTGTGTTCCAGATCCTGTTACAATCTTGTAAGCAGAGTATTCTTTATCAATGCTTCCCTTCATCCGAGAAGAAAATGTAGCACTGACGCTCTCTGCCTGATCAAGTGGTGCTGTCAGATAAAACTGTGTACCTCCACTGATTTCTACACTTGCTCCTGCAGCACTGGTTTTACCGGTTGTCACATTTACAAGCTTTACACCGCTTGGCAACTTAAATGTGATTGTCTGCAGTTTATCTGCTTTGAATGTGATCACGCTTGTTCGCTGGCTGTTTCCTTCCACATAAGCCTTTACATTAGATTCGGAAAAGCTCATATCTACAGACGGAATGTCCGGCATATTTACACAATAATTGTAAAGCTCCATTGCCAGGTTCTTTCCTGTTGCATTAGTTCCGGATGCCCAGTCACTGGATCCATTTGCATAAGCTGCTGCAAGATGGGTAATGATGAATCTCTTTCCTGCCGGAAAATCCGGATGTTTCTCATCGAAGAAACCATTCTCATCACTTGCTTTTGTTCCGTAATAGCAGACCTTTGCAAGTGTCTTTCCATCGGCAAGTTTCTGGATTGTATAAGTTCCATTTCCCGGTCCTTTTTTCGATGGTTCAACACAGTATGCTGTCGCATTGATGCTTCCCCATTTCACATAATATGGACAAGTCAGATAAGAACCTAATCCATAATCTGCGTAATAGTACCAGGAACCGGCTGTGACTGTGACTGATTTTGTTCCTGTTTCACCGGAAGCAAGCATCATTGGCATATCAAAAGTAATACTTTCGCCTGCTTCAAGATCTGCAAGAGCAACTTCCTGGTCAACAGCTTCCTGCATAACCTCTGAGAGTGTGATCCCTGTTTCCGGATCAACGGTCTCCTGATTCTCCGTTGCTTCGATCTCTGCATCAAATTCTTTTTCTGTCAGTTCTGTTTTGCTCTCCGTTTTAGCATCACCAGTTTCCTCTGTAGACGAGTCAGCCTCAGAATCCTCTGTTTCTGTCTTATCGGAAGAACCAGCATCCTGATCAGAAGAACTTTCTGACTGCGAATCTTTCTGCTGATCCGCTTCTTTTACCACGATCTTTCGATTGATCTGGTAGGTTGGGTGATCCGTTGTCTGTGGTTCTACATAATAGACTGCCTTATAGGAATTGGCATAATCGGTAGAAAAGTCATTCCCGTCCGTATCTTTTGCTTCCTGAAATGTAACTTTTACTTTGCTGTCATCCTGGATCGTAAGACCGGTATAATCACTCTTTACATCGAAATTGTCTCCAACCTTGATCTCATAATCCTTTGCAGTTACAACCTCATCCTCATCCAGCTGATCCTTGATTTCCTCATAATACGGAATCTTTTTTACAGATCCGGCATCATCAGAGGCATAGGCAACAGCGGGAGAGAGTACCGTCGATAGAACCGTTACTGCGGTCAGTAAACCAGACATCACCCTGCGTGCTTTCTTTTTCACGTTCATTCTCTTAAATCCTTCCTTTCTGATTCTTTTGTGTATGGTTATCTGTTAGTTTCTGCGTATTATCTTTTATACGAAGATGATCGCCTCCTTTCCTGAAAATTGCGCTATTTGGGACAGTCAGCACAAGCTGAGATAACAGCACAAATATATGGCGGTACCTGTTTGTCACAAATACCGCCACATGATTTCTACTGTCATCCTCTTTTCAGATTCAGACATGTTATTTTGATTTAAGATTTAAGCGTTTTCCTGTTCTCTTCCCCGGATCCGTTCCTGTATCAGTTTCCATATCTGATACGTTTTCTTCAGTAAGACACGCTGCTGTTTTGCTTAATGCATGTTCAGACTGAGTATCACTCCAGGCAGGCTATTCTCTTTTCAAGGTACGTAAGGAACATTTTTTAACTCCCTCACATATACAAAAGAAGAACGCCCTTTTTACAGGTTCTAAAATGAATTTTTTTTAATTTTCTGATTCACTGAGATGTTTTTTCATGATTTCAATCGAACGTTTTATAGTTCCCCACACCGTCTGTTGACTGATTCCAAGGCATTTTGCAATATCCTGCTGGTTCATCTGCTCCCAAAAATACAGATAGATAATCTCTTTTTGTCTTTCTGTTAATGTTTGCAACAGTTCTTCAATCAGCTCTTTTTCTATCATATCGTCCAGACAATTCCTGCTTGGATCGATCAGATATTTCCGATCTTCCACGACTGCAGAATAAGAGATCAGTCCATGATACTGACTTGTTCTAACCTGATTGATAATCATTCGGTCAGATGCGATTAATAATGGCAGAACATACCAATTTTCATTATCAAAGAATTCACCTTTTACTCTTTTTCTTGTTCCGTCGATATTTTCATATTCATATTCACCGCATTTGTGCAGTGGAAATACGGTGGTCTTTGCTCCTTCCTGATAGAGCACATAACCATTTTCATAAACAGCAATGGTTGTATCTGTATCAAGTATCTCTTTTGTCACAATCTCTGCTCCAGATTCTTTCAACACTTTTGCAGATGGAATGTCTGCCTCCATATCTGCTACTTTTACCACTTTCTTTAATTCTTTCAATGTCAGCATATGAACCGCCTTTCTGCCTTTCGGCTACGGGCAGTTCATGATCAACACTTCTTCAGATTGTTCATGAAAAGCACTCTAATAAGCCACGAACTTGCCCGTTTTTTTTAACGGGAGTCCGTGACTCCAATGCCTTTGTTTTTCCTCTACACATATACAAAAGAAAAAGAGGTAAAAAACAGGTTCTTCACCTGAAACTTTCAAAAATTATTTGAAAACAGAAAAAGCCCGGCAAAACAAATACTTCAACCAGCTCCAAAATCAGAAAATGCTTCTGACTTTGCAGTGTATCTGTAAATGTTTTGCCGGGCTCTTAGTGATTCCAGTCAGGTTCAGCTCCTTGACAAA
>OKXB01002971.1_pt1 | contig 12265 bp, 8 predicted proteins | sample 1601731 | NCBI WGS metagenome assembly OKXB01 (sample SAMN04414077, study PRJEB24778) | human gut metagenome | material: faecal | host: Homo sapiens | reverse complement strand
AGCATGGCGCTGTGAATGCCATGATGAGTGGCAGCGGTCCGACGGTTTTCGGTCTTTTTGACAAGGAAGCGACGGCAGTAGAGGCATACGAGGCGATGAAAGCCTCCGGTCTTGCAAAACAGGTATATTTAACGAGTATTTATAATAACGCGCGTAAGTAGAAAGGCATGGTATCAAAGATGACAGAAGATTTAACATTGAATATGGATGCGTATCTTCCGCTGAGAGATGTTGTGTTTAACACGTTAAGAGAGGCTATTTTGAAAGGGGAACTGAAACCGGGCGAGCGGTTGATGGAACTGCAGCTTGCGGCAAAACTTGGTGTCAGCCGTACACCGATCCGTGAGGCAATCCGTATGCTTGAGCAGGAGGGACTTGCCGTTACGATTCCAAGAAAAGGCGCGGAAGTTGCCAAAATGACGGAGAAAGATATGGAGGATGTCCTTCAGATCCGTGAAGCGTTAGATGAGCTTGCGGCAAAAATTGCATGTGAGCAGATTTCTGAGGAACAGTTAGAAGAGCTGGTTGCGACCATGCATGAGTTTGAGGAATCCACCAAGACAGATAATGTGAAAAAAATCGCAGAGGCGGATGTAAAGTTTCACGATATTATTTACCAGTCAACCGGTAACCCGAAGCTTGTGAATATGTTAAATAACCTCCGGGAGCAGATGTACCGCTATCGTGTGGAATATCTGAAAGATGAGAATAACTATCCAACATTGATGAAAGAACATAAAGATATTGTGGAAGGGTTAGTCCGTAAGAACAAAACGCAGGTGACAGAGACGATGCACCAGCATGTGAAGAATCAGGCAGTCGCAGTTAAGGCTATGATCCAGGAGCAGGAATAAGAAGTAACTGCCCGGAGGACAGGAAAACTGCATAAAAAATGGAAAACCGTACAGACTAGAAAGAGGATAAGCATTTTGCTTATCCTCTTTCGTATTAGGGGGAATTAATAGAAAGGAAACAAGCTGGAAATGTCGGAAAATCAGAAATGTCCGGTATCGACGGATTTAACGCAAAATATAGAGGAAATGGAATTTTATTTTCATGACTGTGCGGACATCAAAAAGAAGCAGATGAGGCTTGGCAGGAATCAGGATACCGCCTGTTATCTGACCTTTATTGAAGTGTCCGTGGACATGGGAACGTCCGCACTTGGAGAGACTTTAAAATACTTAAATGGACTGACAAGGGATGAGATCCTTTGTACACTGCAGGAAAATGCGCTTGGAATTTCGGATGCAACATATTTTCCGACCATTGAGGAGGCTGTGAGCGGTCTGCTCACCGGGGAGGCGATTCTTTTTGTGGACGGTTTTGACCGGGCAGTGAAAATACCGGATGACGGTTATCCGAATATGGGGATCACAGAGGTTGATTCGGAAAAAGTAATCCGCGGTTCCAACGAAGGTTTCTGCGATTCTGTGAAGCAGAATGCGGCGCTGATCCGGAAAAGGATCCGTTCGCCCCGTGTGAAAGTGAGGGGACTGAAGGCCGGGATTAGATCGAACACGAACGTCTACCTTGTGTATGTGGAGGATCTTGCAAACCCGGGACTTGTAAAAGAAATTGAAAAGAGGCTGCAGGATTTCACAAACGATGGGATATTAGACAGCGGAATGTTAGAACAGCTGGCAGAGAAAAAATGGTATTCGCCATTTCCACAGTTTCAGACAACACAGCGTCCTGACCGGGCGGCCATGGCGGTATTAGAGGGCAGAGTGATCGTGATGTGCGATAATTCTCCGATCGGTCTGATACTGCCGACAGATTACAATTCATTTATCCGTACCAGTGACGATTATTACAGCCGTTTTGAGATTGCGACGTTCGGGCGGATTCTGCGGTATCTCGCATCCTTTTTTGCAATGACGCTGCCGGGATTTTATCTTGCAGTGACTAATTTTCATACACAGATACTTCCAACTACACTACTTTTGTCGTTTGCTGAGGCGAGGCAGGGTGTCCCATTTCCGGCAGTCGTGGAAGTACTCATCATGGAATTGTCGTTTGAACTTTTGCGGGAGGCGGGCGTGCGGCTTCCCGGTGCGATGGGAAATACCATCGGGATCGTGGGTGGTCTGATCATCGGACAGGCGGCAGTCGAGGCAAATCTGGTCAGTCCGATCGTGGTGATTGTGATCTCCTTTACCGCACTCTGTTCCTTTGCGATCCCGAATGAAGAATTTGCCACGGCGTTCCGCATTTTAAAATTCTTTTTTATTGGAATCTGTGCGTGGCTTGGCTACTTTGGCATGCTGCTTGGGCTGCTTGCGGTGCTCACCCATCTGTCGCATCTGACAAGCTTTGGCATCCCGTATCTCATGCCGTTTGTGGGAGCAGATTTGAACAATTATGAGGATGAACGGGATTTTATCTGGCGGCAGCCTTTCCGGAAACTGCGCAAACGTCCGATTTATGCAAATCCGAAAGAGCGGACAAAGCTGACGTTTTCAAAGAAGAGATAGGTTGAGAAAAGTTTTTATTTTAAGATAAATGGAAATCTGATGAAAAAATGCGCAGATGTTAGAAGAGATAGGGGGAAGTATGTTCTCAGAAAACAATCAAATTTCAGGCAGACAGGTGTTCCGCCTTCTGACATATGACTTTCTTGGAATGGGGACGCTACTACTGCCGACAATGCTTGCAGATACGGCAGGGCGCGACGGGATTTTTTGCATTCTGGCGGGGATTTTGTCCACGTTTTTGTACTTGAAATTATTGAGATATCTGTTGAAAGGCATGAAAACAAGTTATCCCGACTTTTTGAAGCAGAAGTGTGGAAAAGTATGCGGTTATGTGCTCTGGGGCGGATATTTTCTGTATTTTATCCTTATGGCTTCGTACACGGCGTATCTGTTTTCCACGCTGATGTTAAATGGTCTTGTGGAAAACGTCAGCTTTTATCTGGTGCTGATGTTGATATTACTGCTCGCATTTTATGGAATGGCAGGTGGAATCGAGGGCAGGGCGAGAGTTTACGAGATACTGTTCTGGTTTCTGATGATACCGCTCTTTCTGATGTTATTTGCGGCATGCAGGGAGGTAAAGCCTGCCTACTGGAGCCCGGTTTTTGTGGCGGATGGAAAAGAAGTGTTAAGTGGAAGTTATTATGTGCTTTTCTGCTATTCCATGGTGTCGATCGTGCTGTTTCTGAAAGAATATGTTGCGGATCGCAGGAAATGCGTTGGCGCAGCAGAAAAAGCGGTCTGGTTTTCCGGCGGAGTATTTGCTGTGCTGTATCTGATCCTGATCGGGCTGTTTGGTGCGGAGGCACTGGCTCAGATGAAATTTCCGGCGGTCACGATGATGAGCAGGGTGCAGATTACCGGGGGATTTCTGAAAAGGACGGATGCTTTTATGTTCAGCATCTGGTTCTTTACGCTGTATGCAATGCTGAACAGCATGGTTTTTTACAGTGGAAATCTGGCTGCAAAAGTAATCCGTGACTGCGGCGGTTATCTGGAAGGGAAAAAAAGAATGCTGACGTATCTCATTCTGCTTCTTCTGGTGTATGGCGTGACAGTGCTGCTTTACAGAAATCAGCAGTTTTTAGACCGTGTGACATTTCTGCTTTGGAGGATTGGAACGCCGTTTGTCGTGGGCGTGCCGCTGCTGTTGTGTGTATTTGGAAAAATGCCGAACCGAGGAATGGAGGAGCGCAGAACGGAGAAATGCAGAACAAAGAAGCACGGAGTGGAGGTGTGCGGAAAAAAAGAAAATAGGGATGAGGGGAAAAAATGTAAGAAAAATGTGCGTGTGCTGGTGCTGGTATGCTTCTTATTTGGGTGTCTTTTCTTACAGGGGTGTAATGTTGCTGAACTTGAGGATAAGGCATTCCCGGTTCTTTTGAATATCAGAGATCAGGATGATTTCCAAAATGTGTGGCTGAATCATGAGTATGCAGGAAACAAAAAGGTGGATTACAACCATTTGAAAGTGGTACTCATCGAGAGGTCTTTTCTGGAAAAAGAGGCAGAAGTAGAAGATATGCTATCCATGCTGGAGCAGGAAAAAGAGGTTCCGTGGAACGCTTATGTGATGACGACGGAAAGCTGTGACCGTCTGGCGCAGACAGAGGGAGAACTTGATGTGCTGCTTGGAAATTATCTGGAAGAACTGCTGGAAAACACATCGGGCATTGACCAGAAAGCGTACCCGACGCTTGGCATGCTCTATGAGGAGCGCGCTAATCACTTAGAGACACTTTATATTCCTTTTGTGGATATAGAGGGGGAGCAGTCCGGGGCAGTGGAGGATGATACCGAGAAGGAGGAGCAGTCTGCGACAGTGTGGGATGATACGGAAAAAGAGGAGGAAGAACAGCAGCCGGTCATGACCGGAAAACCGCAGATTACAGCCTATGAAGTCTGGAAACGTGGAAGGGCGGCAGGGCTTGTCGATACGGATACTGCGCGTGCAGCATTCTTCACGCAGAACTTTGCGGATGATTACACCTTACAACTTGCACCGGAACTTTATGTGAAAGTGGATGCAGCTTCCTGCCGAGTCAAAGAAATAGAAAAAATCGGTGCCGGAGGTCTGACAGGGCAGATTGTCACAGTGACCGTGACCGGAGAAGGCGAAATCTTAAGCGGCACAGTTTCTGCAAGTGAAAAAGAGCAGCTTCTCAACACCCGGATGGAGGATTATCTGAATGCGGCCGCCACACATGCACTTGAGAAAGAAACCGATATCACAAACAGCTACCGGAATCTCGGCGCCGATAATCGCACATGGTATTTTAAGTATCAAAACACTCCTGCCGCTTATGAGAAAGACATCAAAATCCAATATCTGGTAAAAATAAACTGGAAATCGGAATAAATGCAAAGTTTTCGGGAATCATTGAGGATAGAAGGTCGATGAGCGAAACTCGAATTTAGGTTATGAAGGTTGCGAAAAATGAACAAAAATATTCAAGACACGCTCCCGCTATGTGTCACTCGCAGCGGTACTAAGAAGCCAGGAACAACTTACAGTTGTACCCGCCTTCTAAGTACCGGCGGTTCCCCAATGTCTTTCATGTCTTTTGTTAATTTTTCACAATTCAATTTAGATTTTCATGAGTTTCGCAATTGTCTAATGCTTATTTTTATGAACAGTTTCCTGTTAAAAAAAACAACAGTCACCTTCTCCGGGCAACTGCTGTCTTTTATCTCATGCACTATTTCAATTATGCCATTTTTCTTTTCATTGCAACTGCTGCTGCTCCTGCAAGCAGGATACCCATGCAGAAAATCAGATTGATACCTGCACTGACATCTTCTGTTTTCGGAGAAGTAACTGCTGTAACGTCTTCTTCTGCTACAATGTAGGTTGAAAAGTGGTTTGTTTTGAATGTGATCACACCATTTTCTACTGTTGTATCACAGCGTGTTAAAGTTCCATCATCCTCAAGACGGTAAACCACGATCGCTTTTCCCTCTTTTACCGTAATGTTAGCAGGCATCGGAACAGAAACCTGTACATATCCATTTAACTGATGTACCTGTGTGTTAGCGGCATCTGTCAGGTTAATCTCCATAACAGAGAACTCGCCAAGTCCGCTCACCTGTGCTTTGATCACTTCTACCGCTTTTTCATAGGATGCTCCGGATGTTACGGTTGCTGCTGTGATTGCTGCACCTGTTGGAAGTACACCTTCTGCATCTGCTAATGCTGCTGTAACCGGCTGTGAAACCGGTGTCTCTACAGCTGCCGGCTGCTGAACCGCCGGTGCCGGTGTCGGAGCCGGCTGGGATGATGTACTGGAACTTGTGGATGTATCAGAGCTTGTGGATGTATCTGTTTTGTTGTCTGTGGATGTTGTGTCCTGTGTAGGAAGTTTCTCTGCGTATCCACAAAATGCACAATAATTGATAACTGTATCCGGTGTAACTCCTAATTCATCACACATTGTCTTAACGTCTTTTTCAATAAGCTGGTCTTTATCATTGTTTGATTTATAATATTCATCCGAATACCAATTTGTCTGTGCTTCAAATACAGTCATTTTTTCAAATGTATGCGGAGCCTTATCAAACATATATCTGCAGGTATAACATTGTGCACAATGTGTTCCATCTTCTAAATAATAAACATTATGCGGTGTTCTTTTATGTGTTTCAATTGAAGAACAAGTTGTATCCACCGTCGGTATCGTAATGCTCACTGTGTTATCCTGCTTATTTACTGCGGCTTCATTAATTGTATAAAACGCTCTGAACCAGCTGAAATTTTCATTAAAAATGCCTTTCAATCCATCAATCGCCAGATTTTCCGGCCATACATATGTATTGTCATTTCTCAGTTTAATTCCAATTCTAGCTTTTGTTATATCAATATCTGAACATTCTATTTTTCCGTTCTCGTCCTCATATACACAGTTGCCATCATCGGTACTTGTTCCATCTTTAAATAAAATTATATCGAACTGCTGTGCCGAATTATCAATTGTAACTGTAACTGGTCCTATTGATGGTGTTCCTCCATTCTCACCATTTTCAGATCCGTTTCCTGATTCATTTCCTGTGCCTGCATTTGTCTCTGCGTACACGCTGCCCACTGGAATCATACAGAAAACCAATGCCAATGCAACACAAACTGCAAATGCTTTCATCATTTTGTGTAACTTTTTCATTCACTTTTCTCCTTTTTTCTGTTGTGATTTACAACTATTTGTAAACATTCTACTACTATTTGTAGTGTTGTGCAACCATATGTTTCTTCTTTTTCAATACACTTAACCAGAAAGATTTATTCCCACATATTTTTATAGCGCATATTATAGAAAGGACACATTATGATCGAAGGATTAGACAAACGATTACAGAATTCACGGATCAATGCAGGTTTATCCCGCGCTCAGATTGCAAGACTTTTAGGCGTGTCGGGCAGTCTTATCGGTTTATACGAAACAGGTGTCAGACAGCCATCACTCTCCACATTGATAAAGCTTTCCACTATATATAAAGTAAGCACTGATTATTTATTGGGTTGTGAGAATACAGGAAATACAAGCCTCTCAACCCAGGGGCTGACAGATCAGCAGATCAGGGCATTAAAATTAACCATCCAGTGTTTCCGTGAAAAACAATAACCCTGTTTTACATAAAAAGACAGCTACTCATTCCTCTTTTACAAAGGAAAAGTACCTGTCTTTCTCTTTTTACATTAAAAAATCTTCGTTGTCCACTTCGAGCAGTCCCAGACTTCATTGACAATATCCTGATAGAATTCCGGTTCATGACAGATCAGAAGGATACTGCCGCGGTATTCCTGCAACGCGCGCTTTAATTCATCCTTCGCGTCGACATCCAGATGGTTGGTCGGCTCGTCTAAGAGCAGAACATTCGTCGATTTATTGATCAATTTGCAGAGTCTTACTTTTGCCTGCTCTCCACCGCTTAACACGCGGACGAGGCTTTCGATATGTTTGGTCGTAAGTCCGCATTTTGCAAGGGCAGAACGCACTTCGTACTGGCTGAAAGACGGGAATTCTTCCCAGATCTCATCGATACAGGTGTTCCTGTTCTCGCCTTTGATCTCCTGCTCAAAATATCCGATCTCCAGATTCTCGCCGAGTTCCACAGAACCGCCAAGCGATGGGATCAATCCTAAAATACTCTTTAACAGTGTCGTCTTACCGATTCCATTGGCGCCGACAAGTGCGATTTTATGTCCACGCTCCATGGAGATATTTAACGGTTTTGACAGCGGTTCGTCATATCCGATCACAAGGTCTTTCGTCTCGAAAATATAACGCCCCGGTGTTCTTCCGAGTTTAAAATTAAATTCCGGCTTCGGACGCTCGGCAGCAAGCTCAATGACATCCATTTTGTCTAACTTCTTCTGGCGGGACATTGCCATATTTCTTGTGGCAACACGCGCTTTGTTCCGGGCGACAAAATCCTTTAACTCACTGATCTCCTGCTGCTGTTTGCGGTAAGCTGCCTCTAACTGGGACTTTTTCACCTCATAGACTTCCTGAAACTTATCGTAATCCCCGACATACCGGTCCAGACGCTGATTTTCCATATGGTAAATAATATTCACAACGTCATTCAAAAACGGAATATCGTGAGAGATTAAGATAAACGCATTCTCATACTCCTGCAGATAACGTTTCAACCACGCGATGTGCTCTGCGTCAAGATAGTTCGTCGGCTCGTCTAAAAGAAGAATGTCCGGTTTTTCCAGCAAAAGCTTTGCCAGAAGAACTTTCATACGCTGTCCGCCGCTTAAATCCGTGACATCATGGGACAGTCCGAGATCAAGCAGACCGAGCGCTCTCGCCACTTCCTCCACCTTCGCATCAATGATGTAAAAATCATGCATGGTGAGTGTATCCTGTATGACTCCGAGTTCCTCCATCATCGCATCCATCTCGTCCGGTTCTGCCTCACCAAGCCTGTCACAAATTTGGTTCATGTTTTCTTCGAGTTCAAACAACCATGCGAACGCCGATTTTAACACACTCTCGATTGTCATGCCTTTGGTCAGTGTGGAGTGCTGGTCGAGATAACCGACACGGACGTTTTTCGCCCATTCCACTTTTCCCTCGTCCGGCATAAGCTTTCCGGTCACGATATTCATAAATGTGGATTTTCCCTCGCCGTTGGCGCCGACTAATCCGATGTGTTCTCCCTTCAAAAGCCGGAAAGACACGTCATTAAAAATTGCCCTGTCACCAAATCCGTGTGTCAGGTGTTCCACGTTTAAAATACTCATACTGAATCCTTTCGTTTTTAATTACATTGTTCAATTTTTCACAATTTGCTCTACTCTGGTGGGAAGTTTCGCAGTTATTTTTTACTTGTACAACATCTTCTTCGTCTTTTTCAGGACATGGAAATATGCCGGGAATAAAAATGCATCCGCAAAGATCCATGCCACCGGGCTTGCAAAGCACGCTGCCACGTAGCCGAAAACAGGCACAAACGCAAATCCGACTAACGTTCTTGCAACCATCTCAAACACACCCGCCAAAATAGCAAATTTGCTGTAGCCCATTCCCTGGATCAGGAAGCGCACGATGTTGACAAATGCCAATGGGATATAGAATGCACTGTTGATCAGCAAAAACAGTCCTGCATTGGAAACGACTTCCGGCTCTGCCTCTCCGACAAAGAAGCCTGCCAGCGCCCCACGGAAAAAGATCATAATGACAAATGCCAGCACCGCATACGCACATCCGAGAATGGACGCCGCCTTTAAACCTCCTGAGACACGGTCCAGTTTTTTTGCCCCGACATTCTGACCGCCATAGGTTGCCATCGTAGAACCCAACGCATCAAACGGGCAGCAGAAAAACATTCCGATCTTGCTTCCGGCTGTCATTGCGGCAACCGCATGAGAGCCAAGGGAGTTGACCGCACTCTGTAAGATAACGCTTCCGATCGCCGTGATGGAATACTGCAGTCCCATCGGAACGCCCATTCCACACAATGTCATCATGTACGTTTTATTTACCTGCATTTCCTCTTTTTCCGGATGCAGTATCTCAAAATGTCTGATACTGTAAATAAGGCATCCCACACCGGAGATCAGCTGTGAGATCACTGTTGCCCATGCTGCACCTTCCACTCCGGTTCCGAGCACTACGATAAAAAACAGATCCAGTCCGATATTAATGACCGCAGCGATCACCAGAAACACAACCGGTGTCCTGCTGTCCCCCATGGAACGGATAATTCCCGAAACCAGATTGTACAGATAGGTGACCGGAATCCCCCAGAAAATGATCACAATGTAACGGTATGCACCGTCAATGATATTTTCCGGCGTGCGCATCAGCTCCAGGATCGGCATACAGAAGATGACCGTCACGATCGTCATTACCACTGCAAAAATCGCAGAGAGGTAAATGGCGTTCATCATAAAGCCACGCATGCCCTTATAGTCTCCTGCGCCGAATTTGTGTGCCAGAGGAATCGCAAATCCGTTGCACACTCCCATACAGAATCCGATGATAAGAAAGTTGACGGAGCCTGTGGAACCTACCGCTGCAAGGTCATCTACTCCGAGGAAACGTCCTACGATCAACGTATCCATCAGATTGTAAAACTGCTGAAATAAAAATCCAAACAAAAGTGGTACGGAAAATCCAAGAATCAGCTTCATTGGCGATCCGTTTGTCATATCCTTCGTCATATCTTTTTCCCTCGAAAAAATTGTGGTGATATCACATATCACCACAATAAGTATTAAAAACTTCAAAAAACGTATCCGTCTTCATCCCGGAACCTGTCTCAAGTTCCAGATTCTCCCAGAGTTCTTCGTTGATATTCGAACTCAGGGAAGAAACAAATCCATTGTATTCATCATCAAAAGCTTCCTTTTCTCTTTTGTCTACAATATTGGCTTTGTTCGCCTCCGTCAGCTCCTGATTGTATTTGTTCAGGCATTTAATGAAATAAAAGCCTCCATCCACTGTGATCTTACCGGAAACCTCATCATTTTCCATCTGAAATGCGATCTCTTCTACTGCAGCCGGGAGATCATCCCTTGAAATATTTACCTGAATGCTGCCAAGCTCATTATAATTATTGGCGAGTGTTGCAAAATCTTCTCCCTGGGCTAATCTGGATGCGATCTCATTTGCCCGGCTCTCATCCGAAACAAAAATCTGCATGATCTCCATCACCCGTGCCTCATCATCGCTGACCTCCTCATTCACAGCTTTTGTGAGTGAATGGTACACTTTCTGTGCCAGCGCATAATGCTCATAGTACTCTTTGATGTCACTCCCCGAAACACCCATATAGGCAGTCTCATCCTCCGTGAGAGATGCAAAGTACTCCTCTGCCGCCTGAGCGGTCTTTTCCTTTTCTTCTTCGGAAAGCTCCATTTCTTTTTCTTTTGCAAGTTGGTCTAAGCAGACCACCTGTGCCAGTTCCTGCATTGTGATATTTTTCACATAATTTTCCAGAGAACTGTCTCCAAAATCATGCTGCCAGAGATCGAGTCCATAGGCAGTTCCGTAAATATTCTGGTAATTCACAAGATATACCTTCGCCTCTTTCAGCCCACAGGACACGTTTCCGATTCGAAATACCTGGCGATTGTTCAATGTGTTTGAGACGATCACTTCCTTATTTCCAATCTTACATCCTGTGAGCAGAAAGGAAAAGCAGAGCAGACATATCAGTGTCATTTTTTTTCTGTTTTTTTTCATGCTGTTCATTTAAGCTTCCATAGCTTTTAAAATGCTTCTCGCAACAGAGATTCCGTTTGCGGATGCCTGCTGCAGACCACGGGTTACCGATGCTCCGTCACCAATGGCACGAAGACCTTTTACGCTTGTCTCAAAGTCTTTGTTTACCACAACCTTGTTCGAGTAGAATTTTACTTCGACACCATATAATAAAGTCTCATCACTTGCAATACCCGGCGTCACCTTATCAAGTGCAAGGATCATCTCCTCAATGTCCACCATAATACGATGTGGGAATACAAGGGAAAGATCTCCCGGTACTGCATCCTTTAACGTAGGGATCAGGTTATTTCTGCAGAGACGCTCCTCTGTCGTTCTTCTTCCTCTTCTGAAATCACCGAAGGTCTGTACTAAAATTTTTCCGTCGCAGAGCATGTTGGAAAGCTGTGCAATCTGTTTTCCGTACTCGATTGGTGTTTTAAATGGCTTTGTGAAATTCTTGGATACAAGAATTGCAAAGTTGGTGTTGTTTGTCTTTAAATCTTTGGATTTATAAGCGTGTCCGTTTACAACTGCAAGTCCATTGTCATAGTACTCAGTTGCTACTTCACCGGATGGATTCGTACAGAATGTACGCACTTTATCGTCAAATGTAGGTGTGTGGTAAACTAATTTTGCTTCGTAAAGGTTATCGTTTAAGAATTCCATAACCTCGTCACGCACTTCCACACGGACACCGATATCTACCGTACCGACCTGCGTCTCGATCCCATGACCGTTACAGATGTGTGAGAACCAGTCTGCTCCCTCACGTCCGACTGCAGATACGACCTCTTTTGCATGGTATGTTTCATCTTTGTCTGTCACAAGTCCTTTTACCTGACCATCTTCAATGATGATATCTTTGACCATGGTATTGAACTCCATCTCAACACCCTGCTCTAACAGATGCTCCTGCAATCTGGAATAAATCTTATATCCTTCCTCTGTTCCAAGGTGACGGATCGGGCATTCGATGAGTTTTAAGTTTGCTGTGATCGCTTTTCTACGGATCTCGCGGATTTCTTTTTCTTTATCCACACCGTAAACTTTTGTATCTGCTCCGAATTTTAAATAAAT
>OKXB01002964.1_pt1 | contig 12313 bp, 9 predicted proteins | sample 1601731 | NCBI WGS metagenome assembly OKXB01 (sample SAMN04414077, study PRJEB24778) | human gut metagenome | material: faecal | host: Homo sapiens | reverse complement strand
AATATACACTTATATTTTTATTGGGATATTTAATACTGCAAATGTAAATGTGTCATAATTAACCTGATTGAAAATGATACTTTCACAAAGGTTGAGAATTATTCCTAATAATATGCCTTTTCACCGAATCCGGGATACAAGCACTGTCATCCTTATGCATTATATATGTAGCAAGTTCTCCGTGCCAAGTCGCCAGCCATATTTTTTCTACCAATACCTACTTCCTCTGCGGTATAAGATTATGCCGGTTATTGGCAAAGTAATGTCGTTTGCAAACAATGCCTGTCGTTTGTGGAAATAAATTGCATAATCATTCTACAATCTTTAGCTTTGGGTAATTGTAAAATAGTATTTATTGCTATGGGCAAAAAAAAAGCGAAAGAAAGAAAGAAAGCCGGGTGGAACACAAGTTAGCAGTGTCTCGTCCCAAAAAGGGAAACCCAAAGATAAGGCCAAAAGTCAAACACAAAAGGAAGAACCAACTCATGTGGATAATAGTCCTAAATCTGAGCATGACCGAATACTGAAAGAGAAGATAGAAAAAGGGGAGAAGAAAAAAAGAGCACAGGAAAACCTAAAGAAAGTGAAGGATCTACCAGCCAAAGAGAGAATGGCTTTTATTGCACAAATCATGAAAAAGTATGAATGTTCTGAAGACGATTGTATTGGTTATATTAGCCAAAGTCTTCAGGATCTTAAGCCGGGAGAATATGATAGGACCCGGTTTGAACAAACGTTAGCTTTTGATATACGGCATATTAGATTTGCTCCTGAACCCCAAACCTTGCATCAACAATATCTAACTAAAAGCGGATGGGATAGGAAATTGTTAGAGAAAGAAGGAAAATCAGTTGTACCAAGAAGACAGGCAACGAAAGAAGAACTGGCAGAAGATCAGCTATGCATTTACAGAACGATGTCTTTGGCTGAATGGGAAGGGTTGAAAGGGAAGCCATCATCGTTGAAAAATCATTTGGGCGATTTTAAAGAGGCAGTAGAATATTTATATTTAAAAAGTTCTGATGTTCCGATCAAAGTGTTGGTTGAATTCCCTATAAAGAGAGGTCGGGAAGCAAATTTGTTCTCCCCGAATCTCATAGGCTTCCCTTCTAAGATCGCTTATAATATAAAATCAATGTCTAAAGTTCTTTTGGATGTAGAGCATTCAAGTAATTTTTCAGAAAACGAAGCAAAGGACAAGACGGGAGAAAAGGTTGGAATAAAATCGGAAGACCATGGCGATGCAAAATTCAGCTTTTCATTGCCTTCCAGCAACAATCCGACGAAAAACAAAAAATGCGTTGAAAATTTAATGAGTCTGATTGATATACCGCAAATAGGTGTTTTAGCTTATAATATCAATGGAAAGATAACATTTCTGGAAGAGAAAAAAATAGATTTTGTGAAGGCTGATGTGAATGACTCGGAAAAAGCTACCGACAAAACGATATCTGCTGAATCTGACATTCCGCAACCAGAGAAACAAACACCTGATGCCACTCCGTCAAAAGAATCCCAACCTGTAACGCAGGTTCCGCCAGAAATGCCCCAATCCGAAGATGAAATTTCCGTTGTCTCAGTCATTGCCTCTGAGATACGATCAATGCTTCAATCCGCTGATGAAGACGAACAAGTATATCCGGATGTGCCGGACCTTACTCCTGAAGAACTCCGGAGGCTCGATATGCCGGCAGCGTCAGATCCCGAAAGAAAAATGATACCCGAAGCCCAATATGTAGCAGAAAAGAATTGGATTATAGAAGATTACGGAGGAGGTGGTGATTGTTTGTTTCGTGCCCTTTCGGCTTCTTCAGATCCTGAGGTATTCTTAAAATTGCGTCAGGAGATAGTAATAGAAGAACAAGAGGCGGGTTTGGTACAGAAAGGATTTGTAGATGCCAACCTTATGGGTATGTTAGAAAACAGCCTCTATCCCGAACTTAGAGATCTGTCGGTTGAAGCAATTCATAAACAGAATATTCCCATTGAAGCCTATCATAAACTTATGGCACTCCAAGGTACATGGGGTGGGGATATGGAAATTTTGGCATTTACTCGATTGGGTCATCAAATCGTGTATGTGATAGACGAAAATGGGACTATGTTTTGTTATGAGGAAGGTGAGAGCCAGAGAATTGATGAAATACCGGATGGGGTATGGGAGAATGAATCTATTGTTCTTTACAAAACTCGTGATCATTGGCGTAGAGTTACCGGTCGATACCATACACAATAGCAGACCTATTCAATTATATACTGAAGAAGGCGGATTTCAAAATGGTTTAGATAAACTTAATAATAGACAAAGTTTGTGATACATCTCTTTTATCCAGGATAAAGGAATTCGCGAAAAGATCGCAAAGACAGAAATCGTCATAGAAGGCGAAAAACCGACGTGATGTATATCACTGATGTGGAAGATTGCAGTAACAATATGACCGACGACTGCATGACGTCCTGCGTAAATCGCCTCGTTTAGTATTGATCACTGTGTTTATTGGCGATGCCACGAAAGTAACTTAGTTAAGTATGAGCTCCTTGGTCTAGCCCAGGATGATAGAGATGCCTCTTTGTTAAAATCACTACATCTAGTGATTGATCGCCTTGTTTCTTTCCTGTTCCTTTGCAATCGTAATATACTAATAGTGAAAATACGATGAAACAACGCTACTTGTTTGTTCTGATTGCAGGGGCTGTCTCTGGATTACAACCGTTGATGGCTGATGAAGTAAATGTGAATGTAAATGAAAATGACACCATCAAGACGTATAATATCGATGAGGTCATTATAACATCTTCTACAAAGGAAACGAATGACTTACGGTTATTGCCCGGTTCTGTTTCCATCCTTTCCCCCCAAGCGATATCAGGACGCCAGATCGATGCGTTGAAAGATATCAGTTCGTTTGTTCCCAACCTGTATATGCCGGATTACGGCTCTAAAATGACTTCGGCTATCTATATCCGCGGTATCGGTGCACGAAGCAGCGGACAGTCGATCGGACTTTATGTCGATAATGTGCCGTATCTGGATAAGAGTACCTTTGATTTTGAATTGAACGATATACAGCGCATGGAGGTGTTGCGTGGTCCGCAGGGTACTTTGTATGGCCGTAATGCGATGGGAGGGATCGTGAATATTTATACATTGTCACCCTTCAATTATCAGGGAACGAAGTTTTCGATGTCGACAGGTAACTATGGTGCTTCCAAGATCAAAGCGTCCCATTATCGAAAACTGAGCGAGCATGTCGGTATTTCCCTTAGCGGTTACTACGACAGGAATGACGGTTTTTTCATGAACGAATATTCCGATACGAAAGCAGATAAGGAGAAGTCTGCCGGCGGACGTTTTAAACTGGATTGGCTGATCAATCCGGCAATGAAACTGCAATATGCATTCAATTATGATTATGTCGACCAGGGCGCCTTCCCTTACGGACAATATAACACGGAGACAGGAAAGGTGGAGCCTGTACGTATAAATGATCCCAGCACCTATTGGCGGCGGATGCTGAATAACAGCATTTATTATGAGTGGAAAACGGATAAATTCCTGCTGTCCTCCACCACCGCCTACCAGTATCTGAAAGACGATATGAAGATGGACCAGGATTATACGGAGAAGTCTATTTTCACACTGAACCAGAAGCAAAAGCAATATGCCTGGAGTGAAGAGGTGGCGATCCGGTCGAATCACCAGAAGAATTATCAATGGAGCTTCGGTGCATACGGCTTTTATAATAGTCTGAAAACGGATGGTCCGGTGATGTTTAAGGAGGATGGTCTGAAAGATGTCCTGCAGAAAGCCTTTGATGAGATCGTGGCCGGTAACCCCAAGGCTCCGCAATTGACCGTATATGGTGATGATAAGAATCAGATTTATTTCCCCGGATATTTTGAAACGCCGACATTCGGTTTTGCTGTCTTCCACCAGTCCACTTATAACAACTTATTTACGGACGGACTGTCTGTAACGGCAGGTATCCGGCTGGATTATGAAAAGGCAAAGCTGAATTACGACTCTTCGGTAGATAGTATGAAGATAGGTGTGTCGATGGGAGGACGTCCTGTGGGTGTTCTGCCTGTCGAGACAAGATTGGAAGGTAAAACATCGCAGGACTTTTTGCAGGTGCTGCCAAAGGTGTCTGTGAGGTATCAATGTTCGCCGGGTACGTTTACGTATGTGTCGGTTGCCAAAGGATATAAGACGGGAGGCTACAATGTGCAGATGTTTGGTGACCTGGTACAGGAATATGCCCGGTACGATCTGATGTCGAAGTTCATGCCCAACCAGGCAAAGAAGCCGGCAGAGGTGGAAGAGGTGGCTGCCTATAAACCGGAGCACAGCTGGAATTATGAAATGGGTATCCGCAGTGAATTGATCAAGGACCGTCTGCATGCCGAACTGACACTCTTTTATATGGATATTCAGGATATCCAGTTGACGACATTTGCCAAAGGGGGAAGCGGGCGCATGATCACCAATGGAGGCAAGGCCGACAGTTATGGGGTGGAGGTAAGCCTTCGCAGCCGTATTGCCGAGGGCCTGACGGCTGATTTGAATTATGGTTTCACCCGTGCTACCTTCCGCGATTATAAGACGTTGGATAAAAACGAAACGGAGATAAATTATAAGGATAACTTCATCCCGTACACTCCGCGCCACACCGTCAGTCTGGGATTGAACTATACCAAACTGTTGCGGAACAGTTGGTTCGACCAGTTTACTGCTTCCGTCCAGTATGCCGGAGCCGGGAAGATTTTCTGGACCGAAAAGAATGATATCAGTCAGGACTTTTACGGTGTGTTGAATGGCAAAGTGGGAGTGCGTAAGGGCATTGTTAACCTGAATGTATGGAGCCGCAATATGACTGACACTGACTACCAGGCATTTTATTTCGAATCATTCGATAATTCATTTATACAAAAAGGCAAACCCTTCCAGATCGGGGCGGAAGTGGCTGTGACGTTTTAATTCAGTATTTATCAAATATGAACTATCCGATTATTGACCGGTTGTACCTGGCTCCCCTCTCAAGAGGGGAATTGGTTACTCCCGTCACTATAAGCAGATAGTTCATATTTTTCTAAAATAACTTATATGAAAGTATTATTCTTATTTGTTTGTTTGTGCTTGTCCGCATCAGCGGTTAAAGCGGACGATCCCGATACAACGAAAGTTCGTCAGGTTGAGTTGAACGAGGTGGTGGTCCGGTCGTTTAAGCAAAACAGGGATTTGCGCCTGGAACCGCTGTCGGCTTCCTCCGTTACCGGCACAGCCATACAAAACAAGAATATTACAGGAATTAAGGAGTTCAGTTCCTTTATCCCGAACCTGTTTATGCCAGATTATGGGTCGAAGCTGACTTCGCCTGTGTATATCCGTGGGATCGGTTCGAAGATCAATGCGCCTTCCGTCGGGCTTTATGTGGACGGTATCCCTTATTTTGAAAAGTCGGCGTTCGATTTCGATTTTGCGGAGATCGACCGTGTCGAAGTGTTGCGCGGTCCGCAGGGAACTCTATACGGACGCAATACGATGGGGGGAATCATCAATGTCTATACCAAATCCCCCTTGAAATTTCAGGGAACGAATGCTTCGATCTCTAACGGTACCTACGGTGCCCGCGAGTATGCCCTTTCCCGCTATGCGAAAATAGGGGAGAAGTTCGGCTACTCCCTTTCCGCCAATTATAACAGGAATGACGGATATTTTACCAATCTGTTTACCGACAAGAAAGCGGATGACCTGAAAAGCGGCTCCGGCCGTATCCGGTTGGAATGGCAGCCGACGCAGCGGTTGTCGCTCGGCCTGATGAGTTCGTATGACAATTCCAGGCAGGGAGGTTATCCATATGCCGTCTGCGATTCGGTGACACACCGGCCGGGCGATGTCAACTACAACGATTACAGTTTTTATAAACGGGCCATGTCTACCACCGGCCTGACGGTGGAATATAAAGGTACGGGATACAGTCTCAGCAGCAAAACGGCTTTCCAGTACCTGTCGGATCATCAGGGGATCGACCAGGACTTTTCTCCGGCAAGTATTTATTTTGCCCGGCAGGATCAGAAACAGAAGATGTTTTCGGAAGAGTTTAATATAAAATCGACGACAGACGGGCGGTATAAATGGCTGTTCGGCGCCTTCGGTTTCTGGCAGGGAATAGATAATACGGTGATAATGGATTATCTGTCGGCTGACTACAGTTCGCGTAAGTTGTACGACACGCCCACCTACGGAATAGCCTTTTATCATCAGTCTACCTTCGATGACCTGCTGGTCGACGGCCTTTCCGCAACGATCGGCATACGTTATGATTACGAACGTGCTTCTACCGATTATCTTAGCTTCAAAGATACGGAGGAGGAGAGTAAGGAGTTGGATGCCTTTTACAGCAAACTTAAATTCAGCCAGGTTACACCTAAATTTGCCTTGCAATATATGTTTCCCTCTTCCGGGATTATCTACGCCACTGTAACGAAAGGATATAAGACCGGTGGCTTCAACACCTCCTTCGAACGGGAAGAGGACCGCTCTTTCCGGCCGGAGAGCAGCTGGAATTATGAAGTGGGAGGCAAGCATCCTTTCCTCGATAACCGCCTGCGTGCCGAGATCGCTCTTTTCTGGATCGACTGGAAAAACCAGCAGATCAGCCAGTCGCTTACGGTAGGTTCCATGCTCAACAATGCGGGGCGGAGCGAAAGCAAAGGGGTGGAAGTCAGCTTGCAGGGAAATCCGGTCAACGGATTGATGGTACAGTTGAATTACGGGTTTACCCATGCCACATTCAAGGATTGTACAGACAAGAAGAAAGACAAAGTGTATGACTATTCGGGCAATTATCTGCCGCTGGTCCCCTCGCATACTTTCTCTGCCGGGGCCGATTATACCATTTCAAATCCTTGTTCCCATATCGACCGCATCCTGATCAGTGCGAACTTTACCGGTGCGGGCCGGATATATTGGAAAGAAGATAACGTTGTTTCCCAACCTTTTTTCGGACAATTGAACGGAAAGGTTTCTGCAACGAAAGGATTTGCTACCTTTGCAATCTGGGCTAAGAATATCACCAACACACAATATACCGCTTTTTATTTTGAGATGGGAAAAGGTCTGGCACAAGCGGGCCGCCCTTTCACGATCGGAGGAAGTGTAGCGGTGGCCTTTTAATCGGGTGTAAAATGCTTTCCCAATCTGGGAAACGACTTTGCAGGGGTGTAAAATGCTTTCCCAATCTGGGAAACGACTTTACAAGGGTGCAAAATGCTTTCCCGGTTTGGGAAACGACTTTACAAGGGTGTAAAATGCTTTCCCAACATGGGAAACGACTTTACAAGGATGAAAAATGCTTTCCCAACATGGGAAACCATATTACAAAGAAAACGAATGGAACAAAAAAATAAAATATTCAATCTCGGGACCTTTTTCTGCCTCTACATTGCGCAGACTATCCCGATGAGTTTTTTCTCTACCGTCATCCCGGTAATGATGCGGCAGGAGAATTTTTCTTTATCAGCCATCGGTTTGCTGCAACTGATCAAGCTGCCTTGGATACTGAAATTCCTCTGGTCGCCGATGGTGGATCGCCATGCCCGGACAACGGGCGATTATAAACGGTGGATCTTCTCGTCCGAACTGATCTATGCCGTCCTGATCTTTGCCGTCGCTTTCCTTGATTTTAAAACGGATTTCTATACCATTATCGCCCTGATCATCGTATCGTTCGTAGCCTCTGCCACCCAGGATATTGCGACCGATGCGCTGGCTGTCCTTTCCTTTAGCCGGAAAGACAAGAGCCTGGTGAACAGTATGCAGTCGATGGGCAGTTTCGGCGGCTCGATGATCGGCGGAGGCGTGTTGCTGCTGTTGTTCAAACAGCTGGGATGGAACAGCCTGTTGCCTTGCGTTGCCTTGTTCGTGATCGTTGCTTTATTGCCGTTACTGTTCAACCGCGGACTGGAGATTGCACCAAAAGATACGCATGAACGGGCGAAGAAAGCAGATGTCTTTTACTTCTTTACCCAAAAGAATATATGGAAACAGATCGGTTTCCTTTTCCTTTACTATTCCGGCCTGATCGGTACGCTGGCGATGTTGAAGCCTTACCTGGTCGACCTGGGATACTCGATGAAAGAGATCGGGGTGATGAGCGGTGTGATAGGGACCTCTTTCGGGTTCATCTTTTCTTTTGTCGGGGGCTTTATCGTGCGCCGCATCGGACGGCATTGGGCACGCATCCTGTTTGCCGTGTTTGTATTGCTTGCCACGCTTTATTTCCTCGGATTGTCTTATGTCACTCCGACACTCGGACTCTTGCATGCCGGCATTGCCTTGCTCTGGGGCAGCTACGGGATGGCGACGATCGTGGTCTATACAACGGCGATGGATTGTGTTCGTCCCGGACGGGAAGGCACGGACTTTACGATACAGACGGTTATAACCCATCTGAGCGGGATGGTGATGGCGATATTGAGCGGAAAGATTGCCGATCATACCGGCTACCACGGCTTGTTTTTCTTTGAAGTCAGCCTGGCGGCCTTGTCGTTGGTTTATATATTGATCGTATTCAGGAAAGAGAAAGAAACAGTATAATTATGATACAGGATTTATTACAAAAATATAATGTGCCGGTGCCGAGATACACCAGTTATCCGCCGGCCAACTATTTTACGGAAGCGTTTGCCAATAAGGAATACGAATCGGCCATAGAGGCATCCAATACGGCACGGCCCGAACACATCTCTTTTTATGTGCATATCCCGTTCTGCCGCCATCTTTGCCATTATTGCGGGTGTAATTCATTACCGATGATGAAGCGGGGCGTGATAGAACGTTATTTCTCAGCGTTGCACAGGGAAATAGAACTGGTAAAGACACGGCTGGCTCCTGGACGGAAGATTTCCCAGATACATTATGGCGGGGGAAGTCCGACATCCATGCCTGTGTATTATCTGAGAGAACTGAACGAGCATTTGTTGGCAGGCTTCGAAACGATCGACCAGCCCGAAATAGCCGTTGAGTGCCATCCCGGGTATCTGGATGAAGAGTCTTGGCAGTCGTTGACGGAGGCGGGTTTCAATCGCTTCAGCCTCGGCGTGCAGGATTTCAATGAAAAGGTGTTGAAGACAGTCAACCGCCGCCCGTCGTTGTTGCCGGCGGAGATGATCTTTCAGATTCTTCGCAGCAAAGGGGCACGCATCAATATGGACTTTATCTACGGCTTGCCGTTCCAGACGGCCGAAAGTTTTGCGGAAACCATTACGCGGGCGGCAGTTCTGTGTCCTGACCGCCTGGTTACTTTCTCGTATGCCCATGTCCCTTGGGTGAACAAACAGCAACTTATCCTGGAAAAAGCCGGTTTGCCGCCCAGTGAGGAGAAAAGCCGTATGTATGAATCGGCAAAGAAACTTTTGTCAACAGCCGGTTACAAGACGATCGGCCTGGACCATTTTGTCCGGCAGGATGATGAATTGTATACGGCGTTGAAGAACGGCCGTTTGCATCGTAACTTCCAGGGATATTGTACCCGTCGTACAACCGGACAGGTGTATGCTTTCGGTGTGACCGGAATCAGCCAACTGAATACCGCCTATACCCAGAACAGCAAGGATATTAATCAATATATGGAACGGATCGAAAACGATACGTTTGCCGTATCGAAAGGATATGAGTTGAGCCGGGACGAACAGATTACCCGTGAGGTGATCGAAACGCTGATGTGTAACTATTCTCTGGACTGGCAGGAGATGGCCGCTCGTTTCTCCCTGTCTGCGGAAGAGGTAAAATCGGCAACTGCCTATAATGACAATCGTCTGAATGAATTTGCCGCCGACGGCCTGATCGAGTATGACGACAATCATATCCGTATGACTTCCGGCGGAGCTCTCTTTGTCCGTAACGTTGCCGCTTCGCTGGATAAACTGATGCTTCATTCCAATAAATCATTTTCAAAACCAGTCTGATATGGAACAACATAATACGGATATTCTGGTCATCGGAGCCGGACTGACCGGTCTGACTACCGCCTTCCGGCTGACCCGCGGAGGAAAACAGGTACATATCCTGGAATGTAGTAACCGGGTAGGCGGGCAAATACATACATTCCGTGAAGACGGGTTCGTTTTTGAAAGCGGACCGAATACCGGAGTGATATCCTATCCCGAGGTCGCCGAACTGTTTGAAGCCTTGTCGCCTGCCTGCCAATTGGAAACGGCCCATGAAGAGGCCAAACGCCGCCTGATCTGGAAAGGAAACTCTTTCTGTGCATTACCTTCCGGCTTGTTCAGTGCAATAACAACCCCGTTGTTTACCCTCGGTGATAAATTCCGTATCCTGGGCGAACCTTTCCGGGCAAAAGGTACGAATCCCGATGAATCGGTCGGTGAACTGGCTGCCCGCCGTTTGGGAAAGTCATTCCTGAATTATGCCGTAGACCCGTTCCTCTCCGGTGTTTATGCCGGCGATCCGCTGAAACTTATTACCCGTTATGCTTTACCTAAATTGTATAACCTGGAACAGCAATACGGAGGATTTATCAAAGGCACGATTGCCAAAGCCCGGCTGCCTAAAACAGAGCGTGACCGGTTGGCAACCAAAAAGGTTTTCTCCGCTGCCGGTGGTTTGGAGAATCTGGCGAAAGCGATGGCAGAGGCTATCGGTTCCCGAAATATCACCTTGTCGGCTTCCGGCGTGACGGTCCGTCCGTCCGAAAAAGGCTGGCTGGCTACTTATACAACTTCCGAAGGCGAACAACTTATGCATGCCAATAAGGTCGTAACGACGAGCGGTGCCTATACCTTGCCTGACCTGCTGCCGTTCATTTCCCGGGAAGATATGGATAAGATCAGTAATCTGCAATATGCTCCGGTGGTACAGGCGAGTGTCGGCATTCGTAATACCGGGAGTTTGCGTTTTAACGCTTTTGGCGGACTGGTCCCTTCCTGCGAAAAGAAGGATGTGCTGGGGATTCTTTTCCCGGCTGCCTGTTTCGATAATCGCGCACCGAAAGAAGGAGCGCTCTTTTCTTTCTTTATCGGTGGCGTCAAGCGGGCGGAACTGACCCGTTTAACCGATGATGAACTAAAGGGGCTGATCACACATGAATTTCATGCAATGCTGAAATTTCCTATTCAGGTGCAACCGGATATGATCCGTATTTTTCGCCACCCGCATGCAATACCGCAGTATGGCCTGAGCAGCGGCGAACGTTTTGCTACGATCGATCAGTTGGAGGCACGTTATCCCGGACTGATACTGGCCGGTAATATGAAAGGTGGTATCGGCATGGCCGACCGTATCCGGCAGGCAACTGGTATTGCTGAAAACTTGCTCATGTAAGTCAAAATCCTTTTCTTTGTAAAAAAGTCAAATTATGGATAAGGTCGAGGATAAAATGGTTGAAATAGCCCGGTTTCAATATGTGGAACAAGCTCAGGGACTGGCCTCTTTATTGCAAGCCAACGGAGTTGTATGTTATGTAAGAAATGAATATACAACTCAGGTTATGGGACTTACGGATGTGGGAGGTATCCGTGTGGAACTTTTGGAAAGCGATGTGGAACAGGCTATGCAGATTATGGAAGCCAACGGATATGAAATCCCCTCAGAGGATGAAGAACCAGAGCAGATACAGGTCGTAGCCGGATGGGCCCGTCATATCCCTTTTCTTCGTAATTACACGTTAGAGAAGCAAATTGTCATCTTATTTGTGATTATTGCTGTGTTTTTGGTATTATTGATCTTTTTTGGATCACAAATCTCGTCTAACTAAAAAAATGTAACCGATGGCCCGTAGAAAGATAACAAATAGTCAGGCGGTGTGTCTCACTCTTTTATGGGGTGTTTTGGCCTACATGCTGCTTGTTTACAGTGAAAAGATAACCTTTGATGTGGTTTTTGCCCTGGTGGCGTCCGCTATCATTGTGTTCGTTCCTGTCTATAAAAACATAAAACGTAGAAATGAGTGACATTTAGTCACGTTTGCCTCTTTAAAATATCATTTCGATATTTTTTTATCATTTTTTCTTTCAAATATTTGCTGGTTTGAAAAAATGGCTTACCTTTGCGACGTTCTTAAAAGAAGAACGCTAACTAGCAAATTGGTATAACATTCTAAATAAACAGTTCTTATGAAGGCAAATGAAGTTTTAGACAACTTAAAGAGAAGATTTCCTAACGAACCCGAGTATCATCAGGCAGTTGCTGAAGTTTTAGGCACAATTGAAGAAGCCTATAACGAACATCCTGAATTTGAAAAGAGCAACCTGATCGAACGTCTTTGTATTCCTGATCGTATTTTCTCATTCC
>OKXB01002962.1_pt1 | contig 12315 bp, 10 predicted proteins | sample 1601731 | NCBI WGS metagenome assembly OKXB01 (sample SAMN04414077, study PRJEB24778) | human gut metagenome | material: faecal | host: Homo sapiens | reverse complement strand
GAAAGACAAATCTAAAAAATCAACCTATTCCACAACCTTTGGTGTTGACCCAAAAAAACGCGGTGGAAACCGCGTTCATAAGTGGCGCGCCTTGAGGGAGTCGAACCCCCAACCTTCTGATCCGTAGTCAGATGCTCTATCCAATTGAGCTAAAGGCGCACTTATTTATTTAAAGCTCTATATAAATGCACTCCCCTTAAAAGTTTGCAAGCTATTTTTTATTTTTACTAAAAAAAAATTAACCTCACGCAAAAATTTCTCCGTGCCTAAAAAGTAAACATCACTTTATACTGCCCATTGCCCAACTCCCTAAATATAGACTTCTGGGCAATGAATTTCACTATCGCTGCATCGTTCGAGTCCGATCCTGAACTTTTCAGCAGCAACGGCCTACTCGCCAATCCCCCATTAAAAACGTCTACCAAAAATTCCGCAGGCGATATCATTATCCCGTCTGTATTTGGATTCGCGTAAACCCGCTTCACTGTTTTCCCGCTCGACATATCCACCACTTTTATCAAGGCGCTTCTTTCCGCTATTATATCGGATTTTGAATCATTGCGCCCAAATCCGGAAAATACACTTCGCATTATGGAACGGTATAACCCCGTCTTTGCAGACTCAATATCGTCCTTTTCCAAAACAATGCTTTTATTTTCCAGCGGAACTGCGTATGTTGCCCTAATTGCCTTGGGTTCCGACATGCTCTTATAGTCGGGCGAATATGCGTTGCGCCCGTAATTCCAGCGTGTCGGCAAAAACAGCGGAGAATAGTCCGACAATTCGTCAACGCCTATTTCTGCGTTTTTCCCCCCTATCTCATCGCGGATTTTTACAAAAGTATTTAGTCTGCTGCCGGGAAGCAGTTCGGGCTTTACGTCGGGAAGAAAATATACAAACGCTCCAACACATGCCACCGACGTTAATATCGCGGCTACGGCGTACATGCGGTCACCCATTCGCCGATATGGTCTACTTCGATTCATTCGGTTCGGCAGCTATTATTGCGTTTTCAAATCCGGCGGATTTGGCGGCTTCGCATATTTCTATAAGGGTTTGAACCGCCAGATTCTTGTCTGCTTTTATAAGAAGAGTTCCATGATGCTTTGGTTTTGCGCCAGATGTGAAAGTTCTTTTAAATGTATCCATGCTATAAATCGCGCCGTCAAATATCAGCATTGAGTCTCCGCGCGCAGAAAGCACGTCCACATCGGAGTCGGCTATTACCTCGTCGGGAGACGCCATGCGCGGCAGCGAAGACTCATCGCCGCCAAATGATATTCCAAGGCCTGTCGCCGCAATAAAGCTCGACCCCAATAGCGTCATCATCAGCGCTATCAGCAGTATGTCAAACAGCGCAACAGCGTCGAGAGATATCTCCTGCTTGCGTACCTTAGACGTTGTGTTTACGAGGTTCATTTCTTGCGTTCCCCGTCCATATGGAGATTTTCATTTTCTGGCATTCCGCGTATGATAAACAGCATTATGTCGTTCGCAGACCAGTCTATATCCTGGGCTAGCGCCCTTACCCTGCTGTTTATAAGCGCGTACGCAAGCCACGCGAGTATTGCAATAAAAAGCCCTACCGCGCTTGAAAGCAGCGCATTGTATATCTGATAGGAAAACTCCGACGCATTTGCGTACGAACCCGATTCCGCCATTTTCTGAAAAATCTGCAAAATTGCCAAAACCGTGCCGGCAAGACCAGTAAGCGGAGCGAGCTTGGCAATTAGCGCAAGGCTCGAAACCCTCCTATCTATGAGGGCAAATTCGTTTGCTGCGGCTATGTTTACTGCCTGCGACATTGTTTCGGGTGTCTCTTCAAAGTTTAACAGCGCCGTCTTTATTACGCGGGGAATCGGCCCGTAGCTTTCGTCGCAAATTGTCACGGCTTCAAGAAGCCTGCGCTTTTTTAGCGCGGTCTTTATCCCCGCCACAAACTCAACTGCCCGAATTTGACCTTTGTGCAGGTACAATAGCCTCTCGATAAATATTATCAGCCCCGCAAATGCAAGCATCGCAAGAGGTATCATCATCGGCCCGCCGAGTTTAAAAATGTCCGCTATTTTTTCCATAAATCATTTCTCCTTGTCCATTCCCAGCTTCTGTTTCGCGAGCTGCAACGGCGGAAGCGAATTTTTTACGATGATTTCGTACACGCTTCTCGCATCGCGCCTCCGGTTTTCCGACTCCATCGATTTTGCGAGATTGTAAAGCGACCTTCCTATCCAATATCCCTCCCCAGAACCGCGGCTGCGATTGCCTTTTAGAAGCTCCGATGACGTAATCCACCTTACGTCGTTTGCTTCGCTCCGTTTACCAGCCCTTTCGAGGGCAAAGCTCCATTTAAAAGCGGCCTCCGCGCGGGCTTCCGGCGGCATTCCTGGGAGTGAATAAAGCCTTTCAAAAATCGCGGCGGCATCAAGCGATCTCGTGTTCTGCGCGAGTGTCGCGTCTCCGAGCCCGAGCCACGCAAGGTGTATCTCTGGATGCGACTGGTATTTGTTCAATATTTCGTTGTAGAGCGTGCGCGCATCTCCAAACGAATTCAATAATTTTAAGATATCCGCCTGTTCGAGGCGCGCGTAAAAATTTCTGGCGTCGTCGGGATATGTAGAGCTCAGCCGGTCGAGAAGCGCAAGAGCGTCTTTATAGCTGGCTTCAAGCCCTATTTTTGCGGCGTATCTGGCGGCGTCAAACAAGGCGGCATATGCGAATTTCCCTTTCGGATATTTTTCGCACAGGGTCAGGCATAGTTTTTTCGCCTCAGAATAACGCCCTGCGGAAGCCTCGACTCTCGCCTCGTTTATATACGATATTTGCGCGGCGTCCGTAGACGGATAATCCTTCCTCAACTTCTCGTAAACCTCAACCGCTTTCTTTGATCCGTTCGCTCCTCCTGAGAGTTCCAGGCACGATGCCTTGACTAGCATGGCGCTCGACGCCACATCAGCCGACAATCCTTTTATTGACAATATTTCAGAACAAATTTTTTCGGCCCCTGCATAGTCCGCTTTCTCCCTTAAAATGATTGCTTTCAACCACAGAAGCCTGCCCCTTAGATTGTCGGACTTTTTCAGTTTTAAAAGTTTTTCTATGCGATTAAGCGCGTCGCCGGAGCGGCCCGATACCCTCAGCTTTTGGGCCAGTAGCCATTCGGCATTCCATAACTCGTCGTCGGAAATTGACGGGGATTCCCATGCATCGTCGAGCGTGCTTACGGCGCTCTTTTCGTCGGAGGCTTCAAGCATTGCATCGATCGCCTTAAACAATATGAGCCCGGATTTCGATTGGTAATTTCCTATCAGAGACCTGTATATGGCAGCCGCGCTTTGAAAGTCGGAACTCAGCCTATAACAATCCGCCGCAAGCAGCCTTATAAGCCCCGCCTGCTTGGAGTTTTTTTCCACCTCCGCAAGCTCGGACAAGTAGGTTGCCGCAAGCCTGTATTCGGGCGCTTTCCCAGCCGCTTCCGAATATGCCGCCCAAGCGAGTATTCTTAGAGCGTCGCGCCTGTATTCTGAGCCGGGATATTCCGCCGCAAGCCGGCCGGCGAATTTTGCCGCCCCGTTGTCGTCGCCGCGCCTAACGAGAATTTTTGCCTTTTCCAAGAGAATTTTATCGCGAATTTTTGGGGAGCCGTTTTCCAACACGTCGTCTATAAGCGCGTCAAAATCCTCAGTTTTTATTTCCGGATTTTTTTCGATAAGGGCTATCGCGTATTCGGCGACCCCGGGGGAAGAAGTCTTTTTGAGAACGTCGCGCAGTATCGCCAATTGGCGCGATGAATTGCGCGTTATAAGGGCGCCTATAAGCCGCAACTCTTCGCGGTCTATATCGTCCGCAAGCTCTATTTGAAGTTGCTGTTCTATCGTCTCGACCGCCTCGTCGAATTTCCCAAGCTTAAAGAGCACGGCGGCGTACTGTTTCGCAAACTGGAATCCCGCGGTGGTGCCCATGTATATTTTTACGTTGTCGGCAAGCTCCTCCTCAATTTTCTCGAGATCTTCGCGGCTGAGAGTTCCGGCGAGCCTTGCTATATTTAAAGCGATTTTTGCGTCGGCGAGCATATGTTCTCCCACCGATGCGGATTTGGCTTTCTCAAAATCCGCGATAGCCTTAGAAATGTCGGAATTTTGGTACGCTATGTATCCCAATGCAAGGTAGTACCACCCTTTAAAGTATTCTGGAACGCTTTCTTCCGAAACAGTCGATAGCGCGTCCTCCGCATTGCCGACCTCGCCAAGGCCTATATACGCGAGCGCCTCCCTAATTTTATTTTCTGGAGTCGGCGCGGACTCTACAATTGGCAATATGCGCCTTAGTGCCTTTTCAAATTTTCCCTGGGCAATTAGTGAGTCCACATAAACGAGAATCTCGTCGGTGCCGATTTGTCCGCCGCCGTCTTTTTCTCCGTCCTCTATTATGAGCTGCGCAAGCGCGGGAAGCCCGGAGGCCAAGGCGTCGCGAGCCGACTCTTCCCTGACTTTTGAGCCAGCCTTTAATATTTGCGCCGAATCGACAAACGGCGCCGTCGGGGAGTGCGCATTTTGCTGATTCGCGCCTGCCGCCAACGCAAAAAAGTTTGCCGCGAAAAATAACGCCGCGGGGAGTCTGCCGATTTTCAACATAAAAAACATAATTTTACAAATATGGGAATGTTTTCAAGATAAAATAAAAGCGCGGACGCTCTCTACCACGCAAAAAATTTTCTAAGATGCATTTTTTTCCCCAATGCCTTTTCGCGCAAAAACGGCGTTTAAAGCCCGTGATGGAGAGAATCTTTTTTTATTCCGTATGCAGATTGTTTCTTATTCCGCCGCCCAATGCAATTTCCCAAACTAAAAATCTCCGCGATTTCGCATCTCAAAAGCGTTCTCAGTCAGTAAGCGCGCGCACGCGCAACCCGGCAATTTTAAAATTCTTCATGCATAATAGTTATGAACTTATTAATTTTATAATTTAAAATATTATCTTTACATCACACATTCATTCGTCAATAATGACCCCCAGATAATAAAACTTTTTTATTTTAGATAAAGATTCCTCTATAAAAAAACGCCACGAAAACTGATTTTTCTTCGGGCGTTTTTTTATTTGCCCGCCTTCCCGATAAAAATTGACAAAGAGAATTTGGCTTAAGACACTGTTAATATGTCGTCTTTGAGGAATAGAGAAATTCCCAACTTGCATCCGCCGGTGAAAGGCAAAATTTTATTGCATTCGTGCTGCGCGCCGTGCTCGGCTGCAATAATAGAAACTCTCTTGGAGAGCGCGGAGGACTTCTCCGTGTTTTACTACAACCCCAATATTTTCCCCAGCGAAGAATACGAGCTTAGAAAATCCGAAAATATGAAATTCGCCGAGAGCGTCGGCGCGGATTTTATTGACGCCGATTACGACCACAATTTCTGGTTTGAAAAATGTTCCGCCCTAAGCGCGGAACCCGAGCGCGGAAGCAGATGCCTAGAATGTTTCAAACTCAGGCTGCTTAAAACTGCTCAATACGCTGCAGAGCACGGATATTCCGTCTTCACGACAACACTATCGTCGTCGAGATGGAAATGTATAGAGCAAATTTTCGAGGCAGGAAAATTCGCGGAAGAAATTACAGGCCCAAAATTTTGGGCGCGCAACTGGCGCAAAGGCGGTCTGACCCAGAGACGCGCGGAAATCCTGCGCGAGCGTGGATTCTACAACCAACAATACTGCGGATGCGAATTCTCCATGCGCAAAGGTGCTGCGGCGGATTCGGATAATTTATCTGCTCAAACAGAACATTAAAAATGGAATCAATTTATATAATAGGGCATAAAAATCCCGATGCCGACTCAATCTGCTCGGCGCTCGCATACGCCGACTTTAAAGAGTCGATTGGCGAGAAAAATTATAAAGCCGCGCGTTGCGGCAACTCGAATGCGAGAATAGACAGAATACTCGAAAAGTTTTCCGCGACTCTCCCCCAGTTTGTAGGCGATGTCCGGGCACGTGCAAAAGATGCAATGAACGCAGATTTTATAAAGATGCACGACGACGCGTCATGCTTTTCGATAATGGACGCCATCGACAAGAACGACATACGCTCCGTGCCGATGATTGATTCCGGCGGAAAGCTGCTCGGCGAACTCTGCGTGTTCGACCTCGGCGAGTTTTTTATTCCGCACCCAAAATCTGCAAAAGAAGTCCGCAGAGTCAGGGCAACTCTAGACGACATTATAAAGACTCTAAACGCAACAGCCCTGTGCAAATTCAAAGGCGACGTTGACGAAGAGATGTATGTAAGGATAGGCGCGATGGAAGTGTCGACATTCGGGTCGTTTATCGAGCGCGAGGGGACGCCTCCGGAGCAAAATCTGATAGTTGTCGGAGACAGGTTCGACATACAAATAAAAGCAGTGCAAATGGGGGTGCGCGCAATAATAATAACCGGCGGATACGGGATTGACCAGGCGGTAGTCGATATGGCGCAAAGCAAGGGAGTAAGCGTGCTGATGTGCAAATATGATAGCGCGACAACCGCACTGCTTGTGAGAATGGCAACGCGCGCATTGCCGCTAATCCGAAAGGATGTCGCAGTCGTTCCGGAAGACTTTTTGATTTCAAAAATATCCGCGCGGGCCCGAGAATACTCTGGCAAAACTATATACGTGTGCGATTCGGAGAATAGACCGCGCGGAATACTGTCCACCGCGGAATTGATATCCGCGCGGGTGCAAAAACTAGTGCTTGTCGACCACAACGAGCTTTCGCAAGCAGTCACCGGGGCGGACGAATGCGAGGTAGTTGAGATAATAGACCACCACAGAATAGGGGTAAGCGCAACGCCGTCGCCGATACTTTTTTTGAACAAGCCAGTCGGCTCAACATGCACAATAGTAAGCGGGCTGTACAGGGAAAACGGCATAAAACCGAGCCGTCAAATAGCGGGGTTATTATGCAGCGGGATAGTCTGCGACACGCTAAACCTAAAAAGCCCGACAGCGACAAAAGACGACGCAGAGGAGATAAAATACCTCTGCGAGATAATTGGTATGACTTCCTCGGAACTTGCCGACTACATATTTAGCGCGGACAGTGCGCTGTCGGTAAACGACGCCGTGGAAATAATAACGTCGGACTGCAAGAGATACAGGGAGGAGAACGTGGAATTTTCAGTTTCGCAAATAGAGGAGTTGGACTTTTCAAGATTCTTTGAGAGGCTCGAAGAAATTCGCGGGGCTTTGGAAAAATATAGGCGCGAGAACGGGCTGCTATTTTCCGCACTGTTCGTCACAAATGTTATGACGCAGGATTCTCTGCTGATGATAAGCGGCGGCGAAAAGATACGCGAGAAAATCGGGTATGTAAGGGACGCCAAGCGCGATTTATACGAGCTTCCCAAAATAGTCAGCAGGAAGAAGCAGCTAATTCCATATCTAAGCGGGCTTGTAAAAGATTCTCTGTTGGAAGAAGATTAGAATTTGGCAGCTTAGGAATGGATTATTTATTTGAATAAGCCCCCTGTGGAGATTTGCTTTCCCAATGGCGGTAAAAGGGAAGGTATGTTTTAAAACAAATATGGTATTGGTATATTGAAACGGGAAAATATTGAAAAAAAATGCTTGCAAAACAGCAGATATAATATTGGATTGAAGCCTTAAAACAAAACAGCGGGGGTATAGCTCAGTTGGTTAGAGCACTTGCATGACACGCAAGGGGTCGCAGATTCGAGTTCTGCTACTCCCACCATTTTAAGAGCCGTAAGTTCAATAACTTACGGCTTTTTGTTTTTCGTAAGTTTACATTAGCTCGCCGACTTGGTTGCCGAAAAATGCACTTTTTCAGTTTTTGAAGGCACAATTCCAGTATTTACCGAGCTTTGCGGGCGATTTTGGAGACGTAAGTTATTGATAAACGCACCGCCGAAAAGCCCGATTTTCGCCGAAAGTGCAACCAAACGGCAACCAAGCTTATTTCTATGATAATAAGCAAATTCCAACGAAACAGAGAAAACGTCATTTTTCGGCAAAATTCACATAAACGCGAACCTAATTCGCCCAATCCATGCCGGCGGAAAGACCGCAATAATCTCAAAGACGAATCTATTAATTGGGTCAACACCAAACGTGCAACTAAACTGCAACCGCCACTTGGCACCACAACTTGGCGACGATATTGTAACGAAAGAAACTTATTTAATTCTTTAATGCGATATAAGATGTCCTACAGACCCGTTTCTCCTTGCGGATGGATTTTTTGAAATATCCCACGTATGTTCTTGCGCAAGTGACGATACCAGTGTTGAACCCAATCCGACTTATTCAAAATCACAAGTCCTAAACGATCCCCGCATCATAACAGATGAGAGTTTTGATACAGTATGTTGTTTACTGTATATAAGCTTCCATTCGATAGTAGCAAATCTAATGTCAATTTTGTCGGAGACTGAATCCCCGATACCTAAACTTTCCTGTTAGTAGTTGTGACATTGATGGATTTATTCGCCCGACACTTTCCATATACAACGATTCGTTCCCAGTACCGTAAACTATCGGAGTGAGAAGGGATACTGCCGCCGTTATCGCGTTTCTTATATTTGTTTTCATACGTCCAGTTCTTTATTCTTAAATGTTATATATTTACATAATTACACTTTAATTTTATTACTTTTATAAACTTCAACTATGGCATCAAGTATATCGCTGAAGAAATCCTCATAACGAACATTGTTTTCATATTCGGATGATATGTCTATTTTTATTATATATGGTGGTACACTTGCAGTTTCTACCGTAATATCCCGCATAAATTTCCGCTCGTCAATTTTTTATATTTTAATTATTCTTGCGGAGAGAAGTTTTTTGAAACAATATTTCGTATATGAAATATGTTTTCACCTTGTCCTGCTTGCTTTTAAGCGCATGTTTTTGCGCTCTTATTGAGGCGGCAAATGCAAATGAAAAAAAACTTTGGAACGGTTTTGAACGCGAGGATTTTAAAATATCCGGTCGCGATTCCATTCTCGTTTCTCCCCAAAACCCGCGCAAAGACAAGGCTTGGATATGGAGGCCCGCCTGGTTCGACGCATTTCCCAACGCCGATATAGAGCTGCTAAAACGCGGTTTCTATTTGGCGTATTTCGACGTCACCCACTTGTACGCCAGCCCGAGATCCATGGATCTGATGGACGAATTTTACTACGCGATGCAAAAGAGGGGGCTCTCTAAAAAGGTCGCCCTTGAAGGTATAAGCCGCGGAGGAGCCGCCGCCCTCATGTGGGCGAATAGGGATCCCTCAAAAGTCTCTTGCGTATATGTCGACGCCCCCGTCTGCGATTTCGACTCCTGGCCCGGACAATCCCGCAAAAAACTCTACGCCGATTTTCTTAAGGAATGGGGGATAAAAGACACGAGAAACTTTTCCGGGAATCCGATAGACAATTACGAAAGACTCGCCCAAAGCGGAGTTCCCGTGCTGATAGTAGCGGGAGACGCCGACGTTGATGTTCCTTATTCGAAAAACGGCGAAATATATAAAAAGCGGTTCTTCGACAGCGGCGGTAATATAAGGAGCATAGTCAAGGCCGGTTGCGCCCACCACCCGCACGGATTTGAAAATCCGGAAGAAATAGCGGGGTTCATCGAAGATTCCCAGAATGCCGCTTCCAGTAATAAAACCGAAATTTATGGAGCCATTACAAGGTTTAAGGTACGCGGCGGAGTGCGCAAATCGCTAAAAAAATTCGCCGAACAAAGGCGCGGGACCGTCGCGTTCATAGGCGGATCAATAACCGAAATGCGCGGGTGGAAGGAAAACGTGCAAAGCGAATTAAAACGCCGCTTTCCAGAAACCGAATTTACTTTTCTGGAATCCGGAATATCGTCGCTGGGCAGCTCCGCGCACGCATTCAGAATATTAAAAGATATTCCCCAAATAGCCTCCGCAGATATGGTATTTTTGGAGGCGGCAGTCAACGACGATACAAACGGATTCTACGGGAAATATGCGAAGAGGGGATACGAAGGTGTAATCAGGCACATTCTGCTGTTAAACCCCGACGCCGAGATTGTATGCCTGCACTTCGCCTCGGACGAACTTCTCAAAAAATGCGCGAATGGCGCCATTCCCGACGTCATTAAAAGCCATGAAGAAATTGCAAGTCATTATAAGCTGCCATCAGTGAATCTCTCCAGCGAAGTTGCCGATAAGATCGCATCGGGAATATTCGGCTGGGAAAAGTTCGGAGGAACGCATCCGTCACCGTTCGGGCACAAGCTGTATTCCGAGGGCGTAAAAAAGGTCTTTGACGCGAGCGAACAACTGCCCTGCCCCGAAAATAACCCGCCTCTCCCACTCCCCGCAGACAAGTTTTCCTATTTTAACGGAGATTTAATAGGCCCGGACTCTGCGTCGGTAAAGTGCAAGTCTGGTTGGGCGATGGAGAGGTCCTGGACGCCTAAAAAGAAAGGACATGTGAGGACGCGCTATAAGAACATTCCTCTTTTAGAAACTGGCAGCGGAGGATCTGAGCTTAGCGTAAGCTTCAAAGGAAGCGCAATAGGCGTTTATTGCCTTGCGGGACCGGACGCCGGCATTATTGAATATTCGATAGACGGAAGCCGCTTCAAAAAGATTGACACTTTCACGCGATGGAGTCGCGACCTTTATTTGCCGCGCATAATCGTATTCGACGACGAACTCTCCGATGGTCAACACGTTTTAAAGTTAAAAACGTCCTATGAAAAAAATCCGGGCAGCCTAGGGAATTCATGCCAAATCATTGGTTTTTGCGTCAACGGGAAACAATAAACGATACAGGCACATAGCTTAAAAAAGTTGACTTAATTGCCCGATTGTGCGAGTCGATAAAAATACGCGATAAGGAATATGAATCGCTAAAGATTTACGTGCGCGATTGGAAATCGCGTGTAGGTCAAAAGCCGTACCGGGGGTTCAAATCCCTCTCTCTCCGCGTTTATAACTTCCACACTGCAAGGGTGTTAGACAGTTTTATTTAAAAAGCTGCAATGCGTTTAATATGGGCGATTGCGGCTTTTTTATTGTCTAACACCATTGCAGCAAAAAATGCCCATTTTTTTGAATTTTAAACCCAAGCTTTTTTCTAAAAAAGGCCGATTTTGGGAAAATGTGTTAGACAGTTTCTGGCAATTTTTGCCCTTAAAAAGCCTTCATTTTTAGCCTCAAAACAGGCTTAAAAAGTACCTTAAAAAACGCCGCTTTTTAACCAATTTTTCGATCATTTTTTAAATGGGTGTTATACAATCACTCTCTATCTGTGCCAAATGGCGCCAATCCGCCTCAAATAGCCTCTTATTTTGTAATAAAGCGGCGAAGGGAGAGTTGCGATTCTTAGAGCGTAAATTTTTGCGATTGCGTCTGTGACCTGCGGGCATTCTGCTTTTATCGCAATTTCGTACGGCACAAAGTCTCCGCTTTCAAGGCACTTTGCAAGTATCCTATGCAATTCAAGGTGTTTTTCCTGCGAGCATCTTAACCTGAGCGTCCCCCTCCCGTATCTTCCAAAAACCGGGAATAAATCCAAAAAATACACATGGTGGGTGTGATAGTTTTTAGCGCCCAAGCTAATTCCTTCAAGCGCCAAAGTCCCCCAAGGTAAAAGCAAGCTCTTGTCAATTTCGTATTCAAGGGAAAGCTCTTTGAGGTAATCGTCCAAGGGATTGTTTACATCCCTTGGATTTAAGTGTTTCCTAAAAGTTCCTTGTCTCATTTAGTTGCCCAACTTTTCGATTTCCCTTGCGGTTAGCATCTTTCCCAAGTGCTTTAAGGGAATTTGCGAATATATCTCCCATACATCGCAAACGCGCCTTGTTGTGCGCTTGCGGCGTTCAAGTCTTGCCATAATCTTTTTATTTTCCTTTCTCATAAATAATATTCCTTTCTATTTAGTTGTTTTAGAGTCCAGACCATTGGGATCTTCATTTTTATTGTATTTTGAGGATAAAATTTTCCGCCTTAGCTGAATCTTTTCCTCCAATATAAATTCAAAGAGATTTGGTTTCTTTTCTTTTGCCAATGCCTCCAGCTCATCTGCGGATTTGCTATCTGCAAGTTCTATAAACGAACCAAATCCTTGGCGCGCGTAATAGCGCCTTGCGTCTAAACTGAGCTTCAAATAAAGCTCTGCCGCCTTGTCGCATTTTGCCTGCTCTAAATCTCCAACGGTGACGTTAAATGACAGCTTAACACCCATTGCCTTGTTTGCAAAATATACGGCTCTGCTGTCTCTATAATCTATGCAGTGCGATATATCCCACTTCTCATAGCCAAATACATTTGCGTAATCTTTCTCTTCTC
>OKXB01002961.1_pt1 | contig 12316 bp, 8 predicted proteins | sample 1601731 | NCBI WGS metagenome assembly OKXB01 (sample SAMN04414077, study PRJEB24778) | human gut metagenome | material: faecal | host: Homo sapiens | reverse complement strand
TTTACAGTCACGCACTGTGATCTTGAACACAAAATATGTATCAATTGCAAATAATAGCAATACAATTATTATCTTGCCTGCGTTATTAATAAAAGTATTCGGTATTATTTCAAAAATTAGTGGAATTGCAAAAGGTAAAACAGTAAATATTAATGCCTTACATATACTCTTAGAAATATCGTTCTTCATATACTTTTCTCCCTTGCATTCATTTGCTCATCCTAAGAATTAACATCATTTTCTCTTAACTATAACTTCATCATCTCACAGATTTTTTCATAAACTCTTTCACAATTTCTTTTATCGTTATACACAAAAAATTGATCCATTCTTTGACGATATATGCCTTTCAATTCATACTGATTTTCCTTATATCCACTTCGATATTTTTCATTGCAATATGGTGTTATGGTCAAAAGAGTTTTTAAAACTCGCTAACTTCCAACATATAGTACCTTGAAAATTTTACACAATCGTTTTGGAATAGATATTAGGTATTTTTCCCTTGTATTTCAGTCAGCCCCGTACCGGCATCCTGTCAACATGATATTTTCTTTGCAATAAGGATGGAACTGTTTCTACACCATTGCGGATTCGAAAGAGATTTTTAAATTCTTCTGTTCCCATCATCTGTTTTTATTGTAAATGAAGCTGTGAGGGAATCTCTACAACCTTCTCGTATAACCGCTGATATTTTAAGTTTGTTATATTTTCCATCCAAAACAAACGTGATATCGCTATTATGCCCATTATTAATAAAAGCATTAGCATGAGAATTATTAAACGATTCCTTTACTACTCCGTTATCTAACACTCCACTATTTTTACTGTTTACATATAATCCAAACAAGTCTGTCTTATCTGCCAATACCCTTCCAACATTGATGTTCCCGTCCTCTTTAGAATAGGACTCCGTCTCTGGCAAAAGCTTTATTGCAATCTCACGGCTCCAGTACTCTCTGCCATTGATGTTTACTATAGAGTTATTAGTATCAACTGGAATTTTCTTACCATCTATAGACAATCCCAACGATTCAAACAATAAATCAGGACTTCCGCTTACCTGTGATTTAAGAAATTCATTTAATTCCTTTTTCTCTGTATAATCACTGAAGTATTGCTTATTTTGCTGTTTTAATGTAGAGTTATCCTGTTTTAATGTGGCATTTTCCTCCTGTAAATCGCTATACGCATCCGCCAAGTCTTTCCAGTCATTATTTGTTCCGTTTAGCCTTATCTTTCAAATCAACTTCTAATTTATATCTTATTTTATGTCACTAAATTTTAGCTTCTGTGGCTTTTGGTTCCTACCTTCCTACACTTCACTTTAAACCATTTTTCCGCAACTCTCCATGAAATGGCATTTTTCCACTTATTACCTTTCATATTAAGTAATCTTCTGTGATACCTTTCAGAATCAACATGCTTCAACCATTTCAATCCTTTTAAAAAGTCAAGCATACCACGAATTACATAATATTCTGAAACAAAATCACCTGCTACATGATAAGAAGTAATCGTCTCATGCCACTTATTCAAGACAGCCTGTGAATCCAGCCACGGAAAATGAATGGCATTAACAACCAACGGATTTCTTGTATCATAATAAAGCATAATTGGTGTCTGTCGTTTATCAAATGTCTCATGCCACACGTGCACACCCTCAATGATAATGGGAGTTCTGCCACACCGAAGTCCATACTCTACGTCATCACAATGTATGAAAAAAGGTAAAACATCATTTTCCCTCACAAAGCTCATTGGGAAACAGCAAAACCACCATCCTCCATAATCAGCCCCAGAATCATAGACCACCTTTCCATAACAATAATCATCTGGTGTAATCTTCCTCATATATTCAACGTGTTTTAAGTCACCATAATTCCATATTTCCGCAGCAGTATACTGAATATCGGGCTTATCCAGACAGAACATCCGACCAGCCACCGGATTAAGTTCATACTGTTCAGGCACGCTTACCAGAAAATCATACAGAATATAAAAAGCATCCAACTCAAACTTCACATCATCATCCATGAAAATAACATGTGAAAAATCAATATTGCTGTTGCGTATTTCCTCTATTCCTCTCTGAAAGCCACCTGAACCGCCCGTATTTTTGTTGTGAAACACATGCAAAAAATCCCCATCATGACATTCCAATTCACAACCATTATCTATCACGAAAATATGCAGTTTGCCATAATAATCTCTGTCAGTCAAATCAAAAAATTTAGACTGTAACAATTTAGAAATATTATGCTCCACAAAATCATTTCTGTGATATGTACAAATGTTTACAACAATATTTATATTTTTCACATTTTCTCCTCTAAAACACATATGCTATTTAATCTTATATCAGCTCACGCTCACACATATCCAGTGCAGAGGCAATAACAGCATCCATATCATAGTATTTATATTCACCAAGTCGACCACCAAAAATAACCTTCGTTTCCTGATCTGCAAGCTTCCTATAATCTTCATATAGCCTTCCATTTTTCTCATCATTTACCGGATAATATGGCTCATCACCCGGTTTCCACTCTGATGAAAATTCCTTGGAAATTACTGTCTTTGGCAAATCCTGACCATCTGCATCCTTACCAAATTCAAACCATTTGTGTTCTATAATTCTGGTCCAAGGTGTCTCTTCATCTGTATAGTTCACTGCTGCATTGCCCTGAAAATTTGGAATATCAAGTAATTCTGTCTCAAATCGAACTGAGCGATACTCCAACGTTCCAAGTTTATAGCCAAAGTAGGAATCTATTGCACCAGTATATACAATCTTATCTGCCATGGCATCCCACTTATCCTTTGATACAAGATAGTCCTCATTCAATTTTACCTCTATGCCTTCAAGCATATTCGCAACCATCTTTGTATATCCGCCAATTGGGATTCCCTGAAATAGTGCATTAAAATAATTATTATCAAATGTCAAACGTACCGGCAATCTCTTGATAATAAAAGCCGGAAGTTCATTGCATGGACGTCCCCACTGTTTTTCTGTGTAACCCTTAATCAGTTTTTCATAAATATCACGGCCAACAAGTGATATTGCCTGTTCTTCCAGATTTTTTGGTTCTACAATTCCTGCTTCTTTTTTCTGCTCTTCAATCTTTGCTGCTGCCTCTTCCGGAGTTACAACACCCCACATTTTATTAAAAGTATACATATTAAAAGGTAGTGAATATAATTCACCGTTATAATTTGCAACCGGAGAATTGGTAAACCGATTAAATTCTGCAAACTGATTTACATACTCCCATACTTTTCTATTATTTGTATGAAAAATATGAGCTCCATACTTATGTACCTGAATGCCTTCCACTGCCTCCGTATAAACATTTCCTGCAATATTCGGTCTCTTATCAATTACCAGAACTGACTTTCCTGCCTTCTTTGCTTCATGTGCAAAAACTGCTCCATAAAGTCCTGCACCTACTACTAAATAATCGTATTTCATATTTATCTGCTCTCCTTTGAAATTTATAAAACAATGAATTTATTGCTTCCGCTTCACAATCCCTTTATGAATCAAATGCGGACGAGATTACAAGAGAAAAATGCCGTGCCCGTGAAAACTATATATGCCTTGAGCGTACTCTGGCAGAACAGGAAAAAAGATTAGCTGAGCAGGAAGTTGAATTAGCTAACAAAACTGCTGCATTGGCTGAGCAGGAAGCTGAATTAGCTAATAAAACTGCTGCATTGGCTGAACAAAAAGCTGCACTTTCTGATAAAGATAAGATTATCGAAAAACTTAAAAAACAGCTTGCTGAAATTCAGTCTGCTAATTAATATTGTTGGATTAAAATCCCACCACCTTGAAAGTGGTGGGATTCTAACTCTTATGTACATATATATTTTCTTCTAAAATGCAATAATTCTTCTAAAATAATCCTGTGGATCATAAACTATAAAATCAATAACCCTATGAATATGCTTCTAAAATGACTTCATATCCCCAATAATGAATATTTCAATTGATCCTAATAATAAATCCAAGCGTCATCGGTCCACTAAAAAAATAATTCGGGATACTTTTTGTGATATTATCGTTGATTACTACAATATTTTGAAATCCTTTATTTAATAAACAATTACCTTATCACTATCATAAGATGGACTCATTACTTTATCATTTACAGCTCTTACTGTATAATAATATGTTTCGCCATCCTTTGCAGTTACATCTGTATAACTTGTATCAACCTCATTACTTGACAAAACTATCCAGTTCGTACCTGACTGTTTTCTATATACTTTATATAATTTTGCCCCTTTTACTTTTTCCCAATTAATTTGTATTCCAGAATTTGTATTAATAAATTTTCCTAATTTTACATTATCTAACATCAACACTTGCGCTGATAAAATATTTACTTCGACATCTGGTGAAGCATAATAATTTTTTGTTTCCTTAAATCTTACAAAATAATTACCTGGTGAAAGATTACTGATTTCCTTTCCATCAATATCTTTGTATAATATTTCATTTTCACCACGAAATTCCATAGTAGAATCTACATCTTTAATTTTTCCGTCATTAGCACCCACAGATGACTCATCAACTGTTGAAACTTTCGGTAAATCTCTTTCCGCTTTGTTTATTGTGTAATTTACAATTATATTTTCATTAGGCAATGCATAATTTCTATTAGTTACATCAACTGCAATTGCTTCATATGTTCCAGCATCTGTTTGTTCACCATCAACAATAACATCACATTCTTCTCCATCTGCAACTCCATTTGCTATCGCTTTCGGCAAATGTGCTTTTCCATCGTATGTAAACATTGTATTTTCCCATTCGACTTCTATAATCTTTGGTTCAAATTCAATTGTTTGATCATAATAATCATTACATTTTTTGCAATAAAAACGAAGTACGCCTTCTTCTCCATATGATGGTTTTTTTATTACCTCGCCATTGTTCCATTCATGACCAATAGGTTCTGTATAATCATGATACTTTGTTTGTGAGCAGATAGCACATTGCTCTTTTGTATAACCATATTCAGTACATGTCGGTTCAACTCTACTCGTTATCCATTCATGTTGCTCCACTTCCATATACTTTTCTAAATTGTATAAATATTCTGCCCAATTTTCTATTTCATCAATGTGTTTTGTCCAACTGTCTTTTCCGTCCAACCATGTAAGATAATTCAAAATATTCGAAAAATATGTATTATCTGATATTGCAAACTCATTATAATCCATCACTGTTCTAAAAATTTCATCAGATGAAGATTCATAATCCCCTCTATTTTGCAGATAACAATTAAAATAGGATGATCTCCCATTTACATCCATATTTAGCACATATAGTCCCGTTTCAAAACCAGCCACTACATCATCTACAAAATTATTAATCTTTTCTGGAAGCGAACTAATTGAATCTATCGTTGAAATCACTAAATAAGCCTCATCAAATATTTCATCTGTTATTTTTATATCTGTGTACTCCGATACATCAGAATTATACAATTCTTTCAAATATTTTTTTAAAATATTCTCACATTCTGCTTTTATATCTTTGATAATCAATTCTTCATCTGATTGATCAGCATATTTATATATCAAATACTTTTCCAAATCATTTGATATATATTCAAGATGATATTGTGATTCTGCTGATTGATTATTCAACATACTTCTTGTAAAAGAAGAGAAACTCCAAATTCTCTGCTTCACTTCATCAGCATTATCTACTTCATTTATGATATTTCCCGTAATAAGATTATAATAATCATTTCCATCAAGATCTGCTTTTTGTATGCTACTACTATTATATATAAATGCCAAAAAATTTCTTGCCTCACTTTCCGGTAAAGTTGGCATATTATTCATCCACTTATAAAATTCTGTTTTTTCATCTCCATAGCTTTCGTCTAACTCATATGATAATCTACAATTTGCTAGTCCAAGACGCGTTCCCCAACCCGTGTATTCATTATCATGAAAGTATATTTTTAATTCATTTACACCTGACACATTAACTGCAACCTTGATGGGAAGATCTGTTGCCCTAAATTCATAGGAACCCAATAATTTACCATCACCATAAAAATCCAAAATAGTATCAAAATTTGTTGTATTATTACTTGGCACTAATACCAGATCACTTTGTAAATATTCGTACTCATTATTTATATTATATTTTACCCAAGCCCAACTTTTCTCGTGCCCTGCATTCCATCTTGCAATCCAAATTGCTAATCCTCTTTCATATTCATTTCCATATATATCATTTAATTTACCACTTGGTCTAATATAACTATCTCCCATATTCCCAGTATATCGGTTGCTTTCAATTATCGTGTACTCATCTAAATAAGCACATTCTTGCTTATTATTTTCAACTTCATCTGCAAATGTAGTCACACAATTCTGCAAAATAATAAACATTATCAGAACAGTTGCTAAAACCTTTTTCATAATTTATAAGACCTCCTCTTCCCCCATAATTGGCATAGTACTTATTTTCTCTCATAATATCTTGTACAAACTTCATTTATCGAGTTATACACAAATTATCATTAACAAAACAATTTAAAAAAATCCTATTTTTCACTTTATAGCTATATTGTTTTTCTTCTGTAATTCTCATCTAATGCATAAAATCTGTCTTCATTCCTAGCAACATTTTCTTTTGACCATGCTACATTTTTTTTAACTACTTTAGCAATAGTCCCAGCAATTAAGCAATTATTGAGTACTTTTCCTTTTACTACACTCCTATATGCACATATACTTCCACTTCCAATTTCAGTATTAGGCAAAATAGCAACTTCTCCACCTAACCAAACATGATTTCCGATTGTAATAGAATCTCTAAGCTTACCATCTGTATTATTAATACATTTTCCATTCGTAGTATCCCACAACAAATGTCCATCATGTCCTAAAAGAACTACATCCCATGAGAACATACAATCCCTGCCAATACATATCTTCTGATTTCTTCCAGTTCTTATCTTTCCAGTTTGCATATTAGTTTTACTTCCAATTGTCAGTATCGAAAATTCATTAATAAAAATTTCCATTCCATCAATAAATACATGGTCTTCTATTTTTAGTACAGAATTATTTGCTAGTTTTAGTTGCTTTGCTTGTAATATACAATTATTCTCTATTTCTATTTTATTGCTACTTCCTACCACAATCTTAGAAATTTTGACATTCTCTCCTATTACTACTCTATTATCAGAACCACATATTTGTATCTCCACTGTAGAATATGTCTCAATATAGTTTCCAAAATTATCACTATATTTTCCAGCTTTTAAAATCATATTTGAACAATTATTATATTCTAAATGATGTACCCCCCTCCCCTGATAAATTATTAACAATCTTTTTTTTGCTATCAACTCGCTTCGCATATGCATTACTTAACCAACAAATTCCACGTTGAGCTTCCCTTTTAACTCTTTCATTAATCAAGTCATAATTGATATCATCAGGAATGCAGTAATTACTTATATCAAGCAATATCCTATCTTCCAATCCCAATAATTTTGCTATTGTAAAAAATCTATCTATTCCACGTTGACGATTACCTATTGCCAAATATTGTTTATTTAAAATAATGCTCAAACATACACCATGATGCGAGTCTGTAACAAAAAATGATGATCGGTTTATGTAATCTATAAATCTTTCTATAGAAACATCCTGTAAAAGTTTTCCCACATCCCATGTATCATGAAATGTCCAATATTCTCTCATTCCTAAAATTGAAATTATTTTAAGCCCCTTAGTTTCTGCAATTTTTTGAATTAAATCTTTCTTTTCTTGAGACGGATCTAAAATATAACACAAAAGATATTTTTCTTCTTTTATTGCTTCACTTTCATCTACTAATCTCGTGTATTCTTCCTTATCAAGCCAAAATATTGGATCAATTATCTGTTCGGTTTCAATTCCAAATATTTCTTTACATACCTGTATACCACTTTCTTCTCTAACACTTATTGAATCAAACCTATTTAAATATTCCTTTGCCACCGAAATCATCTGCGGATTATTGCTAAATTTACCAGCCCCAAAAGATGGTGCAACAGCTATTTTTTTCTTATTTCTATCTACAAAGTCAAGGAAGAACGAATATCCTACCAGCCTTGTTGTTGATTCAGTCCACATTTGGTCTGATCCCAATACAAATGAATCGCAAAATTTATTATATTCCTGCATATGATTAATATCACGCTTTTTCGCAATCATAAAATGCTTTCCGATAAAGGCTTCCACTCTCTCTGTTTCCTTATCCCACGGCTTACCACTAAGCATAGGTACAGGAATGAAAATAACATTTTTCCCCATCTTTTGAATGATTTTTGCAAGTCCGAAATATGTTAATGCACTTCCAAAATTTGATGCAAACCACCAACCAACTATTCCTGAATCCCAACGTCGATTTCTTCCATACCATAATGAACGATTATATCCATGCTCATCAAGATGACTAAAGAAAAATTTACGTCCTACATTAAGTTTTTGCGGATAATTTAAATTTCCATTATACTGTCTAATAATTTCAAATGGAATTTCTTCGCACAATTCCATACTTTCCTGCAATTTATCAAAAAAACTCTTTCCTTTTTCTGTATTTACTGTTACAAGTGATGTTCCCTTTCCATCATTTAATTTTGAGTTTATTTTAGATACCTGCCATGCATCTCCCATAGTAATATCTGCAACTCTATTACCTTTTGCATAATAACATTTAGAACAGTTTTCTCGTATTGTAACACCTTCTAAAAATCCATTATACCAAGTACAGTCTGCATAATTTTTTCTTACTACACTTCCATCATCTAAATATGCTGTAGCCGTTGTAGACCATCCGAAAACACTCTTATCACGAAAATCCAATTTTGCAATTTTCTTTCCGTTTACAAATTCATCAAGCCATTTATTATATGCCTTGATTGAATTTCCACCATGGCAAATGAAATCTGCCGTATATAAATTATCATATTCATGACATAAATATTTTTTTAACCCAGCCACTTCACAGGGCGTTCCTGTAAACAAAACAACTCGACCATTTTTCAAATAACTCTCTGCTCTTTTATATGTATGGCAAGTTTCAGCAAAAACATACTTTGAACCTCTCATTTCAACTATTTCTTCATTTGAATCCGCTTCTGCTAAATATACCCTCCTATAGTCTTCAGAATATACAGCTCCAAATATTACACCACCTTTTCGTACAATTTCATGAGCCATTAATGTAAACATTCCACCAGAAGAACTTTTTAACCTTATATCATCTTGTGCCCAAACCGCGTATGCTTTCGGTTCTTCATTTAAAATAGGTGCTTCATTTGCTTGACAGACGTTTATACACATACCACAATTTATACACAAATCAGATAATATGTTTGGATATAAAAAACCATCCTCATCGTATACCATCTCTATGGCATTAACAGGACATTTATTTTCACAACTTCCACAACCATAGCACTCCTCTTTCAATATACTATTTACAGTTCTAACCTTATCTTTCTTTTGCATTTGCGGATCTCCTAATAAACTTATATCTTTATAGAATTATTCTATCTTTCTTTCGAGTTAATTTTGTTCCAAGCTTAAAAGCTTTTGATTTTAACGTTTCATCAATTTCATATTTTTCTCTCTCTGTCTTTTCTGCAAGGGTTTTTAACTCATCCTCAACTGTCAAATCATTTAAAGCCCACTCTTTTATTTCTGCTAAATGTCCTTGCTGGCTCTCCGCAATAAGATATTCCCTGACTTCATATTTTTGAATTAAATTTAAAATTTGTTCAGAATATTTTCTTTTAAATTCTGCTGGGAAATCACAGATTGTATAGTATAAAAACTCTATAACCCAAGACCACAGTGCATCTTGATTCAATTCATAAAATCCTTGTTTTTTCCATTCATTTATTATTTTTTCAACAATCAAAAAATGACATTCTGTTTTTTTTATGCGTCGGTTACTATACAATTGCATTAAAGATGTATTTTTAGCAATTCGATAATTATACAGTTTTAAATCCAGAACAATAACATTTTTAGCTCTTGGAATATACCCAAACTGAAATATCTGATCTTCACCTAAATTCAACTCCTCATCAAATCTTAAAATCGATGGTTCTTCTAATATTTTTCTTTTTATAAAATGAAGCCATAAAAACGGACGTGCGGCTTTCTCTTTAAATACAACCTCATCAACTTTATTATTAACATATGTTTTACAAGTCGTTGTAAGCTTATCAGCTATATATTCATTTTTTTCACCTATGACATTTCCACCAAAAATTATTAAATCCCAATTTTCTTTTTCTACTGCTACCTTTGAAAGCTTTTCAAATGCATTTTCTACTAGGTAATCATCTGCATCTACAAAACTAATATAATTACCACTCGCATATTGTAATGCTTTATTCCGCGCAGCTGCAGGTCCTGCATTTTCTTGAATAAATACTTTAATTCTGTTATCTTTCTTCTCGTAAAATCTTAATATATCCAATGAATGATCTGTAGAACCATCATCTACACATAACACTTCAAAATTTGTATAAGTCTGGCTAATCAGCGAATCCAGGCAGGTTTTTAAATATTTTTCTGCATTATATACAGGAACAATTACAGAAATAAAAATATCTATTTTTTTTCCATCTGTTTCATTATTCTTTAATTTCATATACATTCTCCACTATATCTTCATTTTTAAAAATTTCTTTATATTCAAACCATTTTTAAATTCTTCTGAATTACGAACCAGTAACCATTTTTTATGTATTTCTTCATATTCTTTTTTTTGGCGGTACATGCCGTCTTCTATATAGAAAAGTTTTGGAGAATCAATAATTCTATTCATTTGTGCTAAAACCCATGAATCTAGCATTTCAACATGTATCTTAGGATTTTTCAAATCACTTTCGAATTCCTTACTTACTCTCTCTAAAAATTCCAACCGAAATTCGTCAGCTATTCTATGATAAGAATGTAAATAATTAAAAACTTTTTTCTCCAAAAACCGTTTATGATATTCTGCATTAAGTTCATCATGTTCATCAAGGAATTTACCTATATACATATACTCATCGCAAATGCAAAACACTTTCTTTTTACTGTTTATTGATGAGTTTGGATTGTCCTGACGATAATAATAAAAAGCTTCATTTATAAATACAATCTTCCTTGCTAACGAAATTACTTGAAACCAGAAACCGTTATCTTGAAAACTCGCTCCTGGTGTTTCATTATGACGGATATTATTTTTGCGCAAAAAATCTGTTTTATAAATTCCAGTCCAATTCATCATTGTAAATGTAAATATTTCCGGACAAATTTGCGAATTTAGTACTCTGTTATAGTATTGAATTGGGCATACCCATTGATATTGTGCTTCAGATCTCCCATTTTTAGTTGAAAAAATATAGTGGTCTGATTTTACAATTTCAGTTTTATATTGTACTGCTGTGTTATATAATCTCTCAAACATATTTTTTTCAATGTAATCATCAGATTCTACAATACCAATATACTCACCTATTGCTATATCCATCCCTACATTCATCGTGTTACCATATCCAGAATTTTGTTTCGTAATAACTTTTATACGAGTATCCATTTTTTCATATGTACGTAAAATACTCAAAGATGCATCCGTTGAACCATCATCTACACAAATTATTTCAATATCTTTCAATGTTTGATTAATAACACTATCTAAACATTCCTTTAAATATCTCTCCACATTACATATTGGTATTACAATTGATACTTTGATATCATTCATTTTCAAACTTCCTCTACCCTTCATTCATCTTCCGATAAGCCTCGCAAACCACCTTCGGCTCACCGTACATTTTCATTTTTCCTTTTTCGATCCAGACCACCCGGTCACAATTTTCCAAGATCGTACCCATACTATGCGACACCAGCAGCACCGTACTTCCTCCGTGGATCATCTCTTTCACGCGCTTCAAACTCTTCTTGCGGAAGAATTCATCCCCGACCGAAAGCACCTCATCTAATATGAGGATCTCTGCGGTTTCGCCGATCGTTGCGATTGCAAAGCCGAGACGGCTGACCATACCGGAAGAAAAGTTTTTTACTTTCTCCTCCATAAAGCCTTCGAGTTCTGCAAACCTGACGATCTCGTCATATTTGGAATCGATAAATTCTTTGGAATAACCGATGATAGCACCGTTTAAGTACACATTTTCCTTTGCGGTCAGTTCCACATCAAAACCGGTTCCAAGTGTCAGAAGCTGCACTTTCCGGCGGTCGCACTGCACTTCGCCGCTGCTCGGTTTTA
>OKXB01002957.1_pt1 | contig 12327 bp, 10 predicted proteins | sample 1601731 | NCBI WGS metagenome assembly OKXB01 (sample SAMN04414077, study PRJEB24778) | human gut metagenome | material: faecal | host: Homo sapiens | reverse complement strand
TAATGCCATAATATTATATTATTTTTCTTATTATCAATTAGTTATGTATTACTGTAAAATAGACGAGTAACAAAATGGTAACAATATAAAGTTAAAAAAGAATAATTGCTCCTTCTACCTCGTTTTGGTGTGCAAAGATAATCAATTTTGGGCTAATGTGGTTATCTTCTTATACTTTCTCTTTTGTCTATTATTAGTTTTTAAGCGGAATCGTTATCTTTGCTCATATTAATGAAACAGAGAACATTATGGAAAATACAGAGTTTAAAGCTAAATTTGACAATATACAAAGGTTATTTGACCGTTGCATTAGCCATGCCTATGAAACTTTAGAAAGAAACATTTATATGAAATCCCAATACCTGAATACGGAACAGGTGGAAGAATTGGAGGGGAAAGAGTATATTCATAATGCTGATGAATTAGCGAGCTTATACATGAGTTATTCTGTACTAAGTGAGATGCAGCGTTGTTATTTCATACATGACTTCTTTTGGGAAAGCGGTTTTTATGAAGCCCTGAAGCCTGATGAAAAAAGAAAGTATCTTTTATTTTCCCCTCTTTCATTTGATTATTCCCGATATGAACAAAATAATTCAGTTTATGATGAAGAACTGCCTTATTTTTCTGTAGTTGTTAAAGCCGTTGTGTTGGAAAGATATTTGGCATACTTGCGAAAAAAGAAAGAGGACAGAACGCAGACGGAAATACAACCGCAGCTGGAACAGGAAGTGCAGAAGCAGATAACAAACACTGAGTTTTCGATAAAAGCTGTACCCCCTATTGCTGAAACAGAAAATCCTTTTGATTCAATTCTTAATGATAGACAGATTGAATTAATTGCGGATTGCATCAATGAGGTTAAGATATTCAATGCCTCTGTGACTGTTGATGATTTGAAAGCGATACTTTCCTGTAAGCCTAATACAATATTAAGGTCAAACAATAATAGATATGTCGCTTTTCTTTTTTCAGAATTAAGTAACAGGTCTTTGATTACCGCTAATTGGCAATCGGTCATTGCTAATAATAAACTGTTTCTTTCCAAAGACAAAAGTAGGGATAAATACCTCAATCAAGGGGATTTAGCCACAGCAACCAATTATGTGAAAGGCATCTCCCATGAGAAAGGATTTGCAACCATATACAACTATATCAAACAACTGAAAAGACTTTAAGAATAGGTTAAGACCTCAAACATAGCTTAATCCACTATCAAGCTAATCCTCAATACCTTTGCTCTCGTTAACGAAAAGAAAACGAGGGTGCGCACCTTCATATTGTTTCACTAAATCCCAAAAAGCAATATGGATAAGACATTAGAGATGCGAGTTGAGGAACTCGAACAGATGCTGTTTTTAACTAAGAATGTGCTTAGCTTTGATGAAGCGAGCAAATTTCTTAACCTTTCTAAAAGTTACCTGTACAAACTGACTTCGGGTAACTTGATACCTCACTATAAACCACAGGGCAAAATGCTTTACTTTGAAAAGGTGGAGTTGGAGGCGTGGTTGCGCCAAAATCCTATCAAGACACAGGCGCAAATAGAACAGGAAGCGCAGAAGTATATCCTCAATAACCGTCCTTTAAAGAAGTAAAGCTATGGAAGAAAAGAAAGTGACGGAGAAGAAGAAAGAGGATGCTATGACAAGAGAAGATTTTGCAGTCCTTTGGAAAACTATTCATTTGAAGATTACCGATACTTACGATGTGCCGCCCGAAATCCTTTGGGTGAATGGTTCAACTATTGGCACACTGGGAAATTTTAGCGCATCCACAGGTAAAGCCAAAAGTAAAAAGACGTTCAATATTTCTGCTATTGTGGCAGCAGCATTGAAGAATGATGAAGTGTTGCAATATTCAGCGTTCCTGCCCGAAAACAAGCGTAAAATTCTATATGTGGACACAGAGCAGAGCAAATACCACTGCCATAAGGTGATGGAACGCATCATGCGTTTGGCTGGTCTTCCTACCGATAAAGATAGAGAGGATTTTATATTTGTCGTGTTGAGGGAATGCACACCCGACAAGCGAAAGCAGATAATAGGCTATATGCTTGCTAATATGGAGGGAATTGGTCTTGTCATTATAGACGGCATCCGTGATTTGATGTACGACATCAACAGCCCCAGCGAATCATCCGACCTCATCAATCTTTTAATGCGATGGTCAAGTGAGTATAATTTGCATATTCACACAGTATTACATTTGAATAAAGGGGATGATAATACACGTGGGCATATTGGAACGGAACTTAACAACAAGGCTGAAACCGTTTTACAGATAACCAAAAGCACGCAGGATGTGGATATTAGCGAAGTAAAGGCGATGCACATTCGAGACAAGGACTTTGAACCGTTTGCATTTCGCATCAATGAAACTGCATTGCCCGAAGTTGTGAAAGACTATGTTTTTGAGCAACCCAAGCAGAACCGCAACTTTCCGCTTACGGAACTTACGGAGCAACAGCACCGTGAAGCGTTGGAAAACGGATTTGGAAAGGATGTAGTACAAGGCTATCCCAATGTTATCGCAGCCTTGAAAAAAGGTTACGCAAGTATCGGTTTTGAACGTGGGCGCAATATTCTCGTGGACTTGAACAAATTCCTTGTAAACAAGCGCATGATAATAAAAGAGGGGAAAGGCTACAAGTTCAATTCTGATTTCCACTACTAAAAGCAAGGTTGGTTTAGTCCGTGTGGTATATATAGAAGAAATGGACTTCTTTTCATTGTACGATTAAGTACAAGATAAGTTTAGTACAGTTTGGGTGTATATATAGCGGACTAAACGGAACTGATTCAATTATTCATTCACCAATACATTCAGATTATGACAATCGAAGAATCCAAAAATATAAAGTTGACAGACTATCTGCACAGTTTAGGCTATAACCCGATAAAGCAACAGGGCAATAGTCTTTGGTACAAATCACCCTTGAGAGAGGAACAAGAGCCTTCTTTCAAAGTGAATACAGACCGCAATTTGTGGTATGACTTTGGAACAGGAAAAGGCGGCAACATCCTTGCATTGGCACAGGAGCTTTACGCATCCGACAGTTTACCCTACCTTTTAGACCGTATAGCGGAGCAAAGCCCCTCTATCCGTCCCGTTTCTTTTTCCTTTCGCCAGCAGTCATCAACGCAACCGAGTTTCCAACATTTGGAAACAGTACCGCTTTCCTCTCCTGCCTTGTTTGCATACTTGCAGGATAGAGGCATAAATACAGCACTTGCGAAAAAAGAATGTATGGAAGTCCGTTTCTCGCTTAACGGTAAATGGAACTTTGCCATCGGCTTCCCTAACGCATCGGGAGGTTACGAGGTACGCAATAAATATTTTAAGGGCTGCATAGCTCCTAAAGACATCACCCATATACGTCAGGCTGGAGAACCTAAAGAAACCTGCTATGTGTTCGAGGGGTTTATGGACTATCTTTCTTTTCTGACCTTGCGACAGAAAAATTGTCCTGATTATCCCGACTTTGACAAGCAGGACTATCTTATTCTGAACTCTGTTTCCAATCTTTCCAAAGCCTTGTACCCGTTGGGGAATTATGAGAAAATACATTGTTTTTTCGACAATGATACGGCAGGGATAAGAGCAGTACAGGAACTTTATAAAGAGTACAGTTTCCGTGTCCGTGATTCCTCACGCATTTATAGTGGCTATAAAGATTTGAATGATTATTTGTGTGGGAAACGGTTGATGCAGTCGGCAGACTTGACACAGCAGACCAAGCAATCACAGACGGTCAAACAAACCGACAGGCAGGAACAACAACCAGCCAAAAAGAAAAGCAGAGGGTTCAGAATGTAGTTACCGCACGCTTTCCACAGGCTTTTGAGTAAGTAAAAGCCATAGCTCAATAGGGCGTTTTCTTCACGCAGTGCAAGCACCGCTAAAAACGCCCTATCGAGCAAAGGGGCATCGCCCCTTTTGAAACCCCGTGAGCCATGCGGCGAATGTGTAAGGCAAACGGAATTGTCTAACGAAAAACAGATTACAACATGGGATATTTCACCCTTGATTTCAAGAAAGCAAAGGGAGCATCTGACGCTCGTATGTCCGACCATATCGAGCGCAGAGTGATAGCTCCGAATGTGGATCCTACACGTACACATCTTAATCGGGAACTGGTGGAACTTCCCGAAGGTGTGACGGTACGTGATGAAGCGATAGCGCATCGCATCAAGTCGGCAGGCATCAAACGGAAGATTACACCCGACCAAGTAAGGGCTATCCGTGTTATGATGTCGGGAACACACGAGGATATGATGAAGATACAGCAAGATGGGCGTATGGACGAATGGTGCAACGACAGTATGGAATGGTTGCACAAGACTTTCGGACGGGAGAATACCGTTTCTGCAGTTCTGCATATGGACGAAACCACACCTCACATACATGCTACCATCGTACCGATAGTAACAGGAGAGCGCAGGAAAGCAAAACAGAAGCAAACGGAGGGTAAGCGTTCCTACCGAAAGAAAACGGATGCAGTCCGGCTATGTGCTGATGATGTATTGAACCGTGACAAGTTGATAGGCTACCATGACGACTACGCCAAAATCATGGATAAATACGGTTTGCAACGTGGCGTGCGTGGTTCGGAAGCAAGGCACGTCACCACAGCCCAGTATTACCGTGATTTGAAGCGGCAGGCGGGCGAACTGGAAACGGGCGTGCAACAACTCCAAGAGGAAAGGGAGGAAGCGGAGAAGCGGTTAAAACAGGTTAAGAAAGAAATAGGAACGCAGAAACTTGAAGCGGTCAAGACCGAAGCAAAAGCCGCTCTTATTGCAAAGGTGGGTTCTCTTTTGGGTAGTGGGGAAATCAAGGAGCTTAAACAGGAGAACAGGCAACTGTATGAAGAAGTTACCAGCCGTGACGAGAGCATAGAAAGGCTGCAAACCATGATGCGGGAACAGCAGAAACAACACCGTAAGGAATTGACAGAAGTACAGGCGAAGCACATTGAAATACTGAACGAGAGGGACAAGGAAATTTCACGTCTTAACCGTATCATTGAGAAGGCGTGCAAATGGTTTCCATACTTCATGGAGTTACTCCGCATTGAAAAGCTATGCCGCCTTGTCGGTTTCAATCAGGAATTGACAAACAAACTTGTAAAAGGCGAGCCGATTGTGTGCAGTGGAAATTTGTACTCGGAGGAATATAGACGAAAATTTGCAACGGAAAAGACCGGTTTCCAAGTAGTTAAGAATCCGACAGATAATACGAAGTTGGTTCTAAGCATTAACAGACAACCGATTTCCGAATGGTTCAAAGAGCAGTTTAACAAACAACATCAGAACATACAGTCAAAACAGGAACAGAAAAGGAGTAAAGGATTTAAATTGTAAATTCTTTATTTAGCTAAAATATACAAAAGGTAAATCTAATATAATTCACGATTTGATTTTTTGTATATTTATAGAATAGATTTACTGATTAGGTTTAGTCTATTCCTTTGTCTATATGTTCAAAACAAACTAAACTCATTTGTATGAACAGCAGCAAAATAGGTGCTGGCGAAAAGAGAAATGTTTTTCTGTTTTTCGCCAGTTTATGTTATTATTTGTACCAACCTGATAATTGTAAATAACACCTGTTTTCAACTTCAACATCATTTGGTGACCACCATCGTGCAAGAGAAACACGTAATAATGTTCCTTTGGGAATTATGTCTTCTGTAGGTTGTAGCCCTACATATTTAATTTGTATCTCAGAACTCCAAGGATCATCGGTTTGATATTTATACCGAACTTTTCCTTTAGAATCTATACTTTTTATTAGGTCTTTATCGGCAATCCAAAAAGAAACACTGTTTTGTGGAATTTTTGAAGAATTTATGTATCCACTTCCATTAGTTGTAAATTTTAGAGCCTTATCAAATAAATTATCAATATTACCTCTGCATATATTGACATTTCTTTTTGTTATAAAGTCAATCATGCTTATGTCATCTTTAAGTCGTCCTACATATTTAGAACTTTGTACTAAAATGTCTTCGATATGGGGTGGGGTCGGATTTTGTTTTTCTATGAATGTAATATCATAAGCCTCGTTGATTTTAAATGGACAATCGTCAGATTGATTGTGACCATTATTATCAAGCAATCGTACAAATCTTCCATCAAAAGTTATGCCTCCAACGCATACTCCTGTATTCATGTGTGTTTTTGATACTATTAGAACTTTCATTTTATAGGTGTTTAATGAAATTATTGTATTTAAGGTGTAAAGCTTTTGCTACTATGGAACGATGACATGCTTCAGGATGTTCTTCAACGCAGAATAGAGCTATTTTCTGAGAATTGTTTTCTTTTAATGTATGTATTAATTTGTCAAAATCAAACTGTGATAATATTTTATTCTTATACTCAATTTCAAATACTTTTCCGATTTCTATCCGAGCAGATTTCGATATTCCATTCTTCTTATCTATTTCTTTTTGTAGCTCTCGAATTTCAGTAGTTGGAGATAATTGGCTTATATATAAATATTTAATTCCATATTCTTTTAATTTGTTTTGTAAATAGGTACTATTTACATATGCGTATTTTTTACCTCTAACTCCTCTCCGTTGTCGAATATCGCAAAATGTATCTATTCCATTTTCTTTTAGCTTTGTAAAGAAAGATTGTTCTGTGGAGCCATATACCCCAATTGTGTAGAATTCCATATTTTATTAGATGTATTTTTTTCTTGATGTGAAATGTTCTTCGCCAAATATGGTATTAAGACCATCGCCATTAGTTAGTTCGAAAATTACTTGGTTTTGTGTTTTCTCTTTCTCAATACCAATGATATGTCTTAATTCAATTCCCATTTTTTGTAGTTCAACTCCAATGAGTTTTGCTCTATGGCATTCTTTGGGATTGCTTTCACTGCATAAAATGCAAACATTAAATCCTTTACTATTTGCATTTTGTAATCTTTTTAATCCTTCGATGAAGAACTCTCTGTTTTTTAGCTTGTTATAATCGACTTTACCATCAGTATAACACGTTCTATCTAAAGGTAATCCCCCTAATAAATCTCCCATATATCCATACTTAATGTGGTATTCTTCTACAGAGTATTTGAGGAAGCCTTGGTTAAAATGAGTATAAAATTTAGAATATGGTTTAGAGCGTATATCAACAAGAAACTCAATATCGAAACTTTGTAGTTCCAATATAAGCTCTTTGATATCTTTGCTTCCATGTCCTATGGAAAATATGTGACTTAATTGTTCCATATATTCTTTTTGAATAGATTCTATACTATTACAAAAGTAACAAAATCTTTTTTATGTGGTTCTAATTTTACTTTTTTTATTTTGATTGTTAGCTAATCTGTGAAGTTGGGTATCAGGTCAATAGCTTTCTTCTTGCTTTCATCCACAATCTTAGCATATATTTGCGTAACTTGAATATTTGTATGCCCAAGTAATTTTGATACAGTATATAAATCTGCTCCAAGTGTAATCATCATGGTTGCATGGGTATGTCTTGATACATGGAATGTAAGATGTTTGTCTATTCCTGCACTTTCTGCCCATTTGGGCAATATTTCGTTTGTTCTGCCCAATGATATTAAATCAGCGAAAACTTTGTCTGTGGACTTTGCATTGCCTTTAGGAGGCAGTTGCTTTACAGCTTCACCACTTAGTGGTATTGAAATTGCTATTTTAGTTTTTTGCTGTACCATATTGAGGGTATATTTTCCTTCATTATCTTCCTTTAAGTCACCCCATGTTAAGGCGGCTACATCGCAATGGCGAATACCACAAAAACAGCAGAAGAGGAAAGCTCGTTTTACCGTGTTATTGCGGAAATCTGTTTTTATCAAAATTTTCAATTCGTCTATGGTGAGAAATTCTCGCTTGGCTTGTACTTGCTTTGGCTTATCTTCCAATTTTATTTTATCCATAGGATTAGCAGGTAAAATATCTTCTGTTACAGCATAATTGATGCAATAACGAAGCATCTTGTAGTAGTGGGCACGTGTATTTGGGCTTACATATTTTTCTTTCTTACAATGTTGCTGTTTAGCTGTTTTTAGATATTCGACAAAACCAATAATGTATTCCTTATCAAGTTGTTTAAATGTAACTCCTGTCTTATCGTATCGCTTCAAATGATGGATAAGGGTATTAGAGGTGACCTTTCTGCCTGTCTTTTCTACATCTTTATCAGCTATGTACTGGATATAGTCAATCAACTTGATGTTTGACTTATTTTTACTGTTGCTGAAGCCATAGCGGTTATTTTGTATCTCAACGATTTTTTGCGCTTTGATGGCATTTGCCAATTTCATGGTTTCTGCATTACGGTTCTTGGTTGCACGGTCTTTTTCTGGAACAAGATAGAGTTTTAGAAATTCATAGTTTCTTTTTCCATCTACATAGATGTCCAAGTAAATAGATTCATTTCCATTGTTCAGTTTCTTGGTTCTGATACGGATTGGCTCTTTTATTTTCACTTCTTTGCTCATGGTTAATTCTTGTTTGATACAGTAGCAAAGATAGAAAATATTTTTGTTTTTGAGTAACAAACGAGTAACAGAAGTAACAAAAAACAAGGGTAAGGAAGGGAAAAATGAAGTAACAATAGAAAATGACAAATGAATGTAATATATTGATATATAGTGTATTTATATTCTTTTGTTACTCTTTTATTATTTTGAATATGGCATTACCATTATTCCGCATTGAAAAGCTATGCCGCCTTGTCGGTTTCAATCAGGAATTGACAAACAAACTTGTAAAAGGCGAGCCGATTGTGTGCAGTGGAAATTTGTACTCGGAGGAATATAGACGAAAATTTGCAACGGAAAAGACCGGTTTCCAAGTAGTTAAGAATCCGACAGATAATACGAAGTTGGTTCTAAGCATTAACAGACAACCGATTTCCGAATGGTTCAAAGAGCAGTTTAACAAACAACATCAGAACATACAGTCAAAACAGGAACAGAAAAGGAGTAAAGGATTTAAATTGTAAATTCTTTATTTAGCTAAAATATACAAAAGGTAAATCTAATATAATTCACGATTTGATTTTTTGTATATTTATAGAATAGATTTACTGATTAGGTTTAGTCTATTCCTTTGTCTATATGTTCAAAACAAACTAAACTCATTTGTATGAACAGCAGCAAAATAGGTGCTGGCGAAAAGAGAAATGTTTTTCTGTTTTTCGCCAGTTTATGTTATTATTTGTACCAACCTGATAATTGTAAATAACACCTGTTTTCAACTTCAACATCATTTGGTGACCACCATCGTGCAAGAGAAACACGTAATAATGTTCCTTTGGGAATTATGTCTTCTGTAGGTTGTAGCCCTACATATTTAATTTGTATCTCAGAACTCCAAGGATCATCGGTTTGATATTTATACCGAACTTTTCCTTTAGAATCTATACTTTTTATTAGGTCTTTATCGGCAATCCAAAAAGAAACACTGTTTTGTGGAATTTTTGAAGAATTTATGTATCCACTTCCATTAGTTGTAAATTTTAGAGCCTTATCAAATAAATTATCAATATTACCTCTGCATATATTGACATTTCTTTTTGTTATAAAGTCAATCATGCTTATGTCATCTTTAAGTCGTCCTACATATTTAGAACTTTGTACTAAAATGTCTTCGATATGGGGTGGGGTCGGATTTTGTTTTTCTATGAATGTAATATCATAAGCCTCGTTGATTTTAAATGGACAATCGTCAGATTGATTGTGACCATTATTATCAAGCAATCGTACAAATCTTCCATCAAAAGTTATGCCTCCAACGCATACTCCTGTATTCATGTGTGTTTTTGATACTATTAGAACTTTCATTTTATAGGTGTTTAATGAAATTATTGTATTTAAGGTGTAAAGCTTTTGCTACTATGGAACGATGACATGCTTCAGGATGTTCTTCAACGCAGAATAGAGCTATTTTCTGAGAATTGTTTTCTTTTAATGTATGTATTAATTTGTCAAAATCAAACTGTGATAATATTTTATTCTTATACTCAATTTCAAATACTTTTCCGATTTCTATCCGAGCAGATTTCGATATTCCATTCTTCTTATCTATTTCTTTTTGTAGCTCTCGAATTTCAGTAGTTGGAGATAATTGGCTTATATATAAATATTTAATTCCATATTCTTTTAATTTGTTTTGTAAATAGGTACTATTTACATATGCGTATTTTTTACCTCTAACTCCTCTCCGTTGTCGAATATCGCAAAATGTATCTATTCCATTTTCTTTTAGCTTTGTAAAGAAAGATTGTTCTGTGGAGCCATATACCCCAATTGTGTAGAATTCCATATTTTATTAGATGTATTTTTTTCTTGATGTGAAATGTTCTTCGCCAAATATGGTATTAAGACCATCGCCATTAGTTAGTTCGAAAATTACTTGGTTTTGTGTTTTCTCTTTCTCAATACCAATGATATGTCTTAATTCAATTCCCATTTTTTGTAGTTCAACTCCAATGAGTTTTGCTCTATGGCATTCTTTGGGATTGCTTTCACTGCATAAAATGCAAACATTAAATCCTTTACTATTTGCATTTTGTAATCTTTTTAATCCTTCGATGAAGAACTCTCTGTTTTTTAGCTTGTTATAATCGACTTTACCATCAGTATAACACGTTCTATCTAAAGGTAATCCCCCTAATAAATCTCCCATATATCCATACTTAATGTGGTATTCTTCTACAGAGTATTTGAGGAAGCCTTGGTTAAAATGAGTATAAAATTTAGAATATGGTTTAGAGCGTATATCAACAAGAAACTCAATATCGAAACTTTGTAGTTCCAATATAAGCTCTTTGATATCTTTGCTTCCATGTCCTATGGAAAATATGTGACTTAATTGTTCCATATATTCTTTTTGAATAGATTCTATACTATTACAAAAGTAACAAAATCTTTTTTATGTGGTTCTAATTTTACTTTTTTTATTTTGATTGTTAGCTAATCTGTGAAGTTGGGTATCAGGTCAATAGCTTTCTTCTTGCTTTCATCCACAATCTTAGCATATATTTGCGTAACTTGAATATTTGTATGCCCAAGTAATTTTGATACAGTATATAAATCTGCTCCAAGTGTAATCATCATGGTTGCATGGGTATGTCTTGATACATGGAATGTAAGATGTTTGTCTATTCCTGCACTTTCTGCCCATTTGGGCAATATTTCGTTTGTTCTGCCCAATGATATTAAATCAGCGAAAACTTTGTCTGTGGACTTTGCATTGCCTTTAGGAGGCAGTTGCTTTACAGCTTCACCACTTAGTGGTATTGAAATTGCTATTTTAGTTTTTTGCTGTACCATATTGAGGGTATATTTTCCTTCATTATCTTCCTTTAAGTCACCCCATGTTAAGGCGGCTACATCGCAATGGCGAATACCACAAAAACAGCAGAAGAGGAAAGCTCGTTTTACCGTGTTATTGCGGAAATCTGTTTTTATCAAAATTTTCAATTCGTCTATGGTGAGAAATTCTCGCTTGGCTTGTACTTGCTTTGGCTTATCTTCCAATTTTATTTTATCCATAGGATTAGCAGGTAAAATATCTTCTGTTACAGCATAATTGATGCAATAACGAAGCATCTTGTAGTAGTGGGCACGTGTATTTGGGCTTACATATTTTTCTTTCTTACAATGTTGCTGTTTAGCTGTTTTTAGATATTCGACAAAACCAATAATGTATTCCTTATCAAGTTGTTTAAATGTAACTCCTGTCTTATCGTATCGCTTCAAATGATGGATAAGGGTATTAGAGGTGACCTTTCTGCCTGTCTTTTCTACATCTTTATCAGCTATGTACTGGATATAGTCAATCAACTTGATGTTTGACTTATTTTTACTGTTGCTGAAGCCATAGCGGTTATTTTGTATCTCAACGATTTTTTGCGCTTTGATGGCATTTGCCAATTTCATGGTTTCTGCATTACGGTTCTTGGTTGCACGGTCTTTTTCTGGAACAAGATAGAGTTTTAGAAATTCATAGTTTCTTTTTCCATCTACATAGATGTCCAAGTAAATAGATTCATTTCCATTGTTCAGTTTCTTGGTTCTGATACGGATTGGCTCTTTTATTTTCACTTCTTTGCTCATGGTTAATTCTTGTTTGATACAGTAGCAAAGATAGAAAATATTTTTGTTTTTGAGTAACAAACGAGTAACAGAAGTAACAAAAAACAAGGGTAAGGAAGGGAAAAATGAAGTAACAATAGAAAATGACAAATGAATGTAATATATTGATATATAGTGTATTTATATTCTTTTGTTACTCTTTTATTATTTTGAATATGGCATTACCATTATTCCACATTG
>OKXB01002956.1_pt1 | contig 12330 bp, 9 predicted proteins | sample 1601731 | NCBI WGS metagenome assembly OKXB01 (sample SAMN04414077, study PRJEB24778) | human gut metagenome | material: faecal | host: Homo sapiens | reverse complement strand
CAACGATACGGGCACATTTACGATGTGGCTTATCCGGACCATTATTTAATTCGATCATTGCATATAAGATTCTTCTTTGTACCGGCTTTAAACCGTCTCTTACATCAGGAAGTGCTCTTGCTGTAATAACGCTCATGGAATAATCTATATAGGACTTCTGCATAACCTCAGAATACTCAGTCCTTATAATCTTCTCAGCCATTTTCTACTCCTTTAGCTTTTACGCATCAATCTCAGCTTCATTAGCATGCGTATATATAAATTCTCTTCTAGGTGGTACATCTGTACCCATAAGCATTGCTGTAACCTCAGTTGCAAGCCTTGCGTCCTCAATCTCAACCTGCTTTAAAATTCTTGTTTCAGGATTAAGAGTTGTCTCCCATAGCTGGTCAGGATCCATCTCTCCAAGACCTTTGTATCTCTGAAGTGTAAATGTTCCTGACGTATGCTTCTTTCTGTAATCCTCAAGTGCCTTGTCATCATATAGATATTCACCCTCGCCCTTCTTAGGAACAACCTTATAAAGAGGTGGTGTAGCAATATATACATGTCCCTGATTAATAAGCTCAGGCATGAATCTGTAGAAAAATGTAAGAAGCAGTGTATCAATATGTGCTCCATCCACATCGGCATCAGTCATGATAATAATCTTATTATATCTTAATCTGCTAATATCAAAGTCATTACCGTAGCCCTCTAAGAATCCACAGTTGAATGAATTAATCATTGTCTTAATCTCGGCATTGGCAAGTACCTTATCAATACTTGCCTTTTCAACATTAAGAATCTTACCTCTGATTGGAAGAATTGCCTGAGTTCTTCTGTTTCTTGCAGTCTTTGCTGAACCTCCAGCTGAATCTCCCTCAACAATGAACACCTCACATTCCTCCGGATTCTTGCTCTCACAGTTGGCAAGCTTTCCGTTGCTGTCTATAGAGAACTTCTGCTTTGTAAGCATATTTGTCTTAGCCTTTTCTTCTGCTTTTCGTATCTTCGCAGATTTTTCAGCACATGCAATTACAGCGTTAAGGTCGTCCAAATGTCTGTCGAAATAAAGCTGTACCTCGTCTCCTGTTACATTTGCAACAACTGTACCAGCATCCGGATTATCAAGCTTGGTCTTGGTCTGTCCCTCAAATCTTGGTGCAGGGTGCTTAACTGCAACAACTGCAGTCATACCATTTCTTACATCAAGACCTGTAAAATTCGCATCCTTATCCTTTAAGATGCCAAGTTCTCTCGCATACTGGTTGATAATCATTGTAAACTTGGTCTTAAAGCCTGTAATATGCGTTCCACCCTCCTGAGTGTATATGTTATTACAGAAGCCAAGAATATTTTCCTCAAATTCATTAACAAACTGAAATGCTACTTCAACCTCAATATCTTCCTGCTTCTTCTTAAAGTAGACGATATCGCATACTGTCTCTTTGCCATTGTTAAGGTCTTTGATATATGCCTTAAGTCCGTCAGGCTCATGAAAAGTTTCCTTATCCTCGCTGCCCTTTCTCTTATCTTCAAACTCAATTGTAAGCCCCGGATTAAGATATGCAGTCTCATGAAGCCTGCTCTTTATCGCGTCTGCTTTGAATCTTGTCTTTTCAAATATTTCTCCATCAGGAAGAAATGTAACAGTTGTACCAGTATCATTTTTTCTGCATGTACCAATCTTTTCAAGCGGCGCTGTTGCTTTTCCACGCTCGTATCTTTGCTTGTACACACCACCATCAACTCTTATCTCAACCTCAAGCCATACAGAAAGTGCATTAACTACAGATGCACCAACGCCGTGAAGTCCTCCTGATATCTTATATCCGCCATCTCCGAACTTGCCGCCTGCATGAAGTACTGTAAATACAACCTCAACCGCAGGTATTCCGGCTTTAGGATGGATTCCGATAGGAATACCTCGTCCATTATCCTTGATAGTTGCTGTTCCATCATCATTAAGAGTTACATTTATCTGTGTACAAAAACCCGCAAGATGTTCATCCACTGAATTATCCGCAATCTCATATATAAGATGATTAAGACCTTTTGTTCCGACACTTCCAATATACATACCTGGTCTCATTCTTACCGCTTCAAGACCCTCCAGTATTGATATACTGTTAGCATCATATTTATTAGCTGCCATTATTAATTACTCTCCTCTTTACTTTCCAAAATACGCATTGAAAGTATCCTCAAAGCTGCTTCCCAACGTATACGCATCCTGAATACTTAATTTCTTCCATTCGCTATTATTAAATTCCATATATATACCAGCTTCATATTTCTCAAAATCAGTATTAAACTGCTCTAACTTTCTCTTTTCAAGAATTGCAGACTTATTAACCTCGGTCTTAGCCTTATCATTATCCGATGTACATCTTATAATGTAATATCTGCCTGCTGACTCAACTATACTGCTCATCTCACCAGTAGACAGATTGAATGCTGCTTTTTCAAATGCTGCATCCATCTCGCCACGTTTCAGTTCGTACTCATATTCGCCATCCGCATTGTACTCCTTGGCAACAGCAAAGAATGAACTTCCTGAATTCACAAGATTATATGCTTTATTAATATCTTCCTCTGAATCTGATACAATATACTGAATATCAATAACTCTTGCCTCATCTGCGCTTACTTCAATATCCATGCTGGAAGTAAGGTCATCGTAGAGTTTCTGTGCTATTGCAAATTCAGTAAACATTGTATTCAGTTTATCCTTAGTTATTCCTGTACTGCTTATCTGCGATTCAGTTAATTCATTGTAAAATGCATCAACAGCCTTACCCACAGAATCTTTTTCTTCTCTTCCAAGCACAACACCGCGTTCCTTAGCCTTAACATTCATAGCCTTGACGCGCATTAACTTACTCTTAATCTGGTCCTTAATATAGCTTTCAAAATCAGCATCACCAATTTTCTCTCTCCATATATTACTGCCAAACATTTCCTCATATTCCTTCTTCACATCAGACATGAGAATATCTGCCTCGCATGTATTAGTTGTCTTCTGTCCTGCTGTCTTAATAAGCTCACCGCTCTTCATTCCTGTTGTGAAATATATCAGACGTCCATTAAAGAACTTAATATATCCTGCAACTAACAGAACTACAACAAGAATAACTGCTAATATAATAAATGTTTTTTTTCTTCTTTTCATATTCTATCCTCTTTAATTATTTGTGATATGGCTCATTCTTCATAATCCTGTAAGCCCTGTATATCTGTTCCAAAAGAATAACTCTCATAAGCTGGTGTGGAAATGTCATCTTTGAAAAACTCAGCTTATAATCAGCTCTCTTAAGTACTGCATCTGCAAGTCCCAAAGAGCCTCCTATTACAAATGTTATGTTACTTGTTCCTTCTATTCCAAGTCTGTCAATCTTCTCAGAAAGTTCAACAGAATCAAGCATTTTCCCTTCTATTGCAAGTGCACATACATAAGCATCATCTTTAATGGCAGAAAGGATTCTCTCCCCTTCCTTATTCTTAATCTGTTCATTGACTATATCACTTGCATTATCCGGTGTTTTCTCATCAGGTAGTTCAACAATATCAAGCTTACAGTATCTTGAAAGTCTCTTAGAATACTCTTCAACTGCCTGGGTATAAAACTTTTCCTTAATCTTGCCTACACATACAACATTTATACGCATCTGTACTATCCTTCCACGAAGAAATATCCGCCATTATCAAGCCTGAATACTTCTAACTGCTCAAGAAGTTCATCATTGCTTAAGTCAGATACATCCATTCCCTCATCATCCATCACTTCTCTTAATTCTTTAATATCCTTGCAGTATACCGCCATACAGTCCTCTAAGAATTCCTTAGCTTCCTCTAAATCATATGCAACAGGCTCATCGAAAAGCTGTTTCTGATCTCTTAAAAACACCTTCGCACACTCATCAATATGTTTATCCATAACTTAAATCTCCTTATCTTATCTCTTTAAATTGCTCTCTTAATGTTCCTTCTACCCATCCCGTTACGAAACGCCCATGTTTCTTAACATCATCTACAGCTTTCTCCATAACATATGAGTAATACACCCTGTCAAGCATTGCAATATCATTATAGTTGTCACCAAATGCCATACATTCTTCGGGTTTTAAGCTGAAATATTTCTGTATCTGCTCAATTCCTCTACCTTTATTAACATTAGTGTCCATAAGGTCTAAGTAAAGTTCTCCCGATACAAGTACTGAAGCCTTATCACTCCATTTGTTAATAAAATGTTCTTTAGAGTTCTTAATTCCTGTCATATCACACACAGCTATCTTTAATATATCCTCGTCAATGTCTGTGAACTTATCAACTAATGTAGTATGATAATTGACCACCTTGGTCATCCTGTAATAATATTCTTGAGACTTAGGCTTAATATATGCCGTATGTTCTCCTGATACAAGCACCTCACAATTAGGCTGTTCAATTACATCCTCAATTATCTCTAACGCAAGCTTCCTATCCATCGCAGTCTTTCCAATAGTTTCACCCTTGTATTCCACAAGTGCACCATTCTCTGCAATATATGCAAGCTTATCACTGACAGCCCCAAAAAGTCTCTTAAGACTCGTTATCTGCCTGCCACTAGCCGGTGCAAATATAACGCCTTTGTCAACAAGTTTATTGATATACTGTATAGCAGATTCGTCGACGCTCTGTGCTCCGTTAAGAAGCAATGTCCCATCAAGGTCACTTGCTACGAATTTAACCATATATTTTCTCCTTAAAATGTTTTAAGCTCATGTACAAGTCTTGCAACAGGCAGACCGACAACGTTATTATATTCGCCTTCAATACCCTTAATGTATGCTGCGAATTTTCCCTGAATACCATATGCACCAGCCTTATCCATAGGCTCTCCTGTGCTTATGTAATCCCTGATTTCCTCATCAGTCATATCATATACCCACACATCAGTCTTTTCATAAAAACTTACATTCTTATGTGTGCTGCATATAGTTACACCTGTATACACCTGATGTATCTGACCTTCTAAAGACTTAAGAATTCTGAATGCATCCTCTTCATCCTTAGGCTTGGTAAGAATCTCTCCTTTATGATAAACAATAGTATCTGCACCTATAACGATTACAGAATCATCTTTATCTGCATATTGCTCTAATACAGACTGTGCCTTAATAGAAGATAATTCTCTTACATAATCTTCAGGCTCCATCTCTTTAATATTCTCATCTGCATCACTTGTAACAACAGTAAAATCAAGTCCTACCTGACTCATTAATTCTCTTCGTCTTGGTGAACCCGATGCAAGTATCAAATGTTTCATAAAACTTCCATCTCCTTGTTCTTCACTGTATTTTGTGTTCAAAGCCTACTTCGACTCATACATATTGCATTATAGCATAAAAAAGCAGAGTGCTTCAATACCACCCCAATAAAAAAGGCACAACATTACTGCTGTGCCTCTCTGATATCATTAACATTTATTATCTTTTATTGCTCTTTTTGCTTATCACAATAACAGTTCCAGAAATAACAGCTGCTGCTACAAGAATCACAATATATACCCATACATGATTATTGTCACCAGTCTTTACAACCTCTTCATCAGCCGCAACTTCACCAGTTTTTCTGACTCTTGAGCCATCAACAGTCTCATCTTCTTTTCCTGTAACTAATTCTTCATCTCCTGCAACTTCACCAGTCTTCTTTGTGACATGAGTTGATGAAGTTGTATGTTCTTTTGTCTGTTTATTAGAATCTACTGTTGTTTCATTTGACTTTGTTGTCTCATTAACAGCTGTTGTTTCGTTTGATTCTGGTTTTGTCGGCTTAGTTTCCTTACCAGCATCAACTGTTGTCTCATTCGACTTTGTTGTCTCCTGCGCAACTGTTGTCTCGTTCGACTTTGTTGTCGCCTGCGCAGTTGTTGTCTCATTCGACTTTGTTGTCTCCTGTGCAGTTGTTGTCTCGTTTGACTTTGTTGTTCCCTGTGCAGTTGTTGTCTCTTCTGACTTTGTTGTTTCTGCTGAAGACTGTGCTACAGATGTTGTTTCCTTTTGTGTCGTCTCCTGCTGTTGATTATCTGATATAAAATGCATTTGTCCATTGACATTAACAAATGACTTAGAAATTACTCTTCCATTACATGTAGATGTTAAAGTAATATCTGCTTTTGGTGCAACAACTATACCACATACCTCACCTATATTAATATTACCAGTTACATTAACAGCATTGAAAATAACCGTGTCTGATACATCAACATCTGTTAATCCGCCTGTATTCTTTCCATTAATGCTGAATCTTTTAATGTCTGCATCACCATCACCGCCAAGCAGATTAATGATAACAAACTGTCCCTGTGCTTTATTTGTTATGTTGAGCTGTCCTTCTCCATAATAAGATGAAACTTCTTTTCCCTGCCAGTCAATATAATTATTAGCATACATATTTACCACTACAATCTGCTTATTCTTAAATGAAGCAAGATCAATCTTTCTATCATCATAAGCACCAATAACTATATCAGCCTCCGAATCTGGTGTATCTGAATACGCCTTGAAATTATCGTATACATTATCAAGTGCTGCAGTTACATCCATATAATCCTCTGCATAATAAACATTGATTGTATCCTTGCAGTTAGCAACATTAATAACAGCACCTGTTCTTTTTCCGTTAGCATCCTTAATATAATATTTATTCTCTCTGGGTTCATAATCATAATCAGTTCCAAGCACAAGATTATTAAATGCATTCCTATCCACATTAACCTCTGATGAACCAGAATTATCAAAACTCTTGATATATGTTGTTCCAACGCTCATATCAAGCCATGCACTCATCCACTGATCTGTTATTACAAGCTTGTTAGTCGCGAAACATGTCTGATTGTGATTACCATTCTTAAATTCTTCAGCAACTACACCGTAAGGTTTTGCTGCTCCTAATAATTCATTAAGGACATCCTGTGTTTTTGAATATGCGCCAGCTCTTAAAGACGTACCAGCAAACACAGAACCTGCAACTATTGCAACCAAAAGAACGCCAACTGCAGTTTTCTTAATCTTTACATCCAAACCACTTAATCGTTTTCTAAAAAACATTACTATCCCTCCAAAAATGTCTGAACCAATAGTTTCCCCTTAACTATATTTCCCTCTCTCAGCGTATAATAGCATTAGTACCAAAGTACTGCTTCCCCCTTTTTGGGGGGTTTTAATTCTACATTAATAAAACAACCCATATCCTGAATCAGTATCATTCTAGTATACGTTCCGGACATGGGTTATATTACACATTATTCAATTTAAATATTATGCTTCAAGGCTTCTGTTCATAGCTGACTCTAACGCATCAATAGAAGCTCTGATGATATCATGGTCAATACCAATACCAAAGTAATTCTTTCCATCCTCTCCTGTAATACCAACATATGCAATGGCACTAGAATCAGAACCCTTCTTTAATGAATGTTCTTCATAACAGAAGATATCACAAGGCTTTCCAAAATGACTGGCAAGAGCATTACTTACAGCATCAAGACGACCATTACCACCATCTTCAACATTGTACTTCTCACCATTCTCATTAATAGTTACGACTGTCTGTATTCCATTAATCTGCTTGAAATGTACTTCAGAAATCTTGAATACTGGTGTGTATTTCTTATATCTCTTCTCAAATATTTCAAGAACTTCATCTGCTGAAAGCTCCTTATGATTAACATCCGATACATCCTTAACAGCATAACCCAGATCTTCTCTCATAGCCTTAGGTACAACCATTCCATAGTTATGTTCAAGAACATAAGCAACACCACCCTTACCAGACTGGCTATTAATTCTTATAACATCTGAATCATATGTACGTCCTACATCTTCTGGATTAATTGGAAGATATGGAACTGTCCATTTATTAGGATCATTTTCAATTCTGTAATGCATTCCCTTAGATATAGCATCCTGATGTGAACCTGAGAAAGCTGCAAAAACAAGCTTACCACACCATGGATGACGGTCATCAATCTTCATCTGTGTAAGTCTTTCAAATACTTCTGCAAGATGTGGCATATCAGAAAGATTGAGTTCAGGATTAACACCCTGCATATACATATTCATCGCAAGTGTAATAATATCTACATTACCTGTTCTCTCACCATTACCAAAAAGTGTTCCCTCAATTCTGTCTGCTCCTGCAAGAAGTCCTAACTCTGCATCAGCAACACCTGTCGAACGGTCATTATGTGGATGAAGAGAAATAATAACATTTTCTCTGTTGTGCATGTACTTAGACATATATTCAATCTGGCTTGCAAATACATGTGGAAGTGACATCTCAACTGTAGCAGGAAGATTGATGATACATTTCTTATCAGGTGTTGGCTGCCAGATATCAACAACAGCGTTGCATACCTCAAGTGCATACTCTGGTTCTGTTCCTGTAAAGCTCTCTGGACTGTATTCAAAAAGGAAGTTTCCTCCATCAGCTTCAGCAAGTTCCTTTAATAACTTAGCACCTTCAATAGCAATCTGCTTAACTTCTTCCTTAGACTTCTTGAATACCTGTTCTCTCTGTGCTAATGAAGTAGAATTGTATACATGAACTATTGCTCTCGGAGCACCCTTTACGGCTTCAAATGTCTTCTTAATAATATGTGGTCTTGCCTGGGTAAGAACCTGGATTGTAACATCATCAGGAATCATATTCTTCTCAATAAGTGTACGGCAGAACTCATATTCTGTCTCAGAAGCTGCAGGGAAACCAATCTCAATTTCCTTAAATCCGACTTCAACTAACATCTGGAAGAATTCAAGTTTTTCATCTAGACTCATAGGTTCAACAAGAGCCTGGTTACCATCTCTTAAATCAACCGAACACCAGATTGGTGCCTTATCAACATACTCCTTGTTAACCCAGTCATTGCACTTAACTGGTGGCATGAAATAGCCTCTTTCATACTGTCTGTAATCAAACATTCCTAAAACCTCCTGAAAATATAAATATGTATTGTTAATAAGTAAAGGCTTCCTTAAAGATAAGCATAAAAAAATCTTTCGTCCATGGGTAATTCTACCCAAAGAGACGAAAGACATAATCTCACGCGTTACCACTCTTCTTCATAGCTATGCTATGCACTCACCGAATACGTACAACAAATGTGCTGCATTATATTCTGTCCACTATAACGGTTGGCTTCCGGCTACTCCTACTTCTCATAATGATTTCAGGTAGCAGCTCCAAGGCGAGTTCAATAAGTTCCTTCGACTGCCTCGCACCACCCGGCAGTTCTCTGACTCTGGTTCCTATCTAATAGTCCTCTTCACAGCATTTACTTATTATGTACGCTTATTATACTTGTCATTTTTTATAAAGTCAAGCATAAATTCAAGTTCTTCTTTGGAAATATTCTTATCAGAATATCTTGCTTTCTCATAACTTGCTGTAATTCTGTCTGCAGCATCAGCATCGTCAGTTATTCTGTTTATTGTTATATCCTGTGGTTGCATATTTTCAAGTGATTTACCATCCGAATCCCTGGCTGCCTTTGATGATTTTATTGCTGCTTTTCTGAATGCCTTCCTGTACTGCATATTAACAGGCATATTCTTAGCTTCTTCTGCTCTCTGACGTCTCTTTATCCTTGCTTCTGTTCTTCTGTCATTACCAATGAATTCAATCTCATCACCATTATTATCCTGTGACTTTTTGAAATTCTTGGCATATCTGATAATCATATAGACAATAAATACAACAAGTGCAATTACAAGAACTATTGCAAATGCTGTAAATAATGCACTCATAACAGGATTATCAGTAAATGCAAGGTCGTTATCTCCCTTTACCACATCATCATCAGTGACTGGATTCACGGAATCTTCGGGCATCGTAGAGACTTCTTCTTTCTCTCTTATAAGTCTTAAGAACAGCTTCAGCACTATCCTTACAACTGCTACAAAACCTGAACCAATCAGTGTAAATATATTGCCATAATCCCCACTATAGAACAGAATCATGCCAAGAATCATAAGTCCTGACACAACCATGACCATTATCATGTTAATTCCTGTAATTCTCTCAGCAGGAAATTCTGATTTGCCAGCATTACTTATAAACAGAGAATTAAGCTCTTTTAACTGGTTAGCAAGAAAAGCAAGCAGAACAAACAGCACAAATAATACTGTTTCATAGTTAACAAGCAGTCTGTTGCCTGCTGAACCGCCATAAAGACTTCCTGCGACCATAACCAGACAATACAGAGGTGACATTCTCTCTCCTGCCTGCAAGGCAGCTTTCTTGTCTTCCTGAGTTACATCAGCAAACTGATTCCCATAAAGCGGTTCATTCACATATTCAGTTTTTCTTGCATTAGCCACTCTTATGCTTACAGACCTTATACACACAGCAAGTACACTTACAAAATATGCTGTAGACTCTGCATCTCCATTACCAATTATAATGGCTGTTATAAGCAAAGCAGCATGAATCAGCATAAATAGAAAATTCTTATGTATATTCTTTCTTGCCACATAAGTTATAATAACCGGAACTGCCATAAGCAGTGTTGCAATAATATAACTGTCAGATTTATTCGTAAGTCCCAATATAACAAATGCAGAAAATGCGAACGCTACAATACACTGGCTTATTATATCTGTCAATGTTCTTATTGTTCTCAGTTTATTATAATTATAAACTTGTCCCGACTCATTCATATGTTATCTCCTGATAAACTTATTTCACTTCCCAGCCCTCTGGTCTGATACCACAATAATCAAGGCTGTATTCTCCACCAGTCATATATGGAACAATCCATATAACCTGTCCATACTTTTTCTCAAACTTCTGCATAGTCTGCTGCAGCTTCTTTCTTCTGCTCGCTGATATAACAACATATACACTGTTGTCACTACTCTGGACAGAAACATTTTCTATAAATGTTCTGTTAATAAGCTCTGCAAACTCTTCTTTTTCAAGCTTTAAATCCATTCTTGCAAGTACAGTATTAATACTTCCAAGATGTCCAACTCCTGCTCCTTCTCTTATACCAACTGCTTCCTTTGTGTCAACATCACATGCATTACTAATAAGAGAGACATTTATTCCCTGTCTGATGAATTCTTCCGCCACAGAAGCTGCAAGACTTATTGCTTCTTCATTAACCGAATCATATGTAAGCATTCCATCATCCTCAAGATTAAGAAGAATACATACATTACGGCTGACTGACTCATTATATTCATTAACACACAGATTACCTGTTCTCGCTGTTGCCTTCCAGTTCACATTCTTTAGGCTGTCGTTGCTTGTATAATCTCTTATTCCTCTGAACACAAATGGATCTTCAAGCATATATTTCTTACGTTCTGCTTCTCCTGATATTCTGCTTCTTATAAAGCTGAATCTCTTACTATCCACAGTCTTAGGATAAACTGTTATCTCACAGGTACTATCCACTTTGAGAACATTAATCTCGTTCATAAATGGTCCGGCAAATGTAAGCTGTACGCCTGATATTTTGAACACACCTCTGTGATTGCATTTAACAGGAATTCTTCTTGTAATTCTCTGATTAGCCAGAAATGAGAACACATCATTGCGGTATGTAAGGTCTGACACACTTGAATTAGTATCTGTTCCAGGAAATTCAAGTTCCCTGTCCACCTGAAACTTAAGATTCACACATGGCAGCGGCAGACGTTTTTCGTTGGATATAACCTCAACAACATTAACTGTTTCGCCATTTACAACATGCTTTTTCTCAAATTCAAGAGCGACACCCAGCCCCTTATTCCAGTTATAACGAAATACAAACTTAATTGCCAGATATACTATAAGTACACCAATAAGCATCAATAATACATTCATTATCTTTTCCAATCTTCAGTAGGAACTGCTGTGTTATTAACAACATGTTCTATAATCTGTTCTTTATTATCCATATTCATGTAACCTGTCTGTAACACAATTCTGTGTGCCCATACTACAGGTGCAAGTATCTTGATGTCCTCTGGTACAACATAATCTCTGCCTGCAATATACGCATATGCTCTCGCCACATTGAGCATACCAAGAGTTCCTCTCGGGCTTACACCGATTGATACATTATCCTCCTGTCTTGTCATCCTTGCCAGTTCAACAATATAATCAATAAGCACTGGGTGAACATATACATTTTTCACATCTTCTTTCATTGCAACAATATCTTCACATGTTGCAACTGTTGAAAGTTCTTTAGAAGGATCTTCTTTTAAGAATCTGTTAAGAATAAGTACCTCATCATCTTTCTTTGGATAACCCATGTTAATCTTCATAAGGAATCTGTCAAGCTGTGCCTCAGGAAGCTGATAAGTTCCTGCTGTC
>OKXB01002949.1_pt1 | contig 12341 bp, 10 predicted proteins | sample 1601731 | NCBI WGS metagenome assembly OKXB01 (sample SAMN04414077, study PRJEB24778) | human gut metagenome | material: faecal | host: Homo sapiens | reverse complement strand
TGGCGGTATCCACAATGTCGGCACCGGCCTCGATGCCCTTCAGGATGGACATGGAAGCCAGACCTGCGGTGTAATGGCTGTGGATGTCAACAGGGATGCTGACGGTCTTCTTCAGCTCGCTCACCAGCTCGGCGCAGGTGTAGGGCTTGAGCAGGCCTGCCATATCCTTGATGCAGATAGAGTCTGCGCCCATCTCTTCCAGGGTCTTGGCATACTTGGCAAAATACTCATTGTTATGCACCGGGCTCAGGGTGTAGCTGATGCAGGCCTGAACATGTGCCTTTTCCTTGTTGGCTGCCTCGATGGCAGTCTTCAGGTTGCGGGGGTCGTTCAGAGCATCGAAAATACGGATCACATCAATGCCGTTGGCAACGCTCTTCTGTACAAAGTACTGAACGGCGTCGTCAGCATAGGGGCGGTAGCCCAGCATGTTCTGGCCGCGGAACAGCATCTGCAGTTTCTGATGCGGCAGTTCTTTACGCAGGATGCGCAGACGCTCCCACGGATCTTCGTCCAGAAAGCGGATGCAGGAGTCAAACGTTGCGCCGCCCCAGCACTCCACAGAGAAGTACGGGATCTTGTCCATTTCGGGCAGGATGGGACGCATTTCATCCATCGTCATACGGGTGGCCAGCAAAGACTGATGCGCATCACGCAGAACGGTTTCTGTTATTTTTAAAGGTTTTTTAACAACTTCTGCCATGATTTTCTATTCCTCCTAAATTCCAAAGATTGCCATGAATACACCGGCCGCTACTGCAGTACCGATAACACCGGCAACGTTTGGTCCCATTGCATGCATAAGTAAAAAGTTTGTCGGGTCTTCTTCTGCTCCGACTTTCTGTGACACACGGGCTGCCATTGGAACGGCAGAAACACCTGCAGAACCAATCAGTGGATTGATCTTGCCCCTTGTGATCCAGCATAATAATTTACCAAATAATACACCGGCCGCAGTACCGAACATGAATGCTACAAGACCAAGGATAACGATCTTGATCGTTGTCCAGTTTAAGAATGCCTCTGCACTCGTGGAAGCACCAACTGATGTACCGAGTAAAATTACTACGATATACATTAACGCATTGGATGCTGTCTCTGATAACTGACGGACAACTCCGGATTCGCGGAATAAGTTACCAAGCATTAACATACCAACCAGTGGAGCTGTTGTAGGAAGGATCAGACACACCACAATTGTTACCACGATAGGGAATAAAATCCTCTCCAGCTTTGATACCGGACGCAGGTTCTCCATCTTGATCGCACGCTCTTTTTTGGTTGTAAATAATTTCATGATCGGAGGCTGGATAATAGGAACTAACGCCATGTAGGAATACGCTGCCACTGCGATTGGTCCCATCAGGCCTGACTGTCCTAATTTTCCTGCAAGGAAAATAGAAGTAGGTCCGTCTGCACCACCGATGATAGAAACAGCCGCTGCTGCTTTATCATTAAAACCTAATAAAATTGCAAGGAAGTATGCACCAAAGATACCAAACTGTGCCGCTGCTCCAAGCAGGAAGCTGATCGGGTTTGCGATCAATGGTCCAAAGTCTGTCATCGCACCTACACCGAGGAAGATCAGTGAAGGCAGGATCGACCATTCATCTAACGTGTAAAAATAATGGAACAAACCACCGACACCATTGCTCATCATTTCCGGTTCTGCAAAAATATCCGGGTAGATATTTACAAGCAGCATACCAAATGCGATCGGAACCAGAAGCAATGGTTCAAATCCTTTGGCGATTGCAAGGTAAAGGAATACACAGGCAACAAGGATCATGATGAAATTTCCGACTGTCAGGTTAAAGAAGGCAGTCTGGTGAAGGAGATTGTCCATTGTCTCCATAAAATAACTCATAGTTATCCTCCTAAAATACTAGTTTAATGTAGCAAGTAAAGCGCCTGCTTCTACCATATCACCAACATTTACATTGATACTTGCAACAGTACCATCCTGTGGTGCAACAACTGGTGTTTCCATTTTCATGATCTCTAAAACAAGGACAGCATCACCTTTTTTCACTGCCTGGCCTACAGAAGCTTCGATCTTAAATACTTTTCCTGCTGCTCCTGCCTCAATCTTAACGCTTCCTGCGCCCCCTGCCGGTGCTGCTGCCTTTGGAGCAGCCTTCGGTGCTGCCTTAGGAGCTGCCTTTGGTGCTGCAGCTGCTGCGGATCCGGTTCCTTCTTCAACAGTTACTTCATATGCTGTACCATTTACTGTAATTGTATAGCTTTTCATTTAATAAATCCTCCTGATCATAAAGGTAATCAATATCTTTTATTTCATATTGTGACTGGTTCTTTTATCTTCTGTGGATAGAACGAACGACAAAAGAATCTGTGGATGTTCCTTCGCTTGCTGCGATCGCTGCAGAAATAACAGCTACAAGTTCAAGGTCATCTGCAAGGTTTTCATTTACTGTCTCAACTGCCGGTGCTTTTGTTGCTTCTGTTTTTGCAGTTTCTTTCTTCGGAGCACCAACTTTTGAAATAAACTTAAAGCAGTAAATGATCAGACTGATAAGTATTAATACACAGAATACAGTTCCCATTCCCATCAAAGTATTGAGAGCTGCCTTTTCTAACTTCTCGCCTAATGTATACACGATATCTGCTGTTGCATCAGTCATCTCGATCTCTTCTGTCAGATAATTGTATTCATAGACGAATGTTACGTCCACATCTCTCTCAGAAAAATTTACGATCTGGTCAACGGTAACAGTATCGCTTGTCTTATCAATAGAGAACTCACCCAGACCAACAAATGTACCCACATCAGATGTCGTGTCCAGCCATGACTGTAAAAGACTGATCACAGCTTCTGCCTCTGTGTATTCTCTTCCATACTGTTTTGCATACTGCTTTGCATACTGCTCATTTGTCTCAATTGCCGCAGATAACTCCTCCTCAGAAGATGCTGCAATTGAAGTTACCAAGTTCTGTGCGCTGCTCTGTAGATCAGAGTAACTCATTCCGCCGTAGTCAACATCCTGCGGATCAGCGGATCCACAAGCTGCGAGTGTCAGCGCCATGATGCAAAGACAAAGCATTAAAGATAATTTTTTCTTCATAACTTCACCTTTCTATTTTGTTCCATGTTTCTTATCCGGTGTGCATACACATTTTGTGTAAAGCATCTCAAATGCTGCAACAAGATATTTTCTTGTATCTGCAGGCTCAATGATCAGATCAACATAGCCTCTTCTTGCGGCAGTCACTACATTTGACTGTAATTTTTCATATTCTTTTGCTTTCTCAGCAAGAACATCTGCGGAAGCGTCTGCATACATAATTTTAGCTGCAAGTTCTGCATCCATCATACCGATCTTGGTCTCCGGCCATGCATATACTAAATCTGCTCCGATCGATTTGGAGTTCATGGTCACATAAGCACTTCCAAAAGCATCGCCTGCGATCAGGTTTACTTTTGGACAGGTTGCAGATGCAAATGCAGAAGTCATGTGGGCAAGTGCCTTTGCAAGACCTTTTTCTGCACACATGCATGCCTTGAATCCTGTCACATTTGTGATAGATAAAACAGGGATCTCGAAAGCATCACAGAAACGGATGAACTCAGATGCTTTCTCGCATCCTTTTACGGTAAGCGCTGCCTCAAAAGTCTCTGCTGTCTTTCCCTCTTCATCATGGATCTCTGTACAGTTTGCAACTGCACCGACAGTCATGCCATTTAATTTGATAAATCCTGTCACCATGTTCTTTGCGTAATCAGCTTTTGTCTCAAAGAAGGCATGTCCGTCTGAAATCTCGCTTAAGAGATATCTTGCGTCGCCCTTCATAACATCCATGCTTGCACATGCGCGGTTTAAATCATCCTCACATTCCTCTGTGTAAACATCTCCCTCATTATTTAAAGGAAGCATGGATACTAACTCACGGATCTGTGTGAGGATCTCATCCTCTGTGCCGGCATAGTCAACACAGCCTGTCTCTTCGCTCTGGAATTTTGCTGCGGATGTATCGCATTTTTCAATTCTGTTGCCCTCGATCGCATTTGGGGAATTGATGAACATCTTAGCCTTGGTTGCTTCCATAAAAGCGAAATCAGATAAAGCTGGAACAACTGCAAGACCGCCGCCACAATTTCCAAATACGGCACTGATCTGTGGAATCACACCGGATGCCTCGATCTCTTTGGCATAAATCCTGCCAAATCCGTCTAATGCATCGACAGACTCCTGTAATCTCATACCTGCACAGTCAATAAAACCGATGACCGGTGCGCCCATTTTCATTGCCATGTCATATACATTGGCAATTTTCTTTGCATGCATCTCACCGATCGTTCCGTTTAATACGGATGCATCCTGGCTGTAAACATATACCAGATTGCCATCGATCAGACCATACCCTGTGATAACACCGTCGGATGGTGTGTCTGTGTCTGCAAGATTAAAGTCTGTATTTCTTGCTGTTACAAGAGAACCGATTTCCATAAAACTGTTCTCATCGACTAACTTGGTAATACGCTGCATTGCCAAGCTATCATTACTACTACTCATTCTTTAGCCCTCCATCTATAAAAAATTAACAAATTTCGCTATGATAATATTACCTCTTTTCCAAACAATTTTCAAGTGTATTGTTAATTTTTTGACAGAATTTTTACCAAAACTTTACCACATATTGTCAGACAGCGAGTTTTAACACCTGTCTTAAGCACCACTCAAAATCCAGTTTCTCCATATCTTCTGTGGTCTCCACCTGATATTCCCTCAATACCATACCGCCCAGTTTATAATAGATGGCTCCGGCACAGCTTCCCTTTTTTACCGGTGCACTCAGTTTTTGTGCGATCCGATACTCCACTGTCACCTGTTCCCCCTCTCTGAGCAGTACGTGTGAGAGATCTTTTTTCAGGACGGCATGCAGTTTCATGTACACCTGTTCTCCGATCCTGCCGCCCTGTGCATTTTCAACGGGAACCGGTGCAAATCTGCTCTCATCCAGTGCAATATCGTCCAGATTGCAGCGTTCGTAAGCGGCAAGTCCGTATTCCATAAGCTTTCTCGTATCCGACCATTTATAAGTTCTATTGTTCGGCCAGCCGCATGCAAGCAGTGCCACAATATATGTTTTTCCATTCTGTTCCAGCGCACCCACATAACAGTATCCGGCGTTTCCCGTAAATCCCGTTTTCCCGGAGACTGCCCCGTCCATCATTTTCAAAAATGCATTATGGTTGTAACAATGGTAGGCATATTTTCCACTCACATCCGTAAACGTATACTCTGCCTCCCCGGTGATTTTTAAAAACTGGTCTGCCTTTGGAGATTCCTTAATGCAATAACGCATGATCTGCGCAAGGTCTTCCGCAGTCGTGTGATGAAACTGACTGTCCTTCTGTGCATCCAATCCATTTGGCGTTATAAAAAAAGTGTCAGCGCACCCGATTTTTTTTGCATAGTCATTCATCATCTTTGAAAAATGCTCCGTTGTACCGGCAACCTGCTCTGCGATAACGACTGCACAGTCATTAAAGGACTCTAGCATCATCGCGTAAATGAGATCTTTCATCCGGAATTTCTGTCCTGCCGGTGCACCCAGATGCACTTTTGGCGCCTTCGCTGCCTGCACAGACACCTCGGCGATCTGCTCTAAATCACAGTTTTCCAGTGCAATAATGCAGGTTAATATTTTGGTGGTACTCGCATTGGCAAGTGCTTCTGATCCGTTTTTACTATATAAAACGCGCCCGGAACCGCCATCCATTAAAACTGCCGCCTTTGCAAAAAGTTCCGTTTCTTTCGGCGGCTCCTGCGCTGCCAATATTTTTGCCGGATATGTAAACAAAATGACCAGACATATAATAATCGCAATTACTTTTTTCAAACCAAAAACCTATTTTTTCTCTTCACCCATCTATATGCAGAAATGAAATACGGTATGCTTTTGGATGATCCGTCCTGCAAAAATAAAAACGTTTTTCCACAAACAAAAATAGCGCAAAAAGTTACTCATGACTCTTTGCGCTCTGTTCTCCTTATATATCCAGTTTTACTTTCATCTCTTCTTCTGCTTCCTGCTTGAACTCCTCGATCTGAACCTGATCTAACATTGGCAGTTCATCCAGGGACTGCACACCAAAGCTTCTTAAGAACTCCTCCGTTGTGCCAAACAAAAGCGGACGTCCCGGTGCATCTAATCTGCCGAGTTCCTTCACCAGATTGTACTCGACTAACTTGTTGACCGCATGGTCGCAGGAAACACCGCGGATCTTCTCAATCTCCACCTTTGTGATTGGCTGCTTGTACGCAATAATAGAGAGTGTCTCTAAAAGTACATCCGTGAGCACATGTTTTTTCGGCTGCTTAGCAATCCGTATCAGGTACTCATACATTTCGCTTTTCGTGCACATCTGATAGGCTCCGTCCAGCTCGATGATCTTCATGCCAATGCTCGGCTTCTCATATTCTTTCATGAGATTCTCAATAATTTTCTTTGTCTCTTTTTTATCTAATTCCAATGCAGCGGCAATTTTTTCCAGTTCCACGGATTCTCCCATGGTAAAAAGGATTGCCTCCACAATCGCTTCATAATTCTTTTCTTCCATTCATCTATTCCCTATGCCGTCAAGACCTGTTAAGCGGCCATTTTCGATTCTATCTTAATATCATCAAAAGTGTGTTCCTGTGAGATAAAAATCTTTCCCACCTTCATCAGCTCTAATATTGCCAAAAAAGTAACAATCACTTCCACCTTGCTCGCCTGCGCTTCCAGAAGGTTGCGGAAGCTGAAATTTCTGTGTGTTTTGCAGAAGTCCTCCACATACAGCATCTTATCCGAAAGTGAAACTTCTTCCTTCTCGATCTTACCAAACTTCGAACGCACCGGGTCAATCTTGTCCACCTGTTTTTTCATAATGGACTTAAAAATCTGATCGAGCTTTGCCAGATTCATATCCCCGACTAATTCTGCAAGATCTACCGGTTCCTCATACTCTGCAACCTCCGGTGGGATCGTAGGTTCCTTAAAAAACACCTGCTCCGCATCCATCTGTCTGTCCCTGAGTTCATAAGCCATGCACTTGTACATCTTGTACTCCAGCAGCTGCTGTACAAGTTCTGCCCTCGGGTCTTCCTCCTCTTCCTCCTCGGATTCTTTCTTCGGAAGCAGCATCCTGGACTTAATATCGATCAACGTGGCAGCCATGACCAGAAATTCACTCATGACATTTAAGTCATTCCGCTTCATCTCCGCGATATATTCCATGTACTGATTCGTGATCTCTACAATCGGGATATCATAAATATTCACTTTATTTTTTTCCAACAGATGTAAAAGCAGATCCAGTGGACCTTCAAACACCTGAAGTTTTACCGTCAGCTCCATATATGATAACTTCCTTGCAATGCTTCGTCCGGTCTGCCATGACACAAACCATAAGAATTTAATTTGTAAATCGCAACGTATCAATTTTATATGGAAACCGAAAAAAAAGCAAGCATAATGTACAGGTTCTCCGGCTAAAATGAAGTAGAAACGTCGCAGGCTGCACCTTTTTGCAGATATGTGACACTGAAACCCAAAATTTTCGGAGGTATCCCAAATGCGCCTGTTATGCTCTGCCCTTCTTTCTGCAAACCTGCTCCTTGGAAGCAGTTTTTCCCTCCTGTCACCGTACTATTTTTTGTGTCAGGACAATATTCTCCCAAAAAACATTTTTTCCTTTGAGAGAACCTTTGTTCTTTCCGAGACACCGGCGGAATCCACTCCGGCGGCTGATTCGTCTGACGTTCTCAATCTGTCTGCCCCGAGCGTTCTTCTCATGGAAGCATCTACCGGAACGATTCTGTATGAAAAAAATTCCCATACAGTCCTCCGCCCTGCAAGTATCACGAAAATCATGACGCTAATTCTCATTTTTGACGCGATCGAATCCGGTCAGATTTCTTTAGAAGATACTGTCACCGTGTCAGAATACGCTGCCAGCATGGGTGGCTCGCAGGTCTTTTTGGAACCGAATGAAACGCAGACCGTCGACACCATGATCAAATGTATCAGCATCGCAAGTGCCAATGACGCATGCGTTGCCATGGCGGAATTTATCTGCGGCAGTGAAGCCGCTTTCGTAGAAAAAATGAATGAGCGTGCCAAAGGACTTGGCATGAACGACACTACATTTGTAAATTGTTGTGGTCTTGACGTTGACGGACATATGACAAGCGCCTATGATGTTGCCCTGATGTCCCGCGAGCTGACCACGAAATACCCACAGATCCATAATTATTCTACCATCTGGATGGATACGATCACGCACGTCACAAGACGCGGTTCGGAGGAATTTGGTCTGACAAACACCAACAAGCTGATCCGGCAATATCAGTATGCAACCGGGCTTAAGACCGGCTCGACGAGCCTTGCAAAGTACTGTGTCTCCGCCACCGCAGTAAAGGACGGCATGGAACTGATTGCAGTCGTCATGGCCGCCCCGGATTTTAAGATCCGGTTTGCCGATGCAGCCACACTTTTAAATTACGGTTTTTCCAAATGTCGGATTTATTCGGATGAGAACACCGACACACTCGCCGCACTCCCATTAAAAAAAGGAATTTCCGATGAAGTCTCTCTCTGCTACCGCTCCCCATTTCAATATGTGGTTACAGACGGTTCCGATCTCTCCGGTATCACTAAAGAACTGGAACTGCCAGAATCTGTGGAAGCCCCGGTTGCATCCGGTGATGTCATCGGGCGCGCTGTCTATAAACTGGGCGACAGGGAACTTGGAACGGTCGACATTTTATGCAGCGAGGATATTGCCGCCGCTGTCTACAAAGATTATTTTATGGAATCACTGCAAATGTACCTGCCATAAATCTGCGAATTATTACCGGAACAAAGTGTAAATAAACTGTATCAAAAAGCAAAGGGCAGAGAAACCTCTCACCGGCTCTCCACCCTTTGTTACCATTTTACAGCAACGGTGCAAACAGACGCATCATGCCCTGGAAAATACGAATGAACACATTCTGACCTCTGCAGAATTCCAATGTCATTTCCTCGGAAGCCGCAAAAGTATCCATACAGTCCTCTTTCAACTGCATCAAGGCTTTCGTTTTATACATAAACACACCACACTCAAAATGCAGGAACAGACTGCGGTAATCCAGATTGATACTTCCCACAGTTCCAATCTTATCATCACAGAGAAAACTCTTGGCATGAATAAAACCAGGTGTATACTGATAAATTTTTACACCACATTTGAGCAGCGGTTCATAATGGGACTGCGTCAAAAGGAAAATCATTTTCTTATCCGGGATTCCCGGTGTCACGATCCGCACATCCACACCACGCTTTGCAGCGTTGCACAAACTCACCAGCATCTCATTGTCAATGATCAGATACGGCGTAAAAATATACACATACCGCTCTGCATGGTTGATAATATTCAGATAAATATTCTCTCCTACTGTCTCATGATCCAACGGTGTATCACCATAAGGCTGTACAAAGCCGTCTCCCTCAAAAGGTTCTTTCTGGTATACCTGTGGCATGAACTGTTTGTAATCCTCAGAGGAATGGTTGATGTAATTCCACATTTCCAGAAACATCACAGTCATACTCCACACAGCTTCGCCCGCTAACCGGATCCCTGTATCTTTCCAGTAGCCAAACCGTGACGCCACATTGATATATTCATCCGCAAGATTGATTCCTCCGGTAAATCCAACCTTGCCATCAACCACAAAAATCTTCCGGTGATCCCGGTTATTCATAACAACGGACATGATCGGGCGGAATGGGTTAAATGCTGCACACTTAATGCCTTTTGCCTGCAATACCTTATAATATTTTGGCGGCAGTGTATTGATGCAGCCGATATCGTCATAAATCAGCCGGACATCCACACCCTCTTTGCTTTTTTGCTCAAGTACCTCCACGATGCGGTCAAACATCACTCCCTGATCTACGATAAAATATTCCAGAAAAATAAAATGTTCTGCCTTTTCCAGCTCTGCAAGCATATCCGGGAACATCTCTTCTCCACAGCTGTAATATTTTGTGGACGTATTATGATAAAGCGGAAATCCTGCCCAGTCATTGATATATCTGGACTGACGATAAACAGAAAGATCCTCTCTCTCTAACTGTTTTTTGATCTCCGGTGTCTGATAAAGGCATGCACTCACCTCCCGGTTCACGGAGTCCATACGTTCCTGTGTTTTCTTCGTAAGACTTGATCTGCCAAAAATCATATATAATAAGAGTCCAAGCACAGGGGACAACAGGATAATAAATGTCCACGAAAGTTTATTTGCCGGATTCGTCCAACGGTTTACGATCACAAGCACCACAATAATTGCGATTGTCCTGATCGCAAGATTTGCATATGTGAACTGATAACTGAACTGATACATGACCATTAAAAGCCATAAAAACTGGAGAATAATGGAAACTGCAACGATTGAAAATCTTCCTAATAATAAATGTGCTATTTTTTTCATCTGTATTCTTCGCCCCTTTCCGATTATTCTAATATCAGAAAATGAAAATGTCAAACTACAAGGTTGTTCACATGTAGCATTCCCCAGCATTTTCTGCCAATCTGCTCCCCTCTCGGATATACGCTTTCATAGAGTTTAAGTTTCATCTCTGTCGGCGTATAATCCGGGTATTTCTGATATGCAAGTGCGATCGATCCGGAAACTACCGGTGCTGCCATTGAGGTTCCGCTTTTCACAACATATCCCCTTGTATCTTTACTGCAGCTTTTCACATCTGTTCCGGGTGCAAGGACTTCCGGTTTCACGATACAGCATTCCGTCGGCCCGAATCCACTGTAATTTTTTGTCAGTCTCCCACTGTTTCCTGTTTCTGTCACATTATCATCCCAGCTTCCGACCGTCAGCACTTTTCTGGAAATTCCCGGAATTGTGACAGAGTTTTCCTTTGGGCCATTATTTCCCGCCGCTGTCACCACCATGATTCCCTGATTCCACGCCTCGTCCACAGCGTGAAGCAGCTGCTCCTGCTCATTTTTTCCTGCACTTGCCATCATCCCGACTGAAATATTTAAAATTTTCACCTGATATTTCTCCCTGTTTTGTAAAAGCCAGTCCATTCCCTCTAACACATGGCTGGTAACTCCGTTCCCCTTCCGGTCCAATACTTTTAGTACCACAAAACGAACCCCTGGCGCCACCCCGCTTAACAGCCGCACGCCACGCTTATCCTTAGACATCAGTCCACTGCCGCCAATGATTCCTGCGACATGTGTTCCATGCCCATTATCATCATACGCCGCAAGTTTCTTCTGGCAGAAATCCTCAAAATGTAAAATTCTCTGGTCAAAGTCCAGATGTGGGGCAATCCCGGTATCCATGACCGCCACAGTGATATTTTTGCCGTTCAAGCCCATTTTATATGCACGGTCACAATGAATGACACGTTTCACTCGGTCCATAAATGTTATCCTTTTTTCTATCAGTATATGAAAATCAGAAACTTCCAGTGACAAAGCCAAAACAATAGCATGCACGCTCCGCGGACATTCTATTGTCAAACAAAATGAGGTATTCCCCGAAAGTAACACTTTTGGAAAACACCTCACATATTATTTTTTCTATTTTATTCGTTTATTAGTTGTTCTCTGGAACATCTTTCATGGAGAAGCTGATTCTTCCCATCTTATCTTTTCCAAGGCAGACAACTGTTACTTTATCACCTAATGTAAGAACATCTTCTACACGATTGATTCTCTCTTTGGAAATCTTGGAAATGTGTACCATTCCTTCTTTTCCAGGAGCGAACTCGATAAATGCACCAAACTCTTTGATGCTTACAACTGTTCCGGTGAAGATCTGGCCTTCCTCAAAATCAGTTGTGATCGTCTTGATCATGTCGATTGCTTCCGCCATCTTCTCTTTGTCTGTTCCACATACAGATACTGCACCCTCATCTGTAATGTCGATCTTGACATCTGTGCGGGCAATGATCTCGTTGATGGTCTTACCTTTCTGACCAACCACATCACCGATCTTATTTGGATCGATCTGAATCTGGATAATCTTAGGAGCGTATGCACCAACTTCTTTACGAGGTTTTGAAATTGCTTTGGACATTACTTCATCCATAATGTAAAATCTTGCCTCACGTGTTCTTGCAATTGCCTCCTCTACGATTGGTCTTGTCAGACCATGGATCTTAATATCCATCTGGATTGCTGTGATACCTTTATGGGTACCGGTTACTTTAAAGTCCATGTCTCCGAAGAAGTCCTCAAGTCCCTGGATATCCGTAAGTACGATATAATCATCATCTGTCTCACCTGTTACAAGACCGCAGGAGATACCTGCTACCATGGATTT
>OKXB01002942.1_pt1 | contig 12358 bp, 7 predicted proteins | sample 1601731 | NCBI WGS metagenome assembly OKXB01 (sample SAMN04414077, study PRJEB24778) | human gut metagenome | material: faecal | host: Homo sapiens | reverse complement strand
AAAGCGCAAATCACGGTACGCGCTATCAGTTCGGCGACGCCCGCGGCGAGAACGTAACCGGATTTTCCTATGCCCTGAACCGCGCTGCGCACGACTATTAAAAATCCGAGTACGCAGTACATGAAAAACGCAACGTAAACGTAGTCGTTACCGAAACGCACGGTGGCGTCGCTTATTTTGTCCGCGCTCATGAAAACGTATTGATATGCTCCGTTTATGCTTAACAAAAGCGCGGCTATAAGACAGAAAACATATATTATCAGCGTCATTACGAGAGATTGCAGCACGCCTTTGCGGATGTTTTCGCGATTGCCTTTCCCGTAATTCTGGGCGTTGAAACCGAGTATTGCCGCGCCGAGCCCGTTATAAAACGAAATCAGGAAATTGAACAGTTTGCTGCCTGCGCCGAAGCCGTTCTGCGCGGGTGTTCCGTCGACCATTATTCCGTCGGTTTTGACGTCGAATTTCACTATTACGCTCTGCATGACGATAACGCCTATCGCGAGAATGGAAAATTGCAGTCCGAGCGGCAACCCCTGTTTAAGGTGAGCCCACAGCGATTTGAACCCCGCTTTGAAATCCTCTTTTTTCAGTCTGAGCGGTTTGTATTTTATCACGGTATACGCAAAGCATCCGACCACGCTTAAAGCCTGCGTCAGAACCGTTGCGAGAGCCGCACCCGCCGGACCCATATTAAGGGCGGTGAGAAACAGCACGTCGAGCGCGACGTTGAGGGCGGTGGAAATTACCAGAAACAAAAGCGGAGTTACGGAATCTCCGTAAGAACGCAGTATTCCGCAGATGAAATTGTACCCCATCTGCGTTATGATCCCCGCGAAGATTATCAGGCAGTAGATATACGCCGATTCGTAGACGGTTTTGTTCGTCGGCGTCACGTTTATAAGACCGAGTAACCACGGCAGCAGGCATATCGACACTATAGTCAGAATCACCGATATTATTACCGAAAGGTATATCTGCGCTACGAACGATTGTCTTACGCCTTTTTCGTTGCCCGCTCCGACACGGTTGGCGGTTATAACCCCGAACCCCGCCGTACAGCCGAATGCGAATTGCAGGAATATAAACGTAAGCGGAAACGTATCGTTTACGCCTGCGACCTGTTCCGCCGAAAGTACCTGTCCGCAGATTATGGCGTCGGTAAGAACGTAAATCTGTTGCAGGAAGTACGACAGCATTATGGGCGCGCCGTACCTTAAAAGCACCTTCCACGGAGTACCCGTCGTAAGATCTACGGGACGGGTGAGTTTATTAAAAAATGCGCGTAAAGTCTTCATACGCGCATATTTTAATATTTGTTTCGGAATTTCGCAAGCGTTTGAAATAATTTTCTTAAATTATTTTACACAGTAAAGCGCGACGGCGACCGCGCCGGCGATCAGCGCGAAAAAGCCGATGACCGAGAATATTCCGACGAATACGTCGAGACCTTTCGGTACGTCCGATGTCTTTTCGGAAGGCTCGTATCCGGCTGATTTGCCTTTCTTTTTTGCCGCGCCTTTCGCAAGAAGCTTATCCAGAGTACCCGCCGCCGCTCTCGAAAACCCGAGATAGGCGTAAAGAATGAATAAATCAAGCGGCGCAAGCCCGATCCCCGCCGCGAGCAGCAATACGAAAAATCCTCCGATTCCGCTTGTTTTGAATAATTCGAATCCCCAGAATTCTATGCCGATCGAGCCTGCGGACATCAAAGCGAGAAATATTACAAGTAATATCCTCGATGCCGTTCCGCCCCTTTCGTATCTTCGGGCGTCGCCGAGGTGTCTGTCCGCAAAATCGAAAAGCCAGCTTAAAAATTTCATATTAGCCTCCTTTTATATCAATATATCATAATGAGAAATTAAAAGGCAAGTGTTTTTACTCTTTTTCTCCGAATTTTGAATACGAATTAACGATTTCAACACAAAACCGTCTGAATATGGTGCGTGAACACGGTTGCTATTTTTTTTGCTTTGTGCTAAAATATGCCCATAATGAATAATGCCGTGATTTACGATTTAGGAATAGATATAGGGTCAACTACCGCCAAAGCGGTGCTGACCGACGGGAACGCGCCCGTTTACGAAAGATACGAAAGGCATAATTCCGCCGTCCGCGAAAAGACCGTCGGAATACTCAGGGATATGCTTAAAGAAAAAGGCGACATATACGTCCGTGCCGCACTTTCGGGTTCGGCGGCTCTCGGATTGGCGTCGGAGGCGGACATTCCGTTCGTTCAGGAAGTATACGCCGAGGGCGAGGTCGTCAAATATAAAGAAAAGGGCGTGACGTGCGTCATAGAACTCGGCGGCGAAGACGCCAAGATGATTTTCGTCGACAAAAACGGCGGGCTTGACGAACGTATGAACGGAACGTGCGCCGGCGGGACGGGCGCATTCATCGATCAGATGGCGACGTTGCTTAACGTTACCGCGGGCGAATTCGACGAACTGTCGCTGCAAGCCGAAAAGGCGTATCCCATAGCGTCGCGTTGCGGAGTGTTCGCAAAATCGGATATTCAGCCGCTGCTAAATCAGGGCGCGAAAAAATCCGACGTGGCGGCAAGCGTTTACAAAGCCGTCGTCACGCAGACGATAGCAGGGCTTGCGAGAGGCAAAAAAATAGAGGGTAAAGTTCTCTTTCTCGGCGGTCCGCTCTATTATCTGAAAGGGCTGCAAAAGGCTTTTAAGGAGACGCTTAAACTCTCCGACGAAAACGCCGTGTTCCCCGATTATGCGAGATACGCAGTCGCGCTCGGCGCGTCGTATTACGCGGGGAAGACGGCAGACGCGATAAAATTGTCGGAACTCATCGCGAAAATAGAAAAATGCGGCGGCGGCACGCTCGGCGACGTCTATGCGCCGCTCTTCGCAAATAAGGAAGAATACGACGAGTTTATCCGCCGTCAGTCGCGCTATTCCGTCAGGAGGGGAGACATAAAGACTTATAACGGCAGAGTGTACGTCGGTATCGATTGCGGCAGTACCACCACAAAACTCTGCGCCGTCGGCGAAGACAAAGAACTTCTGTATTCGTATTACGGGGCGAATAAGGGCGACCCGCTTTCGGTCGTAAGGGAAAAATTACTCGAACTCTATACGCTTTTGCCGTCGGGCGCGAAAATCTGCGGCAGCGCGGTTACGGGGTACGGCGAAGAACTTATCAAAAACGCGTTTTCGGTCGACGTCGGCGTCGTCGAAACCATAGCGCATTATACCGCTGCAAAATATTTCTGCCCCGACGTAGAGTTCATTCTTGACATAGGCGGGCAGGATATAAAGTGTTTCAAGATACGCAACGGCGCAATCGATGCGGTCATGCTCAACGAGGCGTGTTCTTCGGGTTGCGGCTCGTTTCTTGAAACTTTCGCAAAGGCTCTCGGGTATACAGCGGAAGAATTTGCTAAGATAGGGCTTTTCGCCGCGCGCCCGGTCAATCTGGGCAGTCGTTGTACCGTATTCATGAACTCGTCAGTAAAACAGGCGCAGAAAGACGGCGCGACCGTGGGCGATATTTCGGCGGGACTTGCACTCAGCGTCGTGAAGAACGCTTTGTATAAAGTAATAAGGGTCAATTCGGCGGCGGAACTCGGCAAAAAGATAGTAGCGCAGGGCGGAACGTTTTATAACGACGCCGTGCTCAGGGCGTTTGAAAGAGAGGTCGGCGCGGAAGTAGTAAGACCCGACGTCGCCGGTCTTATGGGGGCGTACGGAGCGGCTCTCGGCGTTGTCGGAAGAACCGGAAGCGGACTTGCCGACAGAAACGCCCTTGAAAATTTCACGGTCGAAACCAAGGCGATCACCTGTAACGGCTGTACCAATCGTTGCAGACTTACGGTAAATAAATTTGCCTCGGGCAAGACGTACATATCGGGTAACAACTGCGATCGCCCGACGGGTAAAACGTCGTTATACGGCGATTATCCTGACGTATACGAATCTAAACGCAAATACCTTGCTCAACTTGCGGACGGGCAAAAAAAAGACGGCGGTTATAAAATGGGGTTGCCGCTCGGGTTGGGAACTTACGAACTCGCGCCGTTGTGGCAGGGGATATTCGACGAATTCGGTTTCGACGTTTCTCTTTCTCCGGCGTCCAGCAAGAAGATTTACGAACTCGGACAATTTACCATTCCGTCCGATACGGCGTGCTATCCTGCGAAACTCATGCACGGACACGTCATAAAACTTATAAACGACGGCGCGGACGGCGTGTTTTATCCGTGTCTGCCGTACAACGTCGACGAAAAAGCCGACAATCACTATAATTGCCCCGTCGTGGCGTATTATTCCGAACTGCTGAAAGGCAACGTCGAAGCTCTTAAAGAAGTCGACTTCTGGTATCCGTATCTTAACGTAAACGATAAAAAGCAACTCAAAAAGGAACTATACGAAGTCTTCGGCGAGAAATTCGGGCTTAAAAAACAGACGATTTCAAAAGCCGTCGACAGGGGATTCAGGCAACTTGCCGATTATCGCGCGTTCGTGAAAAGCGAGGGCGAAAAAGCCGTGGCGTTCGCGCGCGAAAGAGGGCTCAGGATACTCGTTCTCGCGGGGAGACCGTATCATATCGACGAAGAAATCTGCCACGGAATAGACAGACTCGCAAGGTCGCTGGGTTTCGTCGTGGTAAGCGAAGATTCCGTTTGCGACATGGCAAAAAGCAAAAACGCGGAAATAGACGTGCTTAACCAATGGACTTATCATTCGAGGTTGTACAAAGCGGCTTACTTCGCCGCCGAAAACAAAGACGTCGAACTGTGTCAGTTGGTGTCGTTCGGGTGCGGCGTAGACGCGATAACCACCGACGAAGTGCGCAGAATACTCGAAAACGCCGATAAGATTTATACTCAACTCAAAATCGACGAAATAACTAACCTCGGCAGCGTACGCATAAGACTCCGCAGTCTTCTGGGTGCGCTCGAAGAGAGGGAAGGTAAATTATGAAAAAACCACTCAATTATATTCCATTCACCAGGGAAATGAAAAAGACGTATAAAATACTCGTGCCGGAGATGTTGCCGATGCATTTCAAAATCATCGCGGAATATCTCAAATCGGTCGGGTATGACGTCGACGTATTGTCGTCCCACGGCAAAAAAATCGCCGAAACGGGATTGAAATATGTGCATAACGATACCTGCTATCCGGCGATACTCGTTATCGGTCAGTTCATAGACGCGCTCTTAAGCGGGAAATACGACGTGCATAAGACCGCGTTGATATATTTTCAGACGGGCGGCGGGTGCAGAGCGTCGAATTACATATCGCTGCTAAGAAAAGCGTTGAAAAAGGCGGGTCTTGGGTTTGTACCCGTCATATCCGTCAGTCTTAACGGGCTCGAAAAACACCCCGGGTTCAGATTGTCGCCGTCGTTCGCGGTCAAGATGTTCTATTGTATTTTTTACGGCGATTTGCTGTTGTCGCTTAAAAATCAGGTTGAACCTTACGAAACGAACGCGGGCGAGACCGAACGCGTGGCAAACGATATAACCGAGCGGCTCGGCAGAGAGGTCAAGACGATGAAACTCTCGTTTAAGACCGTCGAAAAACGCTGCGCCGAAATAATAGACGAATTCGGGAAAATCCCCGTAAGAAAAACGGATAAGGTGAGAGTCGGCGTCGTCGGAGAGATATACGTCAAATTTTCGGCTCTCGGCAATAACGGACTTGAAAAACTGCTTTTATCCGAGGGTGCGGAACCTGTCGTTCCGGGGCTTATGGATTTCTTCATCTATACCGTTTACGCCAAGATAACCGACTGTAAACTGTTCGGTCTCAACCGTAAACTTCTGCCCGTATTCACGATCTTGTATAAATTTCTGCTATCCAAGCAAAAGCGGTTTATCGACGTCATAAAACGCGACGGAAGGTTCGACGCTCCGACGTCGTTCGACGAAATAGTCGGGCTGGTCGACGGATATATAGATACGGGCGTAAAAATGGGCGAGGGGTGGTTGCTTACCGCCGAAATGCTCGAACTCAAAGAAAGAGGCGTGAAGAACATCGTGTGCGCTCAGCCGTTCGGATGTCTGCCGAATCATATCTGCGGTAAGGGAATGATGAAACCCCTAAAAGATCGCAACCCGGATATGAATATCGTCGCCGTCGACTACGACGCCGGTGCGTCCAAGGTAAATCAGGATAACAGAATAAAACTGATGCTTGCGCTTGCCCGCGACGGAGAAACCCGAACCGACGCCGTTTGATTTGTCGCCGATAAGTCGACAATATAAAGGAGAAATCGTATGAAGTATTTAATAATCTGTTCGCTGATATTCATTCTCGGCGGAACGCTGGGGTATCTTATAGAACTGATATTCAGGCGTATCGTTCATAAAAAATGGGTAAACCCCGGATTTTTGACGGGACCGTGTCTGCCGCTTTACGGCGTCGGTACGCTGTGTCTGTTTTTAATATCGTCGCTTGACTATTCTTTCATATCTTCGCCTGTATGGCGTGCGGTTTTCGTGATAGCGATAATCACCGCGGCGATGACGCTTGTCGAATACATTACCGGACTTATATTCATCAAGGGTATGAACATCAAACTGTGGGATTATTCCGACAGATGGGGAAATATTCAGGGCATAATCTGCCCGCTGTTCACTCTTTTCTGGGGTATCATAGGGGCGGTTTATTATCTTTTTCTGCACAAATTTTTCGTCGGAGCCGCCGAATGGCTCGGCGAAAATCCGTGGTTTTCGTTCGGCGTAGGTATATATCTGGGCATATTTATAGTGGACATATTCTATTCTTTCCGTGTCGTGGCTAAAATAAGGACGTGGGCAAAGGAAAAGAACGTCGTCGTCAGGTACGAGGCTTTCAAACTGTCCGCGGCGAAAAAAGCGCAGGAGATAAAGGAAAAATTCAACTTCTTCTTCGGATTGCACAATAAAAAGGATCTCAGCGGAGATCTTGAAAATTACGTCGGCGACGAACATAAAAAAGCCGACGCGTAATCGTAATTTATATTTGACATTTTTTGCCGAATACCGTAAAATGATAATACCGCCGACGGGTTTTCCCGCCGACGATAACGAGGTAATGATTTGGACGTTTTTTTGGTTGTATTAAGCGCGATAATCGGATATTTGCTGGGATCGATCAGCATGTCCGTATTGCTTTCTAAACTTGTATATAAGGGCGACGTGAGAAATTACGGAAGTCATAACGCCGGCGCGACGAATATGGCGCGCGTTTACGGGCTTATCGGCGGAATCGCCACGCTTGCGGGCGACTTTCTGAAAGCGATAGTAGCGATGCTTATTCCGCTGTTATTCAAACTGATATATAAAGACTTCGCCTATGCCGAACTCGCCTACGCCATTGCGGGTATGGGGTGTTTTCTCGGGCATGCTTTTCCGATATTTTTCGGTTTCAAAGGCGGTAAGGGGGTTACCGTCGGCGCAGCGATCGCGCTTATGACCGACTGGAAGGCGTTTCTGATAATTCTTGCCGTATTCGTGATTGCATTCATGATAAGCAAAATAGTGTCCGTTTCGTCGATTTCGGCGGCAGTCGCGCTGGTTGTTACGGGCGTGCTTTTCGCGGCGTTCGGCGTGCCGTCCGATTCCGTATTTTTCGGCGCGACGCCGTATACGTGGTATAAGGCGGGACTTGCCGTATTTGTCGGACTTGCCGTTGTTTTTCTGCACAGAACGAACATAAAGAGGTTGTTTAACGGCGAAGAAAAGAAATTCACTTATAAAAAACGCGCGGAAGTAAAAGAGGAACTTAAAAAAGGCGACGAAAACACTGCCGACAGCAGCGGAAATTGAAAAACCTTTTGTAAACGCTTGCCAAACGATTGACAAAGACAGATAAAAGATATATACTGATTAGGCTTTTAATGGGCAGTTCGCAAGGCGATGCCCGGTAAAACACTGTTGTGCGCCCGTCGGATAGTAAACATCGTTCTAACGAACCGAAGGCGAAAACAACTGAATAATCAATATGCACCATTAGCTCAACTGGATAGAGCGTCGGTCTACGGAACCGAAGGTTGGGGATTCGAACTCCTCATGGTGCACCAAATAACGCCTTACCCGATTTATCGGGTAAGGCGTTATTTGTGAATTGGCGAGAAATAAGGAATTCGAATTCGGGAGAAAACCGCCCGACGGGGCGTTTTGTTTGCGTGGCGGAATTGACAAAGGCGGAACATGCAACGCAAGTCTTACGACCTTAAAGTCCGTCAAGTGCGGGGTTTTTCGCTTTATGCGGGGTTATACCGTAATATTTTTTAAACAGCCTGTGAAAATGCGGAATGCTTTCTATTCCGATCTTATCGCAAATTTCCCGTATAGTGTAGTTCGTTACCGAGAGCAGATAATGCGAATAGTTGATTTTAAGTTCGTTGATTTTTTCGGTAAGCGTAACACCGTAATTGTCTTTGAATTTCTTGCTTACGTAAGACTTGTTGTATCCGAGATTGTCGTATATTTCGTCTATCGCGTTGAAATGTGCGAAACACGCCGTCAGAATCGTACCGCACTTAAACATAAATTCGTTATGATAGTCGGTTTTTTCCTCATAGGATATTATCGTATGGCTGAGCAGATTTACGACGATGCAATTATTATATTTTTCCATTTTTTCTATATTCTGAGAGGAAATGTAGGCCGAAGCGTTTTCCTCGAAGTTTTCTATGTCGCTTTTTGAAAATTTATATTTTATATAATGTTCCTTATTTAGTTTTTTCAATATATCCTTGTCGATAAAATTACTGCATTTTTCAAACAGGGCGGGCGAAATCATATTATCTCTGTGGAAGCATTTTTGTCCGGGGATCCTTTTAAATCCATGCGGAAAGAACGGCTCGATTATGACCGCGTCGCCTGTTTCCAACAGGTCTTCCGTTCCGTTTATTTTGTGGTAAATACTGCCTTCTTTAATATAAAAACATTCGTAAAATTCGTGTTGATGAACGTGTTCGTCGTTGTTTGAAGTGAGCGCCGTGCTGAAAGGCAAACCCGATAAATTCAGAGTCTCCATTTATGCTCCTTAAGGATTTTTTCGGTTTAAGTATATATCTTTTGTTTTTAATAGTCAATCAAAAAAACAAATAGAGAGTACTATTTAATAAAATGAGAATATTGAAGACGTTTAACAGTTATGTTAAAATATACTCGATAAAAAATAAAAATCAGAAAAGAGAGGAAAAAAGATGAAAAAGATTTTGATTCTTTTGATCACGTTCGTTTTTGCTTCGATAGCGATGGGCGTAGTTACCGGGTGCAATTCCGACGGCGGAGAAAGCACGCACGAACACAAGTATGCCGACGCGTATACCTGCCACGACAGAACGTGCATTGCAGAAGGTTGCGGACACGTAGAAAAGGCTACTACGGCGCATAAGTTTGCTGACGAATTCACTTGCCACGACAGAACCTGTACTGATTGCGGAGAGGTTGAAAAGGCTACTACGGCGCATAAGTTTGCGGATGAATTTACTTGCCACGACAGAACCTGTACGGACTGCGGGCAGGTCGAAAAGGCTACTACCGACCATTCTTGGGGAGAGTGGGTTACCGTTCGCGAGCCGAGTTGCACGGAAAAAGGCGTAAAAACGCGCGAATGCGAAAACTGCGGAGAGACGGAAATTGCCGATCTTCCTGCAAACGGACATAATTATGCGGACGAATTTACCTGCCACGACAGAACGTGTACCGTTGAAGACTGCGGACACGTAGAAAAGGCGACGACGGCGCATGATTTCGGCGAATGGCAAATCGTTAAAGAACCGACCTGTACCGAAGAGGGTTTAAGAGAAAGAATTTGCAGCGTATGCGGCGATAAGGAAAGCGAAAAACTCGCCACCGAACATTCCTTCGGCGACGACGGCGTTTGCACGAACTGCCACAAGAACATTAAAGAGTTTTTCATTACGACTAAGACCGTTGCCGCTAACGTTGCCGTAAATATCAAACAAGGTAAGTATAGCATATCTTCTGCCGACGCGGGTGCCGTATACGCGGTTATTCCCGGAAATATTCTCACCGAGTTGAAAAAAGCGGGCTATACAACTCTTTCGTTCACCGCGACTAATCCCGCTCCCGGGCTTGCGGATGACAACAGTAAGGTTAAACCTATAGCGGTTGCCGCAGACGATACCGCGAATCTTTGGAACACGAACACGGCTATAGCGTCTTACTCATGGAAAGAGTTCTGGGACGCCGATAACGCTAACCACCGCATTTATTTCACTATTGATCTTAACGAATATGCCGGGAGAGATATTTATATCTATACCGAACACGCAGACGTTTATCCTTTGGAACTCGTCGTTTCCGAATTTATTAAATTCGATTATGAAGACAGAAGCGAATGGTTGTTTGCTTCTGCGGGCGACAATGGCGAGGTAACCTATCTCGAAGGTAAAGGCTGGGTGATTAAGAATACGGGAACCGGCGGATGGTATTGCCAGATTTCTGGCAAAATAATGAAGCATTACATCGATCAGGGTTGCACGAGAATGGTTATAACTTACGTGAATAACCTTGAGGGCGAAGCGAATACCGATGAGGGCAGTTTTGTAAAAACCGCTTCGAGATTGATTCCCCTTAACGCGGCGGGCGGTAACGACTGGAAGTATCAGGACGCTTATACGCATCCCATCAACGCTCTTCCCGAAGGCAACGGCGGATATATGTTCACGGTCGATCTGACGGATACGACTCACGATTTCACAAAGGATAATTACTTTTTCTTCGAAAATGAGGATGCCGACACAAAAGCCGTTACTCGCGCTTATATTTCCGATATTTCCTTCCAAAAGGGCGAACCTGTAGTGCAGGAAGATAAGTCCGGCTGGATGCTTGGCAGCGCAAGCGATAACGGAGCCGTACGATATATTGAAGGAAAAGGCTGGGTAATGAGTCCGGTAAGCGGTTCGGGTGATTTCTGGTGTCTTATTTCGGGTTCGGTCATACAGAAAAAGATTGCCGAAGGGTATACGAAGATGACTATTGTCTATGCAAATAACCTTGAGGGCAGCGAAAATAAGGATACGGGTAACTTTGTCAATACCACGTCGAGATTGTACCCTTGTAAAGCGGGCGGCGGATATATTTCGGACTACGTAAGCGGCGCGATCAGTAGTTACTGCATAATAAACGCTGCGGGAAATTACGAACACGCTATTAGTCTGACCGACGAGAAAATTGATTTTACGAAAGATCAGTATGTATATTGCGTGGCTGCCGACAACAACGGAAAAGCCGTTACCCGCGGATACATCGCGGATATAGTATTCTCGAAATAATCCGAATAGAAATAAACAGGCTTATTTTTGCGATAAGCCTGTTTATCGGTAAAAACATTTAAAGGAAACGATATGAAAAAAACACTTATTTTAGCGACGTTTGCGTCCGCGTTGATTGTTTCCGCGTTCGGCGGAACGACGGCAGGCGCGGCAACTGCGAAAGCGGACGATTATAACGCTTATATCGTCGCTACGGGCGCGGAATGTCTGACCGAATATTACACGCAGATCGGCGACGGAAATGCGATAGTTACCTTCGATTTGCAGTGGAGAAGCGCAGGCGGATATTTCGGAGTCGTGGCGGGCGATTCGGAAAAACTCGGTAAACTGTCCGAAATGACCGATTATATGCTTTTCGGCGACGGGGTTGTTTCAAGCAAAACTTTGGACGACGAAACCGATATATTTGAGGCGGGATATACTTACCGCGTTAAGTTCGACGCGAAAAACGGCGCGTGGACGGTCGATAAAAAGGGCATTTGCGAAAGCGCGGACTTTTTTGCGAACGTTCTGACGGTTGCTAACTCTTTTACGTCGTCGAACACCGTAGGACTTGCCTGTTACGCGAAAGACGAGAAATCCGCTACGGCGGTTATAGACAATCTCGTTATAACCAACAACAGCGGAAAATACGAGTACGTCAGAAACGCATTTTCGGGGCTTAATACCATTAAAGACGGCAGAATGAAAATGCTTGCCACAAACGCTTTAAGCGGCGAAAAATCATCTCTCGGAAGTGCGTATATTCAGAGCAGTTGGCTGTGTAACGTTCGTTTTGTTGCGGAAAACGGCGAAATTATAAGCAGTCAGAAAGTTTCGGGATACGGAACGGCGAGTGCGCCAGTTGCGCCCGCAAAAGATGGTTATACTTTTAAATGCTGGAACAAAAGTACGACGGGCATAATTACGGATAGCGTGTTTTATCCGATTTACGAAGAAAAAATAACGGAACCCGACGATAGTTCTTCTTCGTCCGACAGTTCGGCGGAGGCGACGGATTCCGTGAGTTCGGCTACGACGTCGGGTTCGGAAAAGACTTCTTCCGGCGGTTGCGGCGGCAGCGTCGCTTCGGTTTCGATTATGTCGGTTGCGG
>OKXB01002941.1_pt1 | contig 12374 bp, 6 predicted proteins | sample 1601731 | NCBI WGS metagenome assembly OKXB01 (sample SAMN04414077, study PRJEB24778) | human gut metagenome | material: faecal | host: Homo sapiens | reverse complement strand
CTGAGGTCCGCAATCTGCTTCTCGATGGCAGCAACAGCGTCGTCCAGAGCCTTCTTGTTGGGAGCGGGAACTCTCTCCAGCTTTTCCTCAACGATCTTCTTCAAGTCCTCAAGAGGCATCGTGTTGAAGTCCTCTCTGGGGGTTTCGGTCTTGGGAGCAACAGGTTCGGTAGTCTCGGGGGTAGTAGTAGCAACAGTCTCAGCCATAGTCTAAATGCGTGTGTGAGAGCGCGTTACGAATTAGAAACGGGTGCGTGGACAGGGACGCGATAACTTACAAATCGATACGGAGTATCACACGGAATTACTTACGATTGTGAAGCCCCGAAAAATGGAGTTTCCACGGGGCGAAATGGTCCTTTCTAATTCCAGAAGTTGGGACTATTTCCTGTGTCGCGGCTGGATAAAACTATTTCCTTCATTCCTTGTTCGTTCTTTCTTAAATTCGTGCTATGGTTTACCCTTTCTGTCCTTAGTTCACACAGGGCGTCCCAGGGCGAAATAAATCCGTGCGTGAGGCGTTTCGCACGAATCCACTATCTTGATTTCTGTCATTCCATTAGTAGTAGGTATTTGCTTGATTTAGAAAACAGGACTTTTTATTCAATTCCATAATAAGCTTTCTTCTTCGCTTTCGCTCACTTCACGCGCTCGCTTCGCTTCGTTCACTCAGCTCTTCACTTCCCGTAGTACAAAGTGCTCCAAAAGGAGCAGATTGTAGTACGCCAAGGGAATCAGCTCTAGAACGTAAGACACAACACCCAAGCCCTTACGATGATTTCTGAAGCCTTCACTCCCGCTGCTCCTCGCTCGAGCTATCTACACCATGAGACCATTCCAGAATACTCACCTTGAAAACCGATAGCGCAAATCACCAACAGCATATCCTATTCCTTAAGTGGCAAACAACATATCTCACTTAAGATGGTACTATCCTTTACAGGGCTATTCTAGATATCATCTGTACAACTCACTTGCTTTCACCTTCTCCCCGTCCAAAGAACACCTATGGAGCTACAACTACCCATTACCATTATGAAAGACGTCTTACTCGACCTCGTCTCTAACATCATAATCACACATCGAATTTGCAGGTTTTGACCCCAGAAAACCCCCTAAATGGTTTTTGACCCTTCTTCAGTGGTATAGCCACCCTATCCCTCATCATTACCACAATTCCGGTACCATACACAAGAACGGTATCCCTTCCTCAACCATCATAAAACAGCACGCACTTCACAAAACCATCAAAAGAAAGCGGATCCAAAACCAGATTCAACCAACTAAGAAAAAAAGTGGAATGAAACGGGTGGTGTGGGTAGGATTCGGGTTATTCCCGCGATTGGATAGGAACACGTTGGAATCTGCCATTTACACTATTCAAAACAAATACAACAGTAATTCAAGGACTATGGGTGGAAAGAAGATACGCGGTGAGAAAGAAAGGCTATGGAATGCCTATCTTCGATCGCGGGCTGATCTGATGAGGAATGCGTTAGCGCTCTTAAATGAATATGCATCCTTTTGTAACAGTAGTAAAGTTCAAGGCGAAGACAAGGGATTACTTCGTTGATTATGCCATTCATTTGGTGATTTATAGAAGCAGTATATAATCAGATTTGGTGGCTTCTGCGATTTGATGAAATGGTAGCCCTTCAACAGAGGATGGTCTCAATGTGTGATTCAACCTACATATCCGAGAGGAATGCGGATGCATTTCGAACGATACTAGTGGAATTTGCAAGTATTAGCTGAAGATCTGCTGAATCATAGGGCATCGAGATTTGCCAGTGGTAAAGAAGGAGGGAGATGGCTTATTTGTTAACCATGGTGACATTCTCTATAAGGATATCAATGATGAGGAGATGGTACCGTTGATTGTCTCGTATTGCCCTATAGATTAGTATTAAGTCATGTATTGCTTCTTTAGAGGGTAGTATCAGTGGGTTTCGTGCAAGAAAGGCTCTTTATGATGCCCTGTATAACACTGTTAGATGCTCGAAAGAGTACAGAGGAAATGACGCTACTATCAAAATGGTATGCGATAGAGTCGCAAACACTGTGCACGGATTACCAAGATGGGAGAACTCCGAAGAAGTGAAGGATAGTCTGTTTTGGTTCGCAAAGAGAGAGATCATGTTTCTATTGAAAGCAAGTACGCTTGTCTGCAGTCATCATTAGGATGTTAGCATCGCAAAGGTGGACTATTTTGAGGATAACAATCCCTCATCGTTGGAATGGGAAGAACCAACATGTACTATCCCCTGCCCTTATCTTATCATAGTGCGACGTCTCTTGAAGGTGTTCAGTACTTCATTGGGGGATATGCAGGCATTCTATAATAGTAATATGTTTCAGAATGAGCCTAATGTGGCACGTGGAATGAGGATTAGAAAGGATGAGAAAGGTTGGGATTTTACTTCTTTTGGAACAAGGCGTTGCGTTTGTTTCCCACCTGGAGACAAAGATGATCCTTGCTATAAGCCGTGGATTGGTTATATTGATGGGGATTATATCGTCCTTTATGAGTATGCTTCTTCTGGATACATTTCGATTACTCCAAACCCAAATGGTGACGATATGGAACTAGAAGAAGATGAGAATATGTATGATGAAACGGCTAGCCCGTCTTCTCCAAGAGAAACTATGGATTCCTCAGTGGAAGGTGATAACGATGACATTGATCTGGTATTGGAGCGTGATACGTTAAACATGTTGCAAAACATATATTAGGAGTATACTTTTGGTATTTGGATTACATGGATTACTTGTTTCAAACCTGTTTTCTCCGTAAGGACTCCAATGACATCAGGCGATGCGGGGAACACGGTTAGTCCTCCGATGCATCTTCTAATGGAGAGCAATTCAATGTACGGGTCTCTTTTCATCTTATCAGAGGAGAAATCCACGTAGAAGCAGGATGACGTGTCTTCATCACAGGAAGCGGATGATACGGGTACTTCATATGCCCACACCTGGTGATAGTACTCGTCTCGTATTCTTGACTGGAAGAATCCACACAAGGCGTATAGATGAACCGTATCGAAGTAGTCAGTCACAAGAGCGAAGGCGTTGGGATTCTTTTGCATATTGGTACTGGTTAGTTCTCTGAGAGAGTAGGGAATTGCTGTAAACTGTGTTCCGTTACAGGTGCAGGATGATACATAACCCTCCATGCCGTACTCATTGCTCTTCAGCAAGGTAATATCACATAGTTGTGCAGTCTTCTCAATCATTTCATAGCTGCTCATCGTCTTGTAACCGCCATTTCCGTCATACAGGTTCTCTCGTGACAACGACTTCATTACCGTCTTCTTGACTGAAGAATCACTGCTGTCCATGTCAACTACTGCACTCAAGCAGCCACACTTTTCCGCCTCCCATAGTGTTCTCTGGTTGAAGCATCCAAAGTACAGCCAGTCTTTATCTGCTTCATAGTTGAACAGTGTTCTCAGTTGGATCTCTTTGTAAGAGATGGCTTCTTTCACCATTAGAATGACTCCTCGATTCATCTTCTTGTCACCGACTGTGATTGTTCCCTTGTCATCGACAACAACCATGTACATCGCCTGCTTCACCTTCTTCAAGAAGACTGTTACCGAGGGATTGGGTGTGGCCAGAATAAGCTGCTTCATAGGGAAGAAGGAGCCTTCTTCTGGAAAACAGTCATTTGGACGCAAGGGACCAAACCACAGAATACTGGGACCCATATGGAGCATGTAGTGAAATGAAGGAGACTCGGCGGAGGGATGCATGTAGGTATCGTACTCCTGGATGAGTACACTTAGTTTCTTTGCAAGTAGACGAACTGTAGATAACCCATGACGACAGTTGTACAGCTTCTGGCAAACACACATGATGGAGATAATGCACCGGACTTGAGGAACTGAGACGTCACGGAGAAGAAGAAGGGGTAAGTAGCAGAAGACGAGTACGTGGTAGTCGTGCGTGCTGAGGTTGCCGGTGGTCTTGTCGGTAAATGCCTTGAGGAAGCAGTTCGTGGCGTTCAACTTCATAGCCGTCATAGTGTCAAGCGCATGACTGAGGACGCTCGGAGGAAGACACCACAACAGCGGTCTGTCCGTGGTTCCACGTAGGTCAAAATCGACATTAGCAAACGAGGTCTCCACTGCTGCAACATACTGCTTCGATTGCGCAGCATTACCAAGGAACGCGTTCTCGCCGAAGAGGAGACTGAAGAATGCCTTCATCGCGTTGGGAACCAGATGCATTAGGTCTGGACAGATGCATCGGCACACCGGAAAACCCAAGTTGTCCGAAAGATGAACGCAGCCATTGGAGAATGGAGGACAGGTCGGAGGCTTGCACTCTCGGTCATCTTCGTACTGCGGGAAGAAGAAGCTTTCGGACTTGTACGGCGGAAGACTGACACCGAGAACTCGTAAGAACTTTTCCAGGCCGCGAAGTTCTTCCACCGTTTCTGGCTTGACCGCCAAACCAGTGACGCGCTTCGCTTCCTGAAGAAACGCGTCCACGGAATCCTTCACTGGGTATCCCTGCTTCATTCTGTAGAGGAGGCACGCGATGTAATTGATGAAGCGCAGAGAAGAGTCCATAGGTTCTTGGATCAGCCCGGAATGAAGTCCCTTCATCTTGTCTCGGAGACTGTGAAGGTTGGCACTGAGCTGGAGTGAAGACAGGCCAGTGTTGATGTCTAGCCTGTTGTATGCAATGCCACACATGCGGCAGGGCTTGTTGGACGAAGAAAGCCCTGAAGAATCCGCCATCTCGTCGCAGGCCTTCAAGTCCGCCTTTGCGTTGATCACTGCAAAGCGGATGTGCAGCGCCTTGTCTCCGAACGGCACCAGAATTCCACGGTCTCCCTCTACCCGCGTCTCGTGAAGGAGGATGTTGATGAGTTGACGCGTTTGTCCGTTGGAGAAGGTTACGGCCTTCTGGTACTTCTTTTCGTCATCTACAATTAACCAATAAGGGGAATTCCTACTTCCTGACTTCGCTTCCTGCTTCTTGTCGCTCACAACAAAGGACCTCGGCTTGGACAGGTACTTCGCATTGATGCACCGGAGATCCTTGACCAGAACGAGGAGAATCGCTTTTCTCCCCCTGCCCCCCAGGGCATACTCTTGGATCCTCCAATCCACTGCGCGCCGGTGACTCGCCGTCATCTCTTGGGCGTACTCCACGTACGCCTTGCTGAGCCCCTTCCGTGACTCGCGAGATGAAACCTGCAGAAGGCTCGGCCCGTTCTCCGGAAGGATGAAGAGCGCGAAGACATCTCTTCCCATCGTCTCCAGCACCGGCGGGAGGTTAACAAGAGACAGGGAGAAACAGTACCACGAGTTTGAGTTGGTACTGTTCTTTGTAGCCAGCGTACCGTCACCACTAACGCGAAAGAGTAGATAGTGGTCCTCAATGCTAGTCACACCCTTGAAGGCACTTATCGTCCGAGAAACATCTGCCAGCCGTTGTAGACCACCTCCTGAAGACTTCTTGTAAGACTTGTCGCACCTCTGCGGAAAGAAGAAGCTCTTCACCGGGTTCAGTTTCCCTCTGGAATTAACCAAGCACTGCTCCGCACACTTGTTCCAGACTGCTTTCAATACTCCCAAATCCATCTCAAGAACGCCCATACTCTCATTCGGGTCCTTCAACAAGCCATATGCATCAACGACAGTCCCAACCATCAAATCGCGGACCAAGGAAACGTACGCGTGGTAGGATGCAACATTTGTTGACGGAGTCCTGACCACATCACAAAACCAAGCGCCAAGTCTCTTACACAACTCGCAAAGACCAGTGAAGACCATGCAAAAGAAGCTGCGCGCAGTGGTTATCCTCTCTTCTAATTCACGTCCCATTTTCATTTGGGAAGGAGGAATGATTGTCGATCTCACCAACTGTCCGTTGTCTTCACTGCAAGTGACCCTCTCGTACTCCTTTGAAAACCAGCCGCACACAAGGGTAAGAAGATCGCAGAGACAATTCATGTAGTCAAACAACGCTTGCGAAGACTCCAATACCGAATACAGCTCCTTCACTCTTGTCACGTCTTGGTCGGAAAAAGCCACGTTGACAGCCGGAAGATTGTCCTTAAACAGACAAAATGAGTCGGACGGAAGGCAGCCATGCTTGTCACTGAGCTCTTGGGAGACGTCGCGAAGAATGCACGCGAGGGACTTCACGCTGAGATAAGAATCCAGACTCTTCTTCACAATCCGTACGGTATCCAGACTCTTCAACCCCGCCATCATGTACTTCAGGTTGACAACGAACGAAGGGGGGAATAGCTTCGACTTCGCACACTGAATGATCTGGAGCTGCTTGATGTACTTGGCCAGTTGAGCAGTATTGGAGCCAGCAACAAGCGAGAAGTCCCGGATCACCTTCTGCTGTGACAGTTGAAGGCTCTCCTCGTCCAGGCAGATGTACCGATCCAGGGGATCGTCCGTCCAAATGTAGTCTGGATCCGACGGAGAAGCAGCCTCTCTCTTCTGTTTGTGAGAGGGCTTAAACGGAATCCGGAAGGGGAAGGGGTCCGGCGGAGGCACCAACTCTGGGAGCGGCATCATCTCCTGCAGATTGGTGACCTCCTGCGAAGCACATCCAAACGGGTCGGGACACGGGAGTGGAGGGAGCGCTGTCCGGAGAGGAACGGACACTGCAGCTGGAGACGCGAACAGAAGGGGCTTGATACACTGACGTTTCGACGAAGCAGGAGCATTTGGAGGCATGTTAAACGTGGATGCAACGCCGTTGGATTGCACGGACTTAACAATAATGGTTCCTACTGATGAAGGAGAGACGAAGGATGTACTTAGTGCTTTCTGAGACGATGGCATAAGCATCGATAGCTCCTTGCCTTCATTCACACGAGATGGCAAGTCCTTGAGAGTCGTGTCTGGCGGCTGAGGGGTTCTGGCATTGAACTTCTCCAGGGTGCGTGAATTCTTCTCTCGTGTTTCCGTGAGTTCTTCCAGAAGGGTAACAGTGGATGGGTCTTCCGTTCCATAGAGAGAGCGCTCCATAGAGTACGCAACAACATAGTTACCCCATCTCTTTTGGATATCAATACTATTACCACTTGACAAGGGGCTCAGATTATCCATCACCAACTCTTCACACACTTGCAGGTAGTCACTGTTGGACGTGAACGGAATGCTGCACCACATCCGGCTTCGAACCATTTCAAGGATTACAGCAACCACTGGAATGTAGTAGGCACAGTAGGCGAATGGTGCCTTCGCACAATGACCACAGGAGAGTTCCTTGACTTCTTTGACCACTTCTTTCTTGGCGCAGAAGTTACGAATATCTTCTTTGACTCGCTCCTCATGAATGCACTTCCTCGTTTTGCAGTCGCGGTACAGGGGACAGAGAGCGTTTTCCTTTCTGCAATTTGGGCAGAAGAAGCTGTCCGACTTCACAAATGAAGAGCAGCGAAGACAGAAAGGCACTTTTCGCATGAGGCTGGTCAGCAGACAGTTGTGGAACACGTATTTCTCCAATTCCCAATAGTGCTCCGGAATCCACTCTTCGAGCTTCTTGTCGCTTGAATCCTTCACCATGTTGTGAAAGGCTTGCATGAGCCTGTCTTTATCCTTGTCCGATGGAACGCTGACTGACATGATGCTAACAATTACACACGAATTGTAGTATCGTTGGTCAATCCCTACACATGACACACATTGTGAAGAAGTACTCTTATTAATAATGTTACTGATATGAGCCCATTCCTTAGAGGAGTATGTAGAGAGCTCATTATCCACTCCAGATTGTTGCAGAAGCTTATCAATGTCATGATGACATTGATCCACAAAGCATCTTCCGTCTTTGATTTCCTATATATCACACCATTCTGTTGACAATACGCTAGCAGAAGAAGGCAACCCACCACCATCCCCAATCAAAGAATCACTAGGACTGTTTGTCTCTGTATCTTCAATAATGCAATCCCTTTCGTTCAATAATTCCTCGATTCTCTCTGTTTGGGTTGTTCTACAATGACATGAAGAATGAAGTTGCATACGCAATGGAGTGCCCAGCACATAAGAAAGGATCACCATGAAATAGAGAATTGCTAACGGCAGCACAGTAGATCAGAAGTAAATCATTCTCCTTGATCCCTCTTGATTTGTAGAAGGAGGTGTTTGATAGCAGTACCAGTAACTCTCGCAATGTGTCGTTCATTTGACGATACGTTGTTTCCTCTCTCTTCTCCTTTGTTTCTAAACATAACACCGCATTCATAAATCAACTCTTTAGAGCATTGATAAAGAACGATAACTCAATGGATTCCCTACGTCATCATCGATTACAATCAATTGCAAACAAGATGCGGTCATATCGTTCCTTTTGGTCTTCTTTTCCTTCATATATCTCATCTATGTATGAAACGGAGCAGTATTCGGCACCATAGAAACAGCGGTAAATGCTGGCGGCAGCGCTATCTCTCTCTGCACTGCCAATTTCAACGTTGTCCTCGTTCATTGGTGCAATAAGTACTCAAATCAGTGTTGAATCAGTAATCGATTCTGGCTCTATTCCTTCTCCTTTGCGGACGTCACTACTAATCATTTAGATTATATTTGTGGTTATTTGGTCACGATACTATGTGTACTACAGAGAATGGCACATAGCCCCAGGATACATATATAACAATGAACTAGGCTTCTCATATACGATCTCATCAGGCATATGTTCTGATGTAGATAGCCTTTGCTTCAGAATGGGTTGATTGTGCCTGACGATAGCAATAGCTGCGCAACAAGTACATTCTTTGAACAAAGACAAACACAATAGGCAATAGGTTATCTATAATAGAAGACTGATTAGCACAAACACTATCAGTTTGTCATAACACTAAATCTATTCACAACACTATACTGCAGACTCATAAAGAGCACAGTACAGCGTGCAAAATGATCATAGTTCCCTTACAGGAGAGATTGCCAATTGTCCTCATATTTGTCTCTATGCGTAGGATGAGACGCAAACTGGACATAGCACGTCACAATCCATACAGCGCAGCACAACTGAAGAACAAATCGTTTGAGATAGAGACAATCCACCATCAACAACCCTCCCAGATGGAAGCATACATCAGCGATTTCTCACAAAAGAGGTTAGGACTGTCAGTCAATGAAATGATTAGAGACCATAATGACCATCATACGACAATCACATCATCACAGTATATCCTTTGGATATTTCTCACCATGCATGCCCATAAAGAGAACAACAACTCTATGAGGCTAAATCATGTTGGAAGTGCGTGGTTGAGAAAGGAGATAGGAGTAGCAATTGCTCATTCTCCATCACGAGATATGCCTATTATGCAGAATAAACCAACCGAGCAAGGTATGTCCAAGCGCTACCATATTGAATAAAGTTCATACGGAGACAGCTGCATGATGCATTATGCACAACTAGGCACAATACACATCTGGTTATACGTTACTTGTATCACGCACCACACAACTATCACGCCACGAGACATACAAGAGAGAAGGAGACGATGATGTCAATTGGAGCATGCACAGTACAAATACAAACTTCCATTACTATACATCAACGAATACGTGCCACTCCATACAATACACCAATATCAAGCTGTAGTTTTAGGTAATGGATGAATCCGCGAAATGAGTTCCCTCTACTTCCATAAACCAGCCAATACAACACTTACCACATGTTCATAAGAAATGAATCCTATATGAGTGACTATGATTCTTGATGATCACAAATAGAGGTCGTAACACAATAATCCCAACGGTTGCACTTACATAGATACAACGACTACAAATGAAATAAGACACAAGAGAGTAATACAATGCAAACGGAATGAACTCGAATAATAGTGATGATGCTCATATCACAATCAAGAAGCATAGGACAGAGTAACATGCATAATGAGGTAGATGACTCTGTATAGATCCACAGCAAAAGAAAAGGACACCCCTAGTGGCTTGGAGTAGCTCACAATAGCGCGGATGCAATATCTCCTCCGTTCCTTATCCGGCTGAAACAAAGGAAACGTGGATGTATCCAATTGGTCAAGACATACCTTATATAGGACTTAAACCTTCAAGAAGAAACGAGTGTCAAATCATCGCCATTACTCCAAAGCACTACAAAGTAAGCATACTACGCAGCTATATACATAGTCACAGACTTAATGACACAGCAATCAGATAGGGTATCAACAACAATGAGGGAATGCGAGCATACGGTAAGGACTGGGAACCCCGTTCCACTCTTGTTACGCAGAACTAGACACCTTGAATCAGATCCCAAGGAATAAAGGCACGGAAATGAGTAACAAGGTAATTCGATAAAGAAGAAGTATGTCACCTAATCTACTATTTATGAGAATCACAACCATCAGAGTACGTGTATGGCACCAATGATTGTCCACAAAGAGTAGTAATTGTCGATTTGTGGAAGAGTGGGATCATACACCAAATGAGTAATACTGAAAGGTAGCCATGCTTCTTTCGGAACCGTTCACCCCATCTGTTAGGAAGAAGGCAGTCATAGGACAGCGCCATCTCAACCGACAAAATGAAAACCCACTAAAGTTAATATCATCACATAACAAACAACTATGCCAAAAATCAGAATCAGAATCGATAAAACGACGAATATAATGGAAGGCGGGAAATCGATTCCGTGATTCTCCAGGCCAAACTCCACCTACCGGGGAATGATACTGTAGCTATGCTGCTAATACTGGTATCAGCATGACATTTCATTGGCTGTAGTATAGAAGCGAGTAACCCCATTGTTGCTTAGAAGGATAGTTTTGAGAGTTTCATTGTATATAGTCAGATATACCGATGAAATACGACAATCAAACTGCTAATGATGGGATTTGCTGATCATGCGGCGTGTACTAGTTTTGCACGTGATATCGCTTACTACAGTTCAGTACATGGGATTACCAGAGGTATTATCCGTAGTTCACATGTCATGGTCAATTGTGTGAGCATAGCCGCTTTCCTTTAAGGGGATTTAGTACCACACTTCGAGTTAATGAACATTTCAGTAGCATTTGAATGACCCAGAGAACAACGCATTACTGGTGACATGGAGGCTTTCCTTTTATGTCATGTGACGTACTTGCGATGGCTAGCATGATTGGTATTTGACCCTTTTCAGTCTTGCGAGGGATGTGTCAATCAGTATCCAGGTCCTGTAACTACGCGAATTGAATAAACAGTGCATATCATATGTACCACTGCTATTCATCCTCCTTGAAAACGGCATTGCAATCATGTGTGCTTGTTCTCCGACTTCTCTTCAGTCTATGTCGTATGTTCCATCTGTATTTACAATTCATATGGATAACGACACGGAGTAGAATGCTATCTGTCTTTTTCACTCCTAGAGTAGTTACCGGAGTATAGTATCCACCAGGATGTATAATACAGTGTGTCATAACTAGTGTAGTAGGGAATAGTTGAGATGGCTCATGATCATCATCCGTAACCATCTGTCCGGATGGACGTTCTAGTGTGCAGATCATTCCCTCTATGCTACAAGTAATTCAGCAATCCACATATAGTCCCGCTACTGAGCTTCTTCTTGAAGCTGATACTTGACCGTCTCTTCTCTCCACCACCCCTGACTTTTCTACTCTTTCGGTCTGATTATTGATACATCCATTTGTTGTACATTGCAATGGGGATACACATAAGGGAACATTTGTAATTAGTTGATCATGACGCTCCCTGCGTCTATAGCGTATCCACAGTGTTCTTGCTGACATATATATTACCGTACATGTGTTGGTTTGCACTTTCGTGCACACAGCGTAATCACACGTCATGTACAGGCAATTCACTATACTGTATCTGTTTGTATCGGTCTTCAAAAATGGATGCCCATAGTTAGAACCGTATGTCTTTCGTCGTTGCTGTTATTCCTAACTGCGAGGGTTCTCAGGCTGTTTTGTATCCTATTTCATTATATGGAAGGGGCTACGGGCTGTAGAGTCATGCTATACCTGGTCTGCGGAGATTACCGCGATGTCAATCGGCCTCAATCACAGCCCGATTAGCACTCATTCCCATATCTCCGTCATGTGTATTGACAAGCGGCAGTTCTCTATGGGACAATGGTGAGGGTGAGGGAACATCTCCCCAGGTGTTGTGACTTATGTACTTTCGGCGGTCCAAGCGTGCTATGTAGGTGATAGCAAATAACTTTGGTGAAATTGAGAGAAAGTTACTGAATAATAAAGAAGTCGATAGAAATCCGGCTTCCCGGTGTTTGCTGTCCCCATTTCCTATATCCGCAGCGGAATCAGTCCTGCATTATATTCGTTTCGCTTCCGCGTTAGCGTTACCGATTAAATATCTTTGAGCAGAGTAAGTTGGAAACCTGGAGAATTGC
>OKXB01002935.1_pt1 | contig 12437 bp, 9 predicted proteins | sample 1601731 | NCBI WGS metagenome assembly OKXB01 (sample SAMN04414077, study PRJEB24778) | human gut metagenome | material: faecal | host: Homo sapiens | reverse complement strand
TCATCAACTACGGAAGATACTGCAACAACTTCCTTCTCTGCGATACATGGAAGATTGTTATCAAATGTACATCCGTTTACAATGTCTGTTGCCGCTTTACGGATGTCAGCTGTTTCATCAACAAGTGCCGGAGGGTTTCCTGCACCTGCACCAATGCCACGTTTGCCGGAAGAAAGAACTGCAGTTACAACTCCAGGTCCCCCGGTTGCTGCAATAAGCGGGATGTCTTTATGTTTCATCATTACATTGCTGGTTTCAAGAGTAGGTTTCTCTACAGTAACCGCAATATTATCCGGTCCGCCGGACTCTAATGATGCTTCATTCAGAAGATTGATCGCATAAATGGAAGTCTTGATTGCTGCCGGATGAGGATTAAATACAACTGTATTTCCTCCTGCAAGCATTCCCATTGTATTACATAAAATTGTTTCACTTGGATTGGTACATGGAGTAATAGCACCGATCACACCGAAAGGTCCCATTTCAATAAGAGTTAATCCTCTGTCTCCTGACCATGCAGTTGTTGTAATAACTTCTGTTCCCGGTGTCTTATCAGCTACGAGATGATGTTTGAGAATCTTATCTCCTACATTTCCCATACCGGTCTCTTCCACACCCATGCGTGCCATTACTTCTGCATTTTCTTTTATTTTCTTACGAATGCAGGTAATAATTTTTTCTCTCTGATCCATGGACATTTTCTTTACAATAAGCTGTGATTTCTTGGCAGCTTCAATTGCATCATTCATTTCTTTAAAAATGCCATGTTTGCCAGTCGGAGCGTCTGCTATCTGCATTTTTGCCATAACTTCCTGTACAATTTCCTGTACCATATTCTCATTAATTGGCATGAGACTGTCCTCCTTGATTATCTATGCTCTTATTTCATTCCTAACTGAGCCATTACTTGTTTTGTAATCTCAGCAACTAACTGTGCATCAGATGCAGCATTATTCTCTGCCGGTTTTGAATCTCCACCTACGAAATCATACTGATATCCAGGGAATTTCTTGAATTCTCCGTCTTGACATGCTCCACCGCAGTTATGACAGTTCTTGCCGTCTTTGTTCAGGCAGAGGTTTGCCGGATGTTTACCAGCCATACCGAATTTACGACGAATTTCATAAAGTTTCTCAATGTTCTTCTCATCAAATTCCTTAGGTCCGCCAAGAACTTTTGACTGATACAGAAGCTGTGCGTAGAACTCTACAGACTCCATCTTCATGTATGCAGCGTTCAGGTCTGTGCTCCAGGTAAGAGCTCCGTGGTTCTCAAGAAGAACTGCATCGAAATATGGAAGGTATTTCTCAAGGTTGTCCGGAATCTCCATTGTGGAAGGTGTACCATACTCAGCGATCGGAACGCATCCAAGTGAGATAACTGCTTCAGGCATGATCGGCTGTGTCAGCGGAATACCTGCAATTGCAAAAGATGTTGCATATATAGGATGTGCATGTACAACAGATCCTACATCCGGTCTCTTCTCATATACTCTCATATGCATCTTGATCTCAGATGATGGTTTGAATCCCGGGTTAGCCTGGATCACATTTCCTTCTCTGTCTACTTTACAGATATACTCCGGTGTCATAAAACCTTTGGATACACCTGTAGGTGTGCAAAGAAATTCGTTGTCGTTCAGTTTTACAGAGATGTTACCATCGTTTGCAGCTACCATGTTGCGGCTGTAGATTCTTCTTCCGATGTCGCAGATCTGTTTTTTGATTTCATATTCGTTTACCATGCTCATTTTCCTCCTTAAGGCATTGATATAGTTTTTGACGTTTCTACCTGTGATTTTACACTATCGGTCATAAAAAGTCAATACATTTCCGTTGTTTTATGTTGTTTTTACGGGTTTTATCGTGTTGTTTTTGTTTGTTTTTTTCTTTTTTTATTCCAATAATCGTATCAGATGCAAAAAATACCTCATCCACCGATCTGACAGTCCAGACCGCAGACCGCATGTACTGCCTTTTTTAATGTTTCCATATGTTCTTTGGACGGTGGTTCCACATTTCCCATCAGATATGGTCTGCCAAGTCCCTCATATTTATCCTGTCCAAGTCTGTGATACGGAAGAAGATGAATCTTGTCCACTCCGGGAAGTGTGTCTGCAAACCTTGCAATCCCCTGGATTTCCTCCACTGTATCATTAAATGTGGGTATCACCGGTACACGGATTACCAGCCTGGTTTTACCGGAAAGCGCCACTTTTCTGGCATTTTCCATCATCAGTTCATTGGAACGTCCTGTAAATTCTTTATGTTTCGCAGGATTTGTATGTTTAATATCCATTAAATAAGTATCCAGATACGGTAAGATTGTCTCAATCGTCTCCCATTTTGCACATGCCATACTCTCGATTGCAGTAGAAATCCCTCTCTCTTTGGCAGCTCTCAGAAGTGCTCCTGCAAATTCCGGCTGACAGAGACATTCTCCGCCGGAAAGAGTCATACCTCCGCCCGAGCGGTAATAGTATACCCTGTCTTTCTCAACTTCTTCAATCATCTCCCTGACTGTCACATCACGTCCGATGACCTTGTCTTCTCCCTGCACTTTCATTGTCTGGATTTTATATTCCTGAGATTCCGGATTGCAGCACCATTTGCACCGCAGGACACAACCTTTCAGAAATACGATCGTCCTTATACCCGGTCCATCATGAATAGAATATTTCTGGACATCAAACACTCTGCCCTTTGTATCCAAATAGTCCATGCTTTTCCTTTCTTATTCTGTTATCCATACATCCTCTGCCTGTCACTTTTACTTCCTGCAAAAAACGTCTGAATCAGAAGCCCTGTTCTGTACGACGGATGATATCATCCTGAAGGGAACGGGAAAGTGTCGTAAACAGTGCACTGTAGCCTGCCACGCGTACTACCAGATGTTTATATTTCTCAGGATGTTCCTGTGCATCCAGCAGTGTCTGCCTGTCAACTACATTAAACTGCATGTGCATTCCCTTCTGGTCAAAGTATCCGCGGATCAGTGCAACGAATTTCTCCAGTCCCTCTCTTCCTGAAAGTGCGGATGGGTGAAATTTCTGATTAAAGAGTGTTCCGTTGGATACAATAAAATGATCCAGTCTGGATACGGAAGTTGCCGCTGCCGTAGGTCCCTTTACATCCTTGCCCGCAGATGGCGAAACGCCGTCTGCAACAGGTGTGTGTGCATATCTTCCATCCGGCGTCGCTCCTGTCTGTCCGCCCAGCGGTACATTTGCAGATACAGGATACAGACCTGCCTGGAACTTTCCGCCTCTTGGATTGTTATACTTCTGAAGCGGTTTGGAATATGTATAGGCAACTTCTCTTGCAAAATAATCAACTTCCGGAATATCATTTCCAAATTTCGGAACTTCATCGATCATATCGTGGATTTCTTTGAATCTCTGTGTCTTCTGTTCACCCGGTTTCATTCCCATGAAAGTTTTCAGAAGTCCTTCTGCAGTGGAAGCATCCACATTTCTGCCTGCTTTCTGCATTGCCTTCATGATCATCTCTGTCATATCACCGGCGGACTGCGCATCCAGTCCTTTATCATAGTTCCATGCAAGAGCTTCCTTAAGTTCTTTCATAGATACTTTCTTATCCTCATAGACCAGTTTGCGGATTGCAAAAAGTCCATCTGCCATATTGGCGATTCCAAATCCCTGAGGACCTGTAAAGTTGTAAACAGCTCCACCTTCCTGGACAGACTTGCCTTCTTTCAGACAGTCATCTATCATACAGGAAAGGAATGGTAACGGACAGCGTTCCGCATGAGCTACATCAATAGCATTATCTGCATTCACCAGCAGGGAAATGCAGTATTCCATCTGTTTCTTATATGCGTCAAAGAATTCATCAAAGGTCTTCATCTGAGTGACATCGCCGGTAGGGATTCCCACCATCTCACCTTTATCCATACCATTCGAAAAAACAAGTTCCAGAGGTCTGCACATATTAAAGAATGCGGCATCATGCCACCCTTCTGTCTTACCGGCTTTCTGCGGTTCCACACATCCGATGATATTGTACTCTCTGGCATCCTCCAGAGATAAGCCTCTGTTCTGCAGTGCCGGAATAATCACCTCATCATTGTAATATGCAGGAAGTCCGATTCCTGTTCTCGTAAGCTCGGCTGCCTTTATCAGGAATTCATGCGGAGAACCATTCCATACTCTCACAGAAAGTGATGGAGCCGGAAGATGCACATGCATGGATGCCTGAATACACATAACAGAAAGATCGTTAGTTACATCCTCTCCCTCTTTATTCTGACCACCCGCAATCAGATTCTGGAAAAGGCTGTATCCTGCAAATCCTTCCGCTGAAGCCGCATCACGACATTTATTCAAGTCATTTAATTTAACCCAGATGCAATCCATCAATTCCTGTGCGAACTCTCGGGTAATAGTTCCTGCTTCCATATCCTTCTTATAATATGGATACATATACTGATCAAAGCGACCCGGTGAAATAGAATGTCCACTGGATTCCATCTGAAGAAGCTGCTGTACAAACCAGAATGACTGACATGCCTCATAGAAATTCTGTGCACCCTTTGCCGGTACCCTGCTGCAGTTCTCTGCGATAACAAAAAGTTCCTGTTTTCTTACCGGATCACTTGTCTGTGCCGCCATTTCCTGCGCAAGTTTTGCATATCTGCCTGCATAATCGATCACCGCCTTACAGCTTAAAATCACTGCTTCAAGGAAGTGAGACTTTCTTGCATAATTACCGTCACCGACACTGCATCCATCCAGCTCTTTCTGAGCTTTCTCCATGATTCCCTCAAAACCGGTTTCCAGTACTTCCCAGTATTTAACTGTTACATGTCCTACACCATTGTAAAAATAGTTCCCAGGTGTAAAAATATTGTGTTCAATTGCCTTGATTGCTTCCGGTGCCATATAGGAAGTTGCAAGTTCACTGGTTGTTTTCCCTTTCCAGTACTTATCTGCCTCCTTAAGTTCGGCTTTGGTCTCCTCAGCAATCTCAAAAGGATCCGCAGTTCTGGTCGCAACTGTATCCAGTTCAGCTTCCAGCCACTCATAAGAGAACTCCGGAAATGTCTGACATCCCCTCGGCGCAATCGTACTGCTTCCGACAATCAGTTCATTGTCACGGATAATGATCGGAATATTATGAAGAATATGCGCAAAAGCCTTTGCTCTGCGTGTGATGATCGGTTCTCCTTCTGTTTCCTTATAAGATTCTGTGATCAGCTTTGCTCTGGCTGATTCGATCACCGGCATATGTTCATACAATGCATCTACCAGTTTCTGAATTCTGGGAGACTTGGGAATATCTGATGTTTGAAATTTTTCCATGTTACTCCTTTCTCATGAATAAAAGCTGCACCCATACCAGACCCCAATACATTCCGGTATCATTCTGACAGCAATATCCTCCATGTTTTCATATAGATTCATTATACCTTATGGCTATTGCGAAGTCAACATAAATCAACATGTATATTCTGAACTTTTATGTTGTTTTTTATTTGTTTTTTCTTCCGTTCTGGTTGTTTTTGTTTTGTTTTTATGATTGACATTTCATTTTTCTTCAGACACGTTAAAAGCAGCATATCAGGTTATGATCCATAACTCTGATATGCTGCTTTTTAATATCGTATATTGTTTTTTCTGCATCGGATGACTTTAATGAGCATGCTTTTCCATCGCTGCACTCCCATATATTCATATACACTTAACTATTGTTTCCTGTTCTCTTTTTGTTCTCTGGCTTCTCTTACTTTCTCCCTCTGTTTCGTCAGATCGTAATAATCATCTGTAAGAACCCCATGTTTTCGCATCATATCAAACACAGTCTGCTGAGCAGGTGTCATCTTCATGCCAATAGAATTATTATAATCCGTAAGAACGCATCCTGTTTTCTCAATCAGCCAGAACAGCGGAGAATCATCATCCGGGATCATTTTCCAGATTTCGTTCTCTGTCCATGGAAGCAATTCCATCATTCCATGAAGATGTCCTCTGGGTATTCTTACGTAATCGCCGTCCGGCTTGATCAGACCGTCAGAAAAGTTCTCATCCTTAATTTTCATCTCATTTAACAGTTCTTCTGTTATCTTCATCCTCTTTTCCTCACCCTCGAGTATTGCTTTTTCCTATTATACGTTTCCCGCCAGAGTTACGCAAGTAAAAAGTCTAAATAGCCTCTTTCCTCAAAATATATCACGTTCTATAAAATTCCATCTTGATTAAATTGCAAAAAAATTGTAGACTATATATGCACACACATTATTAGTTTTTGTTAATTAAGACTGATTTGAGGTTTCCTCATAACGTCTCAATTATACACACACATTTTCTAAAAAGAGCAGCTGCATCATCCGATGCGCTGCTCTTTTAGTTCCACTGTTTATTTTGTAACTGTTCTCTGCCGTCGACGGCATTCTTTAATGATTTTAACTCTTACTTTTTCTTCTTCAGGAAATAAATAAGTAAAATTATGATAACAATAATCCCGATACCACTAATCCAGATTACAGGATTCTTCATTCCTGAATCTGCTTTTACATTCTTTCCTGATGTTTTCTGACTCTGCTTATCATCAGATTCCTTGTCTTCTGTCGAAGCAGGCGTCTCTGTTTCTTCCGGTGTTGGCGTTGCGTCTTCTGTAGGTGTTGCCTCCGGTGTCGGTGTTGCTTCTTCTGTAGGTGTTGCCTCCGGTGTCGGTGTCACTTTTTCTGTAGGTGTTACCTCTGGTGTTGGTGTGGCTTTCGGAGTTGGAGTTGCTTCCGGTGTTGGTGTAACAGCAGCCACCGGAACATTTCCTGATGTGCCTGTAGCCTCCGGTGCATCTGCGGATACATTTTCATTTACGTAATCTGTATCACGATCAAGATTCAGCCATCCCTGTGTCACACCATCTGTGTCTGTTTTCCCCCAGTTTGTTCCGTCTTCTCCCTGAACATACTGAAAAATATGTACAGTTGTCCCATCTGCGATTCCCTCTGTTCCTGAAACCTGATCAAATTTCTCTCCAGGTCCGTTATAAACCGATACGTTTCCATCGTTTCCATGAACCTTTACTTCGAAATCCACATCTTTGCCTCCGAAAGTACGATATTCCTCATTGGCAGCTTCTTCTCTGGAAGCCGGATCCAGATCATCCATAGGAACATATCCGTTCATTCCATGGTAATGTGTATATGCCCATTTTTTTTTGTCTGCTCCATTCTTCTCACCCAGAACGTGAATGGCAGTTCCATTTGGGATCTTGCTGTCATTCAGTTTAACACTCTGAGTGTCTGCTTCATCATAAATATCTACCCCGCCCTGTGTACTCTGTACGATCATATAATAATCTGTTACATAATCCGGATTCTGACCCTTTCCGTCATCCGCATAAACAGAAACCACTGTCAGAATAAAGCACAGTACCATTGCTATTACTGTTCCAAACCTTCTCTTCATAATCTCTTTCCTTCATTTCCTATTTTCTTTTTACAGCAGATGAACTTTTATATTTGCTGTATGTATTTCCATATGGCTCTTTAACATATGCTTTTACCGCATAATAGTATGATACACCTTTTTGTGCTTTTTTGTCCAGATAAGAAGAACTATTTCCATTGGAAATTTTCTTTATCAATTGATAGGAACCACCTTTTTTCTTTCTGTAAATATAATAGCCGTCACATTTTTTCTGAGGCTTCCACCGGATGCGGATTCCATTTTTCTCAGATTTCACAGAAGTAACCTTCTGCACTGCAGGTGCTGCTTTAATCACATCGCCGGTTTTATATTTACCTGAATATCTTTTTCCGGATGCTTCATAATATGCTTTTACTGTATAACGGTATGATGCATTAGCCGTAACCTTACTATCTTTATATTTTAATTCCGATGTCCCGACATCTGCAATTTGGGACCACTTCCCACCTGCTGCAGGTTTTCTGTACACATAATATCCTGTAGCTCCGGAAACTTTTTCCCATGAAATAAGGTTATATCCGGAATTATATGCCTTCACCTGAAATACCGGTGTATCCGGCACCCATGACTGATTCAGGGTCCTTGTATGTGCCTTGATCCTTGCCGTCCAGTTTTTCGTCTTTCCATCTGTCCACCTGGCCGTTTCCGATGCACCCTTATAGAATGTCTGCCCTGTTTCTATCCCCGCCGTACAGGTAAACCAGTTCCCATAACTGGACTTTGCTTCCACTCCAAAGCTGATTTTGTCAATCCCACTGTTTGTGATCACAACAGAATATCTGCTTCCCTGTTTCAAAACCACCTCTGGTACACTGATAGTCTGTACACCTGCGATTGGCTGTTCAAACTCATATGGAGCAGCATATGCAGCGGTCCCGCTTTCCGGGTCATATGGATCTGTCAGATCGGTGTATATCTGAATTTTGTAACAGGCATTGTCACTGTTTGTAACAAGATTAACCTCCCCTAGGACTTCTGCTTTTCCCTTTCCTGCAGTTGTCTCATAAACTGCTGCTACTGACTGTCCCGCCTGTATCGGAATCACTGAAAGTGCTGAAGAACCATCATAAAAATAATTATTCCTGTACTTTTGATCCGAAGCAGCCACTGCCTCTGCACTTACAAGTTTACTGATATTGGGATCCTGATAAGAAAGATAGTAATATCCTCCGTCTCCTTTCTTCTCCCCCCAACTGTTTTTGATGATCCACGCACCATCAGATGTTACATTGGAAACAGGAAGGAAATTATCCTTTGAATACGTATCATCCCATCCGACCACTGTCACAATATGATTAATTACAGTCGAATTTGATTTTCCAACAGGATAACAATATGCAGCTGTGTCCGGATTTACATAACTTTCCTTCATATAAAGCATAATGGATACTGCATGGTCATTCAGCAGCATTTCTTTCATACGTTCCTCACTGTATTTGGAAACAGATGCATTTTTCAGATATGCTGCAGAATTATAAGCCTTACTTTCCGGAATCTGTACAGTCAGATCATTCTGATGCGAAGAATCCGTAGGAAATGGTACATCGGCCTCTGTGGTCATTCCCGACCATGTACTGAGATAAATCGCCGCCAGGTGATCATTACCTCCTATCACGTGATAATTTCCCAGTACATAATTCTTATCATCAGGGGTATTTCCAAGAGGATCATTCTGTCTGTTGGAGAAAAAATATGATAAATGTTCTTCTGACAGATCGTAGGTTCCTTTGTTCTGTGCCAGACGCGAAGTCTCCATGATTGCTGCCATACCAAAAGCCCAGCAGGTTCCAAATGGATTCTGATTCTTTACGGGCGTAACTAATCCTTCCTTTCTGGCATCATAGGAAGATGGAAATGCAGCCTCCCTGTTTCCATATGCAGCATAAACTGATGTCAGATTGCTCTCCACTTCAATTCCCGGATCCAAAGGTTTTAAATTTTTAAAGGGTTCCAGTTCTTCCTTTCTTTCCTCTTCTGTCAACGGACGGCCCTTAATATACCTGATTCCGTCTGTACCCTCTTCTGAGTTTTCTCCATCCTGAAACTCCTGTTTTGCATCATCGCTTCCGAACAATTCTGCATCCGATCCCGTATCTGTTCCAAATTCATCTGCCTGTGAACTTTGAAATTCTTTCAGATCTGATGTATTTTCTTCTGTCTCCCTGTTGACTCCGGATCCAAACATTTCCTGACCCGCAGCTGGTACCGATGTATAAACCATTGCATAAGCCAGAAAAACTGACAATGCGCGTATCGCTGTATTTCTTTTTTTCATGTAGTAGTTAACTCCTTTACATAAATATAATATCATTATATCAGCATCTTTTTTGTTTTTCAACCATGATCAATGACAAAAACCGTCGGAAAACAGTGAATTTTCCCTGTTTTCCGACGGCTCTATGTAGAAATGCAGAGCTCTGCCGACAAGAAAATGTCGCCAGGAAAAGACGTCAAATGCCTGTGATGCATTTTCTTCTGTGCATGTGAAAAGTGTGGAAAATGTGTGTGAAATGCTTTATATACTAACTCAGAACAGACTTGAAAATCTTACAGACTCTTCTCTTTTGCTATCCTTATTCTAGCAGAACAAGCATTGTATTACAATGAAAATCGTTCTTTCTTATTTGTGCTAATCTGACACATTGTTACTGTTCACTCCGTTCTAAGCAGCAACGCATTCTCCTCTTATTTGCTGATACTTTCCTTTGCTCTTTTCATCATATCAGCCAGTTCCTGGTATTTTCCTGTGACATATCCATAGTTTTTTCGCTTATGCGGAAGCATACAGTTTGTGCAGTCTTTAATTCCCTTTTCCGTATACCGGAAATTCCCACCGCATTTCTCACCCAAGGCATATAGCGGGCAATAACAGAACAGACAGTTAAAATCATCCGGATCTGCATTCTTATGACACGGAAAAAATTCACATTTCTTATGGCTGAAATAAGAATATTCTTTCCCTTCCCAATAAGGTTTCTCCATTGCTACCTCTCCTCTCCTGTTGCAAGTTTTTATCTTTCCAGAATAATTCCGTTTTCTCAGTCTCCATCAATCCCACCCATCAGAGGACAGAGGACGAAATAAAAAAAATACTCTAATAAATTATCAATTTCTCTTCACATAACAAAGCATTGAAAATTCATTACAGTATTTTTCACAGATCATACATTTAAAATTAATAAGAGGGAGCGATGCTACCCCGGGGTAGAAAAAAATCCGTTCATGAGTGCGCGGAGGGAACGAATAAATCCGAAGTAGTATCGCCTGCCATTTAATCATGTATAATTCATAAAGAACAGGCGCATTCCATAAAAAATGTCTGCCTTCAGATAAAAGCAGACAACACTCCGAAGCTGCGGATTCAACGGAGTTGGTTGTTACACTTTACACGGAAGTTTAACCTCGCCATACCAAGCAGGTTTCCTGGCTCCAGGCTCATCGCTCCTCTCTCCTTCTCATGCTATGGCACAATGGACATTCTGAGATTTGCTCCTCTGTTACAGTGACCGGATCGCTCAGGTTTCTCACCTGATTCCCTCTTTCTGTACTGCTCTTTCTCACAGTATCAGCACTTAATATGTTCTGTATGGAATTATACTGTCATTATAATAACACCCTGCAACAAGCTTGTCAACTATTTATCAATATATTTTCCAAATTATTATTGTTCATTCGTTACTGTTCACACACCACTATTCCGCGAGGTGTTTTGGCATGAATATTCCACACCTTCCGGCAGCGGATCCCATTCATTCAGACCAAGACTCTGTCTGAATTTTGCTTCTTCCAGACTCAGCTTTGGAACATCCTCATTCAAAAACGCTCTCAGCTCATCAATCCCCTCTCCGGTCACATTGTTTACCAGAAAAATTCTTTCACATCCTGCATTCAGCATCCACTGACGCACCATTGGAACATTCGCATAAGGAGAATCTATTTTCGTAATGATTCCTATCAGTGGTCTCAGAATAAATGCATTACTGCCATAGCCAAACAAACTGAAAGGTTCATCTGCTGACTGTACCATTGCCACCACATCTGCTTCAAAAGAAAAACAGGCCAGCCCTACGCTGAAATGCTTGGACTCTGCATACTCTCCCGGAGAATCAATGGTATCATCATCCGTATTCGTATACTGCGTTTTTACATAATGAAGTTTTTCGCCTTTTAATGCCTGCGTTAATGAAGTCTTACCTGCTTCACTTCTGCCCATCAGAAATATTTTCTTCATATTTAATGTCTGTCCCTTTCACTTCTCTCAGCTATTCCGGCAGTTACATAAGCACCATCGGTACAGAATAACTGACTTTTCGTATGTTTTAACTTTTGTGAACTGCACAAGTCTTAAAGCCAAGCACCTCTCTAAAAAATTTCACCACTTCTTCCACTGCAGTCTGAACTTCCGTCAGACCTCCCGTAAGGATCAATGATCCGCTGAAGCGATCCATGAAACCAATCTCCACATTTGCACTTTTCACTGCAATATCAGCAGCTACAACCACTGCTTCCCATGGGGTAAAACGAATCATTCCAATTGCTTCTCCTGTGTGGTCTTCTCCCTCATGGACTCCAATATGCAGACCAAGATTCTGATAAATACAGCTCTGTGAAGGATTGATCACATGCGCCAGGCACACTTCCTTTCCCGGAACCCTTACCCTGGTCATACGCAGCTTTTTTCCCTTTAATTTCTCATAATCCTGGTTATAAAGCTTTTCCAGTAATTCTCTGGTTGTCATCCCTGCCATCCCAACACTTCCTATCTTTTGGTAATCTTGCAGACTACATAACCCAGAGTGTCTCTGAAATAATCCACAACCTCAGTCATCGCTGACATTACATCGGAAATCTCTCCCGTAATGATCAGTGTGCCTGTAAATCGATCTGCAAATCCCAGATAAACATTTCCGCTTTTTACCGCAATATCAGATGCGATCACTGCAGATTCAGGCGGTGTCATATTCATAATTCCGATTGCAGATGA